>Ga0102811_1001141_pt1 | contig 12652 bp, 10 predicted proteins | sample ColrivemetaGS705_FD_84507 | JGI IMG/M metagenome (GOLD analysis project Ga0102811, IMG submission 84507) | Estuarine microbial communities from the Columbia River estuary - Flood tide ETM metaG S.705 | ecosystem: Environmental > Aquatic > Marine > Intertidal zone > Estuary | place: USA: Columbia... | reverse complement strand
CTTTTAAATATGTGAGCAATGCCGTTTTTTGTGCTTTAAAAATTCAATCAAATTTTAAATATATTACTCCAAAATTTGATTTACCAAACAGAAAAATTAATATAGCATTAAGTGCAGGTGTTCCTGTTTCTGATAAGGATACTATTTTTGAAGATGCTATTATCTTAGCTTCAAGGATGTGTGAAGTAGTAGAAGGTCAATTGGTTGTGTCTACCGAAGTAAAAAAATTGTATGAGAGTGAAAATAGAAATGCAATTATAAATAAGGAGTTCATTAGAACTTTGAAGCCTGCGGAGGATAAATTTTTAACTTCTTTAATGGATTATGTTGAGAAAATTTGGAATAAGCCTAACTTTAATGTTAATAATTTTAGTAGAGATTTAGGATTTAGTAAATCTCAGTTATACAGAAATTTAATAAAATTAACAGGTAAATCCCCAAATAATTTTATAAGAGAATTTAGATTGCATAAAGCGTTGAATTTACTCCATAAGCAAGAAGGGAATATTTCTGAAATAGCATACGAATCGGGTTTCAATAGTCCAGCATATTTCTCCAAGTGTTTTTATGATACATATGGTATTTTACCTTCCAAATATGTTCAACAGCATATTTTTTAATGAGTCTTTATTTAGGTAAACAAATACATTTTAAATAAACTTATTTAGTGATTTGAATCAATTTTAGTATTATTTGAATGAAATTTCACATAAATTCTAGTTTTAATATTCAATATTTATAGAAAATTATTTCATTAATTTTAGTGTTCATTATGTTTCTATTCTTTTGGAAAGTTCTTATTAAAATTCTATGAATTAAGAATTACATAATGAAGCTAAAGAAGCTATGACTATATGATTTTGGTAGATTAGCTATAATCCAAAATAAATATGACATGGCTAATTTCTTTGGGGTAAATAAGAATATTAAACCAACTAAATAATAATTACTAAACTAAAAAATCATGAAAACTATTAAATTAATTACCATCACATTACTCTCAATAATTGTTTCTAATTGTTCAAATAAGAAAAATGAAGTCCCAATTACGGCAAATGAAAATTTAGTTGAAGTTGTTGAAAATAAAGTTGAGCCTAAAAATTTATTTAATCGTTTGGGTGGGACAGAAGGAATATCTTTAATTGTAGATGATATTCTTGAAGCACATCTACGGAATCCAGAAATTAAACACGTGTTTTTGCCTATTGCCAATAATCCTGAAAAATTAGAAGGGTTTAAAAAACATGTTAAAGAATTTTTATCAGCAGGAACTGGTGGAGGAGCAATTTATACAGGAAAAGACTTACCAACAGCTCATAAAGGTTTGCAAACAACAGAAAAAGAGTTTTTAACTACTATTGATGATATATTGGCTGTTTTAAGTAAGCATAATATTGATGAAGAAACTAAAAAAGATATGTTGTATATTTTATATTCATTGAAAGGAGCAGTAATTGGGCTATAAACTTTTTTCTAAAAAAAATAAAAGCCCAATGTTTTAAAACATTGGGCTTTTAAAATTATAAACACGGTTAAAGTTAAGCTAACATTACAACCGGATTTTCAATATATTGTTTTAAAGTTTGTAAAAATGCCGAGCCGGTTGCACCATCAACAGTTCTATGGTCACAAGCTAAAGTAAGTTTCATAGTGTTTCCTACAACAATTTGCCCGTTTTTTACAACAGGTTTTTCAATAATAGCTCCAACAGATAAAATTGCTGAATTTGGTTGATTGATAATAGAAGTAAATTCAGAAATACCAAACATACCCAAGTTAGAAACAGTAAAAGTACTTCCTTGCATTTCTGTAGGTGTTAATTTTTTAGATTTAGCTCTAACGGCCATATCTTTAACTTCATCACCAATTTGTGTCATACTTTTTTGATCTGTAAAAGGAATGACAGGAACTAACAAACCATCTTCAACAGCAACTGCTACACCAATATTTACATGGTGATTAATGCGTGTTTTATCTTCAAACCATTGAGAGTTTACTTTTGGATGTTTTTTTAAAGCCATTGCACTTGCCTTTACAACAATATCATTGAATGATACTTTTGTGTCTGGTAAGCTATTAATTATAGCACGAGAAGCTATAGCATTATCCATATCTAACTCTATCATTAAATAATAATGAGGAGCTGTAAATTTTGATTCAGCTAATCTTCGTGCAATAGTTTTACGCATTTGTGAATTAGTTGTTTCTTCAAAACTTTCTTCACCTAAGGCAATAGTTTGTGAGACTGTTGTATTTTGTACAGCAGCTGGCACAAAATTTTCAATATCACGTTTTATAATTCTTCCTTGTTCTCCTGAACCCGCAACTGTTGCTAAATTAATGCCTTTTTCTACAGCTATTTTTTTTGCTAATGGAGATGCTACAACTCTTCCAGAAGTATTAACAGTAGTAGGTATTACCGCTGCTTGTGTTTGAACAAGTGCTGGAGCAGTTTTTGTTTCTGCTACTACTTGTTTAGTTGATTCTTGAACAGGAGCAGTAGAAGCTTTTTCTACTTTTGGCTTAGCTGGAGCAGCTCCATCAAAACCTTTTACTAATGCTTCAATATCTTCACCTTCCTTTCCAATAATTGCTAATAAAGAATCTACTGGAGCACTTTCACCATCTTTTAAGCCAATAAAAAGTAAAGTACCTTCGCTAAAAGATTCAAATTCCATTGTAGCTTTATCAGTTTCAATTTCGGCTAAAATATCACCTTCTGAAACTTTGTCACCTACTTTTTTTAACCACTGTGCAACAACTCCCTCAGTCATTGTGTCACTTAAACGTGGCATTGTAATTATTTCTGCCATTTATCTATGTTTTAAAAACGGATAATCTTCTTGATCGTATACTATGTCATATAAAAGTTGTTTGTCTGGGAATGGAGATTCCTCAGCGAATTTTTGACATTCTTCAACTTTGTCTTTCACTTCTTTATCCCAAGCTTTTACTTCGGCATCAGTAGCGTATTTTTTGTCTTTTATAACTTTTAACACTTGAGAAATTGGGTCAATTTTTTTGTATTCATCAACTTCATCTTTAGTTCTATAGTGTTGAGCATCACTCATTGAGTGTCCTCTATATCTGTAAGTTTTAATATCTAATAACGTTGGTCCATCACCTCTACGAGCTCTTTCAATTGCTTCTTCCATAGCTTCTGCAACTTTTACAGGATTCATTCCATCAACAGGGCCACATGGCATTTCATAACCTAAACCAAGTTTCCAAATATCTTCGTGGTTTGAAGTTCTTTTTACTGAAGTTCCCATAGCATAGCCATTGTTTTCACAAATAAATACTACTGGTAATTTCCAGTTTATAGCCATATTAAAAGTTTCATGAAGTGAACCTTGTCTTGCAGCTCCATCTCCAAAATAAGTAAGAGTAACTCCATCTCTATCAAAATACTTGTCAGCAAATGCTAAACCTGCACCTAATGGAATTTGACCACCAACTATACCGTGTCCTCCATAAAAATTATGCTCTGGTGAAAAAATATGCATTGAACCACCCATTCCACGAGACGTTCCTGTGTCTTTACCAAGTAATTCAGCCATAATTCTTTTAGGGTCAACTCCTAATCCTATTGGTTGAACATGGTTACGATACGCTGTAATCATTTTATCATTCTCTTTCATTACATGTAAAGCACCAGCTAAAACCGCTTCTTGCCCATTATATAAATGTAGAAATCCTCTAACTTTTTGTTGAATATATAAAGCAGCTAGTTTATCTTCAAACTTCCTCCAAAAAAGCATATCCTTATACCAATTGATGTAGGTTTCTTTTGTTATTTTTTTCATTTATTAAAAAAGATTAGTTTTTAATTCGAAATGCAAAAGTACTATATTGCTGTATATTTAAAAAATATCATCAGTTTTTTTTTGTATAAAGTGTTTTTGTTCGAATATTTTTAATATTTTTGAATTTCTATCAGTTATAATTGCTAATAATTAAAGTTTATACTTCATTTTAGGGACGACGATACCTTTAATTAATTATGATTGCTGGATTCTAATTATAATTGTTATAAGAGAATAACAATAATATTCTACCGTTGTGGGGACGACAATATTATTACTTTTATTGAAGTTTAAAATTAGAAAAGGCCTCTAAAAAATAAATTTAGAGGCCTTGTTCTTTTTACTATTTAATAATTTTAGTTCATATAATCCTCAATTGGATTACAAGAACAAATTAAATTTCTGTCACCGTAAGCATCATCAACTCTTCTTACTGAAGGCCAGAATTTATTTTCTTTTATATAAGATAAAGGGAACGCAGCTTTTTCTCTTGAATAAGGGAATTCCCAACTGTCAGAAGTTAACATTTCCTGAGTGTGAGGAGCGTTTTTCAGGGGAGAATTTGTATTGCCATCTTGTATTAAATCTATCTCATTTTTAATACTTATTAAAGCTTCACAAAAACGATCTAATTCAGCCTTGTTTTCACTTTCTGTAGGTTCAATCATTAATGTTCCAGCAACTGGAAACGATACTGTAGGAGCATGGTACCCATAATCCATTAAGCGTTTTGCAACGTCTGTTACTTCAATACCTTTTGCTTTAAATTCTCTAAAATCAACAATCATTTCATGAGCCGCAAAACCGTTTTCACCTGCATATAAAATTTTATAATGCTTTTCTAAACGTGCTTTTAAATAATTAGCATTTAAAATGGCATAAATAGTAGCCTCTTTTAAACCATTTGTGCCTAACATTTTAATATAACTATAAGAAATAAGTAGCACTAATGCAGATCCCCAAGGGGCAGAAGAAATTGCTGTAATTGGATTTTCTCCTCCAGTAGGAATTATAGGATTGGATGGTAAAAATGGAGCTAAATGTTTAGCTACACATATTGGCCCAATACCTGGTCCGCCGCCACCATGTGGTATTGCAAAAGTTTTATGAAGGTTTAAATGACAGACATCTGCTCCAATAGTTGCCGGATTTGTTAAGCCAACCTGAGCATTCATATTTGCTCCATCCATATATACTTGACCGCCTCTTTCATGAATTATTTCAGTAATTTCTTTAATAGTACTTTCAAAAACACCATGAGTTGAAGGGTAAGTTACCATTAAACAAGCTAATTTGTCTTTATGAAATTCAGCTTTTTCACGTAAATCATCAACATCAATATTTCCTTCTGCAGTAGATTTAGTTACAATTACTTCCATTCCCGCCATAACAGCAGAAGCAGGATTTGTTCCGTGTGCAGAAGCAGGAATCAAGCAAATATTTCTATGGTGATTATTTTGTGAATCATGGAAAGCTTTTATTACCATTAACCCAGCATATTCTCCTTGCGCTCCTGAGTTAGGCTGTAAGGAGGTTGCATAAAATCCTGTTATTTCATTTAATGCTGTTTCTAAACCTTTAAAAACTTCATGGTAACCTTGAGCTTGTTCAATTGGAACAAATGGATGCATTACTCCCCAATTTGGCCAGCTTAGCGGTAGCATTTCTGTTGCGGCATTTAATTTCATTGTACAAGATCCTAAAGAAATCATGGAGTGATTTAATGATAAATCTTTGCGCTCTAATCTTTTTATATAACGCATCATTTCAGTTTCTGAATGATAATTTTCAAAAACTTCATTTGTCATAAATTCTGATGTTCGTTTAGAGTTTGTAGGAATGAAATTTTCCACAATAGTTTGCGTTTCTATCGCTTTTTTTCCTTCGGCTTCTGCTAAAATTTCTAAAATAGAATTAATGTCATCTAAATTAGAAGTTTCATTTATTGATATATTTACATTATTATTTGATGGATAATAAAAATTAACACCATTTCTCTCAGCAATTTCTTTAACTTTTTTTGCATCAGAAACTTCTACACTTAAAGTGTCAAAATAAACACAATTTAATTGTTTAATATTTAATTGCTGAAGTCCTTTATTTAATGTTGCAGTTAAGTTTTGAATTTTATTAGCAATATAAATTAATCCATTTGGACCGTGAAAAACTCCGTACATACCTGCCATAACAGCCAATAAAACTTGAGCAGTACAAATATTTGAAGTTGCTTTTTCTCTTTTAATATGTTGTTCACGTGTTTGTAAAGCCATACGTAAAGCACGGTTTCCATCTTTATCAACAGTTACACCAATTATTCTACCAGGTATGGTACGTTTATATTCTTCTTTTGTTGCAAAATATGCTGCGTGAGGGCCTCCATAACCCATTGGAATTCCAAAGCGTTGAGTTGTTCCAACAACAACATCTGCTCCCCATTCTCCAGGAGGAGTTAATATAGCCAAACTTAATAAATCTGCTGCTACTGCAATTTTAGCTTCAACTACTTTTGCTTTTTCTACAAATTTTGAATAATCAAAAACTTGTCCGCTTTTTGCAGGATATTGTACAATAGCCCCGTAAACTTCTTTTGAAAATTGGAATGTTTCGTGATTGCCAAAAATTAATTCAATTCCTAAGGGAAATGCTCTTGTTTTTAAAACATCAATTGTTTGTGGTAAAATTTCTTCAGAAACAAAAAAATGTGAGGCATTTGCCTTTTTTTGATCTCTGTTTCTATTGTTAAATAACATAATCATGGCTTCAGCAGCAGCAGTTCCTTCGTCTAATAATGAAGCATTTGCTAACTCCATTCCTGTAAGTTCTGAAACCATTGTTTGGTAGTTTAATAACGCCTCTAAACGTCCTTGTGCTATTTCAGCCTGATATGGTGTGTAAGCAGTATACCACCCTGGGTTTTCTAAAATATTACGTTGTATTACCCCAGGTACAATAGTTGGATGATAGCCTAAGCCAATGTAATTTTTAAATAATATATTTTTATTTGCAAGTTCTTGAATATGATACATATATTCATATTCACTCATTGCTTTTGGTAAATTTAAGTTGTTTTTTAACCTTATATCTGAAGGGATTGTTTTGTCAATTAATTCATCTACTGAAGAAACTCCAATAGTCTTAATCATTTCATTTACTTCATTTCTATGAGGTCCTACGTGTCTTAAAACGAATGAATCTGTTTTCATTTATGTAATTTAAATTGTGTTATTTAACGTGCACAAAAATACTGAAATTAATAGAACGAAATCGTTATCAATATCACAATTTATAATATTTTGTTAACCAAAAAAATAAGTATATTAACATTAACTTACATTTGTAAAATGGAATTTTTAAAAAAAATACTTAATTTTTATATTTTCAGTAATATTCATGTAGCCATAGCAGGTTTTTGTATCACTGAAATTACTTGTTTAAAGTTCGGAATTTATGATAGTTATGTGCCTTTATTTGTAGGATTTTCAATTGTTATTTCTTATAATTTCATAAGATTTTATGAATTTAAAACGAATGAGTTATTATGGTTAAAAGATTGGTTTTTTCAAAATAGAAATTGGTTACTTATTTTAACTATTTTTTCAATAGTTGGATTGGTTTTAATTATGTTGTATACAAGTTTTAGGGTAAAAGGTTTGATTGTACTTATTCCGTTTGTGTTTATGACTTTTTTTTATGTAATTCCTATTTTTAAATTGAAAAATATGGAAATTTCATTTAGAAATTTTCCATCAATTAAAATTTTTAGCATTGCATTTGCTTGGGCGGGAATATCTGTTTTATTTCCAATTTATGAGGCTAAATATGAGATTGATTTTGCTGTTTTTCTTGAGTTTGTTCAACGTTTTGCAATTCTAATAGCTATAACTTTACCTTTTGATATTAGAGATAAGAATTCTGATTCAAAAGAATTAAAAACTCTGCCACAAATTTTAGGAGTTAATAATTCCAAAATGATAGGTGTTTTACTATTATTTTTTGCAATTTTTATAGAATTTTTTATAAAATTTTTAGAAATTAAGAATGTAATTATACTTGTTTGTATTTCTATAATAACAGGGATGTTTTTATTGTTTTCTACAGAAAATAGACCAAGATATTTTACAAGTTTTTGGGTTGAATCAATTCCAATAATGTGGTTAATTTTAACTGTATTATTTTTAAATAATTTTAAATGATAAATATGGATAATAAATATGCAAAGTATTTTGAAGTAAATAAAGAAACTTGGAATAAAAAAGTAGTAATTCATTCAAAATCTGAATTTTATAATGTTGATGAATTCTTAAAAGGGAAATCATCATTGAATGCTTATGAAATTGAAGAATTAGGTGATGTAAAAGGAAAATCAATTCTTCATTTGCAATGTCATTTTGGGCAAGATACTTTAAGTTTAGCCCGGTTAGGAGCTAAATGTACTGGAATTGATTTGTCTAATGAAGGTATTAAAAAAGCTGAAGATTTAAATATAAAGTTAGGTTTGGATGTTAATTTTGTTGAGAGTAATTTATATGATGTTTCTGAGAAAGTTGAAGGAAAATTTGACATTGTATTTGCCTCTTATGGAGTTATTGGTTGGTTGCCAGATTTAAAAACTTGGGCTGAAATTATAGCTAGTAAACTAAATAAAGGAGGATTTTTTTACTTGATTGAATTTCATCCAATTGTTTGGATGTTTTCTTACCTTGAATCTCCTCCAAAACTGGTTTATCCATACTCAAATAAAGATGTTATTTATGAAGAATATAAAGGAACTTACACAAATAATGATGCTGATATAATTAGTAAAGAATACGGATGGAATCATGGTTTAAGTGAAGTTATTACTTCGCTAACTAATGTGGGATTACATATTGAATTTTTACATGAGTTTGAAAAATCACCTTATAATAGTTTTCCAGAAATGAATAAAACGGATGATGGAATGTATGTTTTAAAAGAAAATCAGCGGATGTTTCCTTTGTTGTATTCACTAAAAGCAACTAAAATTTAATAAAAAAGGCTTCCATTGGAAGCCTTTTTTATTAAATTTATATATCTAAATATTGATTAGCTCAATAATCTTTCAATTTTTTCTCTTTCTTCTTCAGCTAAAGCTCCATCAACTAAAATTCTTCCACTATGCTCATCAGTAATAATTTTTTTACGACCAGCAATTTCAACTTGTTTTTGTGGTGGAATAGTAAAAAAAGATCCTCCAGAAGCGCCTCTTTCAATTGAAACAACAGCTAAACCATTTTTAACAGTTGATCTAATTCTGTGATAAGCTTTTAACAAATTATCATCAATAAAGTCACTATATTCTTTAGATTTTTCAGTTAAAATAGATTCTTCTTTTGCTGTATCGCCCATTATATCATTCAACTCAGCAGATTTATGTTTTAATAATTCTTCCTGTTTTGCTATATTTTCTTTGGTAGCAGCAATTAATTCATTTTTTTGCTCAATTTTGGCTTTAAATTCTTTTATCCTTTTTTCAGATAATTCCATTTCAAGCTCTTGATATTCAGTTTCTTTACTTAAAGAGTTGAACTCTCTATTGTTGCGAACATTTTTTTGTTGTTCAGCATATTTTTTAATTAAAACTTTAGCATCTTCAATTACAACTTTTTTTGCTGTAATATCATTTTTTAAGCTAACAACACCTTCATCTAAATTAGAAAGTCTTTTATTTAGGCCAACTATTTCGTCTTCTAAATCTTCAATTTCTAAAGGTAATTCACCTCTTACACTTTTTATTTCATCAATTCTTGAATCAATTAATTGTAAATCATAAAGTGCTCTTAATTTTTCTTCAACTGTAACTTCTTTCTTAGACATGTTTATAAGTAATAAATTGGATTTGTGTTTTTTTGTGATAAAATGATTGCAAAATTAGGAAATTTTTTTGTAAGAATGTCAACTAAAAGATTTTTTGTGAATTGTTCACTTTCATAATGCCCTATATCTGCAAATATAAGCTTATTTTCTGCTTTATAGAATTCATGATATTTAATGTCAGATGTAATGTATATATCTGCGCCGGATTGAATTGCATTATTTATAGCAAAACTTCCTGATCCACCTAAAACTGCAACTTTTTTAATAGGTTTTCCTAAAAATTTGGAATGACGAATTCCTTTTGAATTCATAGTTTTTTGAATGAATTTTAAAAAGTCAATTTCATTAATTTCTTCTGCTAACTCACCAATCATTCCAATTCCAATTTCTTGGTTCAAATTTGTTATTTCAACAACATCATAAGCAACTTCTTCGTAAATATGAGCTTTCAAAAGTTCAGCTAATATATTTTGTTCTTTATGTTTTTCAAAAATAACACTGATTAAAGTTTCTTTTTCTGAGTGAATTTCTCCTTTTTTTCCAATTGAAGGATTTGAATTTTCATTTCCTTTATAAGTTCCAATGCCATTAGTGTTAAAACTGCAATTTTCATAATTCCCTATCATACCAGCACCTGCATTAAATAAAGCTTGTCTAACTTTTTCTACATTAGAGATAGGAGCATAGGTTGTTAATTTTTTTATGGTATTTTTTTGAGGAATTAAAATTTTAGTATTTATAAGCCCTAATACTTCACATATTTTTGCATTAACTCCAATAATAGAATTGTCTAAAGCAGTGTGCATAGCGTATATGGCAATATCATTTTTAATTGCTTTTAACACAGTTTTTTCTACATAATTTTTACCGTTTAGCTTTTTTAATCCTGAAAATATAATAGGATGAAAACTTACTATTAAATTGCAGTTTTTCTCAATTGCTTCATCAATAACAGCTTCTAATGTGTCTAAAGTAACTAAAACACCTGTTACATTAGTTTCAAAATCACCAATTAATAATCCAACATTATCAAAATCTTCTGCGTAATTTAATGGTGCAATTTCTTCAATGCAATTAGTAATATCTTTAATTTTCATAGTTGAATTAGCTTGATTTTTACAAATATAATTTATAGCCAATAAAGATGCCGTATTAATGTGTAATAATTTATGAATTGTTTTGTAATTTCGCCGATGATGAAATTTTTAAGAAACTTATTATACCCAATATCTTTGTTGTACGGATTAATTACAAATTTGCGTAATTATCTGTATGAAAATGGGATTTTTGAATCTAACCAATTTGATACCCCAACTATTATTGTTGGAAATTTAAGCGTTGGAGGAACAGGTAAAACACCTCAAATTGAATATTTAATTAGGTTGTTGAAAAATAATTTTAAAGTAGCAGTTTTAAGTAGAGGTTATAAAAGAAAGAGCGAAGGTTTTATGGTAGCAGATAATACAGTAGATGCTGAGATTATTGGAGATGAACCTTTTCAGTATTTTAAAAAATTCGACAAAATTATAGTAAGTGTTGATGCAGACAGATCGAATGGAATTGAACAATTGGAGTTTTTAAAAAATCCGCCAGAAGTAATATTATTAGATGACGCATTTCAACATAGAAAAGTGAAAGGAGGATTAAATATATTATTAACATCCTATTCAAATTTATATGTAAATGATTTTATGCTGCCTACTGGAAATTTAAGAGAAAATAAAAAGGGAGCTAGAAGAGCTGAAATTATTATAGTTACAAAATGCCCAAGTGATTTATCAGAAAAAGAACAAAAGAAAATAATTAAAAAATTGCGTCCAACAATTTATCAAAATGTTTTCTTTACATATATTGAGTATGATACAATACTAAAAGGTGATAATTCAATTAATATAAGCGAATTAAATAATAAAGAGGTTATTTTAGTTACGGGAATAGCAAATTCAACACCTTTAGTAAAACATTTACATAATGAAGGAGTTATTTTTAAGCATTTAGAATATGGTGATCACCATAATTTTACTGATAAGGATTTAGAAAAAATTAAAACAATTCAATCAAATAATAAAGTGGTTTTAACAACCGAGAAAGATTATGTTCGTATCTTTGACAAATTGAAAAAGTTGTATTATTTACCAATTGAAACAAAATTTATAAATCGAAAAAGCGATTTTGATAATATTATAAAAAAATATGTGGAACAAAGTTCAAGAAACAGTTAAATTCCTAAAAAATAAAGCAATTTTAGAGCCAGATTTTGGAATTATTTTAGGAACTGGATTAGGAAATTTAGTCGAGAAAATTAATGTTGAAATAACAATCCCTTACGAGGAAATACCAAATTTCCCTGTATCAACTGTTGCAGGTCACTCAGGTGAATTGATTTTTGGAAGTATTGGAAATAAAAAAGTTGTAGCAATGAAAGGCAGATTTCATTTTTATGAAGGTTGGTCTATTGAGCAAACAGTTTTTCCAGTTAGAGTAATGAAATTTTTAGGTATTAAAAATTTGATTGTTTCAAATGCTTCAGGAGGTGTAAATCCAGCGTTTAAGGTAGGTGACATTATGATTATTACAGATCATATTAATTTTATGCCAGTACATCCATTACATGGTAAAAATGATGAGCGTTTTGGACCTCGATTTGTTGATATGCATGAACCTTATAGCAAAAAGATGATTGCTAAAATGGATGAAGTTGCTGAAAGATTAAACATTTCTGTGCAAAAAGGAATTTATTTAGCCTTACAAGGCCCAACTTTTGAAACTCCTGCGGAGTATAAAATGGTTAAAATTTTAGGTGCAGACGCTGTTGGAATGTCTACAGTTCCTGAAGTTATTGTTGCAAAGCATATGGGTATGACTTGTTTTGGAATTTCTGTAATTACTGATTTAGGTGTTGAAGGAATTGTTGAAGCTGTTTCGCATGAGGAAGTTCAAAAAGCAGCAAAAGGTTCAGAAAAAAATATAGGTTTGCTTGTTGCAGAATTTATTAAGACAGACTGAATTTT
>Ga0102811_1001140_pt1 | contig 12656 bp, 25 predicted proteins | sample ColrivemetaGS705_FD_84507 | JGI IMG/M metagenome (GOLD analysis project Ga0102811, IMG submission 84507) | Estuarine microbial communities from the Columbia River estuary - Flood tide ETM metaG S.705 | ecosystem: Environmental > Aquatic > Marine > Intertidal zone > Estuary | place: USA: Columbia... | reverse complement strand
GAGCAGAATCTGCCAGAGAGAAAAGAAAAGAAAAGGCAGCAAGAGTATCAACTCCTAGCTCATTCACAGGTGGAGTTAAGCAAGGACTAGGTCTCACCGCTTTGGCTGATATGGCAGGTAATCTATTTGGAGGTATGCTTGGCGGAGGTTTAGCGGCTTCTATAGGAGTACTTGCAGGTGGTATTCTTAAGAAAGGTGCTATTGCAGGTCTGGCAGCAGTATTTCTAGGCGATGCAATAGAAAAAGCTTTAAGTTCATTTGGGTTTAACCTTACTGATGAACAACAGTCTGATGTTAATAAAAAAGCAACCAGCGCGCTATACGCATATATGATTGCTTCCTTCGCAACTAAGAATCCTTATGTAAAAGTATTAGCTGCTGTTGGTGGAGCTTTTGGAGAAGAAATTACTGGATGGCTATCGAGAACATTTGGATGGGATAAAAATACCGGTAAAGTTAATCTACCTGGTGTAGGAGAATTAGACACTCTTAACCCTAATGTACAGACCGCAATAGGATCTATTACTGCAGCTCTTTCTGGCCTAGTGCTATATGCAGCAAATAGAATTAGACGGTATATTAAATCTCAGCGACCAGCAATAGACTCGGTACTACCTAAAGAAGAACCTAAGCTTAGAGGTCCAAGCCCTCAAACAGATCTTGAAGATGTAACTAAAAGGCCCACTTTAGGGGGAGCTCAAAGAGCTGATACTCCAGTAGGAAACTCACCAAAGGCTAAGTATGAACCGTTTATAGCGAGTAGAATCCCCACCCAAGCTCTAATAGATAATGCAGCAGATGCTGTTAAAAAATCTAGTAATATAATAGACTTTGAACAAGCCAAAAAACAATTTACTGGTGACCCAAGAGTAGCAAATGATAATATTGCGCCAAAACCTCAAAGAGCACCTCTGGTAGCTACCAGAACTGCTGTAACTGATATGGTAGATGGTATTAAGACGGCGTTTGATAGAGACGCTGCATCTACTGTAAAGAAAGTAATAGACGCAGCTGAACCAATAGGAAAGGTCGCTTCTAAAGCTCTTATACCGCTAGAAGCATTTTTCATTGCGCGTGATGTGGCTCTTGATAAAAAGATGTTAGAGGCTAGTGGAGTAGTAACAACTGTTATTAATAGGATAGCACGCGAGCCTGCTAATTTAGTCGACTTTTTTGCTAATACTCTTATGGATGCAAATAAAGAATTATTACTTGATCCTCTCAATGAGATATCTAAATTAATTACTGGTAAAGAAATATTTACTAATCATGCCAGGTTAAATTTAAGCCAAATGCAAAGAGATCAGCAAATGGCTATTATTGAAGCAGAAAATGCTTACTATGATGGTCTTTTGTCCAACACTGGAGGTCGCAATAATGCTAGACTGACAGCAGCCGGGCCATCAGAAGCTACAGACACTCTTACATCATATGAGCCTGGTCAACAAAGAAGAGGCGCTAGCGCACCTGTCATAATCAACGAAGGTGACAATATTACTAACAATAATGTTTCTGGAGGAGGATCACCGAGACCAGCTCCTAGATCTGCAGTAGATTCTGTTGCTACTACAAAGGAGCTGGTCAGCGGTGGAAGAAGAGGTTATAACCGTTAAGGTTAATTAATCTTCAGCTGCTAACTTTGCAAAATATGACATCGTATCATCTTCTTCGATAGATGTATCTTCTGCTGTAGCGATCGGGGTAGGCGCTGCAATTGGTGCAGTCGGTTGAGGAGATGAAGACGGAGCGCTATAACTAGCCGTCTCATCTAAAGCAACTGATTGCTGAACTGTACGTGGAGCACTTTCGCCAAGCACTACAGCCAGACGAGCTTTCAACTCATCATATGACTTAAAGTTCTTAGGATCAGTCCATTCAGTCATGTCATGTTGCTTATTATAGATAGCTTCTAGATCATCGTCACTACCAGCCATAGCTGAAGGAGACTTAAACGCAGAAGCATCATAGTTAGGATAGCCTTCTACCTTACGAATCTTAACCGTAAAGTCAGCGCCATTCCACATATCAAATGGATTAACAGGAGCCTCGTCGGGGAACTGAGGTTGCATAGAGTCCATAATCTTATCAAAGATCTTTTTACCAAAGCGATATAGTTTAACTTGACCTTCGTTCTCTGGTGCAGATGGATCTGAGATAATCTGAACGTTAGCAATATAACGAAGGTTACGTTTACGCTCACGTACGATACGTTTAGCTTCTTCAGAACCATCTTCGTTCCAAAGCTTGCTATTACTTTCTGATAAAGGATCAGCTTGACCAATAGAAGTAAGAGACTTCTCTACATACCATTGACCGGTTGGTCCTTTAAAGAAATGATCCCAATAACGTACCCATGGAGTAGGTGCTTCAGCATCACCAGGTAGAAAGCGAATAACAGCATAGCCATTACCTGCTTTATCTCTGGTAGGTTGCCAGAAGCGTTCGTCGTTACGATTATCGGTTTTAGTTTGCTCACCAGGACCACTAGAAGCAGCTTCTACTAGTTTAGTTAAGTCCGTGCGGTTATTTTTTAATGCTGCAAAGCTCATATATTTTTTCCTTGTATATCTTTATATGTTATCGTGTATATTTTTATCCACCTTATCATTATATGATCATATTTATCATTAATCAACTGGTAGAGTATTTTGACGAGGCAAAAAGTTTAAGTTCATAGCTTCTGCTTCAATCTTTTCTTTTATATTTCCTGAAACATATTTGCGTATATCCTCTAGATCTAAATCAATATCTTCGCAAATATGAATAACAGCATCCATATAGCTATACCGATGCTCTTTTACTTTTGACTCGACTAGTTTTGCGAACTTTGTCTTTGTTAGAAATTGGTCTACTTGCATTTTCCTCATCTGCCATTTCTTGAGTATAAACTCCTATATCAGGATAATGTACTCCGATAGTTCTTTTTATAGTACCATCTTTATTGTAAGCCATATTGACACACCTATACTTAATCTTATACTGGCGTTCATCACCGTAAAACAAATCACGGTAAACACCATCACGTAGATAAGCTTGCAGGTTATGAATATATCCTTCTGTTTCTAAGAAAGCAGCTTTAAGGCCTTTTTCTTTAGAACTCTTCCAGCCTCTCATACCTGACATCTTATCCTTTTGATTTTTAATCCAGCTTCTAATATTCCTTGGAGAGAACATATCACTGTCAGGTAAGTTACGAATAGATTCATGTATAGATATCTGTGCTGCAGGCTTCTTAGCAGCACGAGCTTTCGTAATACGTTCAACTAAAGCTGCTTTTTGCTCGGCAGTTAACTGACGTTTTTTACGTGGTCGTTTCATATCACACCTCTCATAATATATAATTTATTATAGGAACTTTTTTAACTAAGTGCAACTGTTATTTTCATCATCATATTCGAACAGTTCATATTCTCCGTCTATTTCCTTAGCTCTTACATAACGCTTTTGTATGAGAGTCAAAATAGTTTGTTCAATAATGTTTTCAGTTTCATGTCGTGACATATCTCGGCCAAACATGTATGAAACAAAAGCCACTCCAAATAAGAGCAGCCATTGTATAAGTGTGATAGAAGTGTAAAACATATCGCTATTTATCAAGTAAATGATATAACGTTCTCTACACGGAAGGAACGATATGCACCTTTCATTGTATCAAACGCGACAATCACTTCATCATTAATAGCTCGTACTTTTTTCTGTGAGATAGGATCATCCTTCTTAGCATCAGGTAAGACATCTTCGATGAGCGTACACATCATGTCACGCTCTTCGCCGTTTACTTTCTTAAAGATGACACGGCAGACACGTTGCTGCAATTCACCAATCATATATTCACGAGAACTTGAGTCTGCTCGGTTAACTGCATCGTAGGATGGATATCCTTTTTCAAAAACAGGTTCTTTCATTTATAAGGGTCCTTTACTTTATAAGATGGATCAATGTTTGTATTTCGATTCTTTTTCAAATCCTTTACGCCAAGAGTATGCATAAAGGTAGGATCAGCCATCAATATATCGATGACCTTCTCCCATTCTTGTACCTTACCTTCGAGGTATTGTACTCGACGATCAAGAAATGATATTTGATAATCACTCATCGCTGCACCAATGGTTTTGTGTTTTGATTATCATGGTAATCGCCAGATTGATAATAATCACGAGACGCTTCTTCTTTAATCATCATTTCTCCTCGCATACGATAGGTAATAATTTCACGTCGTATGACACCATCCGTATCCGATTCAAACGCATCTTTAAATGGACCTTCACTCATTTATTCATCTCCGTAATAACTATCCAAATAAAACCTCCGATTACAACTCCGAGGATGCTCATAGCTGTTAATAACTCAGAAGTTTCAGTCCCAGTCATTATCTAACCCTGTAGTAGCACGGTACGTTTCACCGTAATATTGATCAGCATATTTTGATGCATCAGTCCAATGCATCTCTTCTTTACGAAGCATAGACTTATCTTCCCGCTTAACTTTAGCTTGACGAGCTTGCTTCTTCATAAAGCGTTCTTGCTTACGCTCTTCAGCTTTACGAAACTTTTTAACTTCCTTTTGCAACTCAGCTACGAATGTATTCATACCAACCTCCAGTTTTTAGCATTTCTTCGAAAGAGCGAAGCTCTTCAATATTCATAGTAACTTCAGCTCGCTTCATTCCGTTAGCGAACTCTCGTAGAGTATATACTCCTAAACCATTATGTGCAACTGAATAATGCTTTGAGTCCCCAAATTTTTCATTCCTATAAATCAACCCAAATCACCCTTACATAATTTGCATCGAGTAAGTCTCGATACTCAATAGCATCATAGATACATTTAAAAATTTTGTCATTCACTCTTATCATCCCCAATCTTTTCTATCATCTTCATTTTCATAGCCGTACTTATAGGCTTCAATCTCACCAATAGTCATGTTGTCTTTTTCAACTCTCTCTGAAGTAATAGAAGCACCCACATAGTAATGAGGATCATAATGACGATGATAGTAAGCATCTGCACTACCACGATCCTGAGGTGAACCATGACGTGGAAGTTTATTCCAACCTTTTACAATAACATCTAAATCATACTTTTCCATTACGCTACCTCTTTGAAGCCGAAGCTAGCTACTACGTGACGATTACCATCTTCATCTTCGATAATATCACCAACTGAGACAGAAGCCATACGAGATAAGCGAGTAATGCTTGACTCAGGACCAATATTACCAATCTCAAATACTTGATCAAGATTATCAGCTTCGATTTGAGCTACACCAGTATACAGTCCTTCATAAAGAGCTTTCTCTGCAAGACCTACTGTCTTATCACCAGAAAAGTCCATAGACATATCAGCGCGAATTTCACGCTTCATGCTTTTCATTCCATCATTGATTCCGTCGATCTCTGATTGAGTGTAGCTGATTTGATATACTGTAAATTTCATTTCTTATCTCCTTAATATACCTTATTATCGGAACTTTTTGAACTAAGTGCAACTAAAAAAGGGCTGGAAATGAAACTTTTTTTAAAATATAAAAAAGGGGGGCTTACTGCAGAGCCCCCCTTCCTATCTGCATTTAACGTATGCAGCAACCGTCTGGGTTTCCTGGTACCAGATCGTATACCAACCTAAACACCGCGCGCGCGTTTGACGTGAATAGGGTTTAGTTGAGTACGTTTGCGATATTGCAGGCTTTCCTCATTCGCCTTCCAGCAGTTGGATTCTCTCTTGGAGATTCTCTTGCTGAACTATTTGACGAGCTCTGAATGCAGCATAATCTACTACCAGATCTACATGCTGCTCGTCTATTCTATTCATTTCCTCATCGACACGAGCGATATATGCACCAAGAGCTTTGTTGTGATTATCAACTTTCTTGATGTATTCACCCATGCCGTACATAGATAAAAACCAAATTATTGCTACTTCCATTTAGTTTCTCCTTATTGGCGAACACGGAAGGATTCGAACCCTCGGCCTAGTGCTTAGAAGGCACTTGCTCTATCCAGCTGAGCTACGTGTCCTTTAGCTCACCTTTGAAATGGTAATACGTACCGTTTACCATCAACAAAAAATCTTATTGTCGAATGGCTATACACTTCTACATTTGAGTTCTGATAAACTGTTACATCACTACACTGACGTTGAATTTCATAACCAGTTACCTTAGGACCTTTAGCTGATTCATTAGCAACAATAGCTCCGCCCAATGCTCCAATAGCTGCGCCGCTGTCTTTACCGGAGGCAGTACCGCCAATAAGACCACCTAAGATTGCTCCTAACAGAACATCACCTCCAGATGCTTGACCGCCTTGTTGGTAGATAGGTACCTGTACCTCTTGGCATCGAGTTTCTGATACAGGTACTGATTGAGTAACTGTCTTAGTATGATCATAAACTTTAACTTTACTCACTTCAGCGGATGCAGAGGTTGCTGCAAAGATAAAAGCTGTTGTAATTAAATATTTCATCTATTATATTCCTTATTAAGAGATGTTACGAGTTCAATTGCTACATCTACGTCAGTTGAATTAAGAGCAGGTAAATCGCCTGCATACATTTGAACAGTGAGACATTCATGAATATCTTCGGCAGTGATATGCTGCTTATCATACAACGAAGCAAATATTTGCATAGCTATCTCAGACGGTCTCATCTACAATCTCCATTCCAGTAAATCCTTCTTGAGTCCAGCCACGAGCATCAGCATGCGCACCAATGATATTACTATAATGCATATGAGGCCACGAACCTTCTTTCATAGCATATGCTTTCATATCAGACTGTACCATGCAAGACTGTGCACCTTGAACAGGCAAAGCTTCAAGGCGATTGATTTCTTCTTCAGCGATATCAAAGCCATTACGGGTTTCTTGAATCCAAGGTTCCATTATGCAGCCCTCTTAGCAGCTAAGAATTGATCAGCCATATCGTTAAAGAACGAATCGAAGTTTTCACCTAAAACTTCCATCCATCCATCTAAAGCCAAATCTGACTCAACATAGTTCCATATAACGGTTCCATCTTCAGTCTGGTTAACATAGTTATTAACGGCTTTATCAAATGCAACTACGAAGCTTGAATCTCTCATATCATCTCTCCTTATCATACATTTAATATATACCCAAATGAAACTAAGTGCAACTGTTTTTTTCAGTTTAACGAAACTTTTTTATACTTCCATATCAATAAACTGCCCTTGAGTTTCTCCAGGACTTACTGTTTTACCATCTTTACCATACCTTAGAGCTGCTTGGTCTCTTAATTGCTGGATCTCTTGAGCGCGCTCTTCTACCTGTCTAGTCTGACTTAACTTTAAATCAGATCGAGTAGCAGCTTCAACTACTCTGATGCGTTCTTTCTCTTGCGGAGGTTTTATGTGCTCACTATTAGGATAAACATTAGGGTGACCGTATTTAGCTGCCTGTATTTGATTATACATCTCTATAGGCATTCCGTGGGTAGGTAAAGTTTTCATAAGAGCCTCCTATTTGCTCTTATTTATAACCTCAACCATGCTCAAAGCGAGTCCAAGAGTTCGTACGTCGATCTCGGTAATCTCTCTCCAATCGTTGTCTAATATTCGTTTCGCTACTTCCGCTACTGTCACTTTTAATCCATCCTGTTAAACTTTCACCAACAACGTCATCACAAGGATCGTCGCTATCCGCCATCTTTACCTCTTAAATCTTGAAGCGCATACTTTACTCTACTAGGGTACTCACCTAAAAATGTACCTGCTTGTAACATATCCTTACTTATAATATCTTTGTGCATATGATCAATTTTGTCCCAATAATCTAACATTTTCTTTGCTAGTCTATCAAAATAGCTATCTGATAAGATAGGGTTATCTTCAACATAGTAAGCATATGCTGCCATAAGATACCAAGGTACTGTCATATTCAAATTATCGTCAATTAAATCTCCGCAATGCTTATCAAACATTTCGATCTTTTTACGTTTGGCCATAGTAAGCCTCCGTTAGTTGTTTCTCCTTTGCAAGCGCTTCTATTTCATGTGGCCTTTCATCATAAGGGAGATCATAGCTCATATCTTCTTTATAAAGATATTGCTTGACATGAACAAGTTCATGCAAAAGTGTAGCTACGATTTCTTTTTTTGGAAGGGTTGTATCAAATCTAATCGTAAAATCACGATCGTCTTCATACATGCAGTCGCCATATACTCCTCTATTGCGCATTGCAATAATATTTATAAAAACGTTACGATGTTTTGGAAATAATTTTTTACGTCCAAACTCAAGCACTTCACAGATTAGATCTTGATATTTCTTAGATCTAATATTTTGAAATTCAACTAACATAGGAGGTTCCTTCTTCATACTATAGTTATAGTCTCAAAAGAAACAAAGTGCAACTGTTATTTTGTTACAATCTCAACATTATCTCCTACTGGAAATTTTAGCTTGTTGTGATTGTGATGCAATACCCATTGAGTGTCTTTAAACTCTTCGAAGATCTTTTGCCAGATAGGTCTCCAGTTGTTATTAAGACGAACGTTGTTAGGGTCACCTCTATCAGATCCTAGATAGAAATCTGTAGAGCTTCTAAGATTCATATCGAACAACGAGTCAAATCCATATAGGTGAATCTCACCTGCGTTTAATTTATTAGCAGTGTAATGAGCAGCAAAATGGCCGCAATTAAGATTTGTATAGTTACTAGCATACTTAGGTAGTACAGTGTAGAACTCTTTAATTTGATGGCCAAACCTCATCCTAAAATTATTCTTATTTTGATCATACCAAATTTTAGGCCTAAAACCAAGCACCCAGTCTCCTGGAACAACCACAGAACCTTCTGTAATAGCCATACACATTTTAAAGTCAACTATACAGGTTGTGTACGCATTCTCTACTGCAAAGGGTGGGAGGTTACAAGTAATCTTTAACCCTTTAGCTGGCTTGTACATAGGAGCATTATCACCGTTACCAATAATATGAGCTACTCTAGTCATTCATCATCTCTCTAATTTTATCATTACCTTTAGCACCAGTCCAGTGCATAACTTTAATTACACCTGGACCAGAGCAGTCTAAAACATCTAATCTTAATACATTAAATGATCTAGGAAGATCTTTTATATAGCTGAGCCTTTTAAGGGTCTGACCCACTATACCATGCAACACTTCTTGATCTCCTACTACTGGTCTGTAAGATACTTCAGTAGCCCATTTGCTTAATATATCCGGTTTACCTTCGAAAACAACTACTCCAGAGTTATGCCAAATTTCACCTCGTCTAGTGGTCCAAGGAACGTCCTGGACCATAGATAGTTTTTCCGGTTCAGTAAAATTAAATATGTTTTCTATGTTTGCTTGTACATGGCAGTCAGTGTCTAACCAGCATACTTTATCTGCCACTAGACTAGCTTTCATCATAGCAGAAGGTTTTTTAAACCATCCTCTATCTGAACTATTTAACGATACGCTTAACTCAGGACAAGGATTATCTTTCATACCAAAATCATATACAATCAGTTCGGCATTTGGATTATGTTTTTTAAAATTCTCTACAAACCATGGTAATTGCCATTGAGTGTTAACATCACAGCCTGTAATAAAAAGATTAGATAATTTTGTAGCTGTCATTGTAATTATGCTTTGCTAAGCATCCTTCTGTTTTCTGTATAGTAGTAAAGGTATCTCTCGCTTCTACAGGCCAAGGATAATATTCCTGTAGCCAAGGAAATGTATCAACGTTTAAGAATACATCAGTCGGTCTAGCATAAACTCTTGCTTGATCAATAAGCTTTTGTGCTCCTTTGGGGTTAACTTGATAAGCATGCGCGCCTGGAAAATATCTTTTTGATACTAGAGGACCAGCACCTAGAGTGTTAGGAGTATTATATCTACCATAAGATGGTTTTCCAAAACTAATACATCCATTATGCATTAAAAGTGGAATATGATCCACTATAAAAGCGTCATGTTCAAAGATAGTAAGCTCTTCTTTGATTTCCGTACAATGCTTCCATAAAGACCAATGAGAATAAAAGGCGGCCATACAGTTATCCAACCTTGAATATTTTTCTTTAAATCCTTCTTCTTTGATACCTGCATCAAACAATAAGGCTGAAAGTAAATCTGATGGAACGGTGGCTGCCCATTTATCAACCTTAGTACCTTTTATTCTACCAGACTCAATACATCGATCAGCTGATTTAACAGATAGGGGTTCTGTCATCATAGTAATAACATAATTTTTCATTGGGTTGTTGTACTCTTAAGGTTTTGTATAGTTGTATAAAATTTACGTGTAACATAAAGGTTTGGCATAAGCTGATTACACATAATAGCATCATTCGGCCACAAGCCAAATTCATCTACGAGCTTAAGCATCTTCTCGGCTCCTGATGGCTTAATTATATATGCAGAGTTTCCAGCAAGTCCTTGCGGAACATTTTCATTATCTACGTAGGGAGCTTTTTGATACAAATATTGATTGTCAATAATCTTTTGATAGTAAACTCTAGCCTTACGGGTGCATCCTAGCGGGTTATTAATACCTATAATATCACCAACTAGTGTATGTAGTTTAAGATCTAACTTATATGTAAAGCAAGCATCATGCTCAAGTATAAGAACAGGTTCATCCATTTCAGATACTTTTTTCCATAGTGTATAGTGAGATAGAGCAGCAGCTATACGAGCTTTAGGTCTAGCAGTTACATATGCTCTTTTTGTTAACCCAGAAGCAAAGTCTATTGTCTCTCCTTGCCATGGATAGTTCCATTGTATATTATATTCCTTTAAAAGATTATCTACTTGATCTGGTACTATAGCATTAAACCGATTTACTTCAAAGTTATTATTAACTTTGAACGAACTGGTGAGTAGTCCGTTAAATCCGTGCTCTGAGATCTCATGATCTCTTATGACTATAGCATATGTTTTCATTTTGTTAACCTATATAGAACTGATGCTCTATTATCTCCACCTATGGTTAGACTTCTATCTACTACATTTAGACCTAAAGATGTAGATAAATCTTTAAACTCTTTTTCATTTATTTCTAACGGATCTGTGCTTTTAGATTTCTGATCATCACCTGTCATTAACTCAATAAAAAGACTACCTGATTGATTAAGTTGGTCCTTCCATGCAGATAAAGATTTATTAGGGTCATAGGAATGATCAAAGGAATTACTATAAACTATATCGAACTTATCTAACCATTCATAATTAACTTCGTGAAAGTCATGCTGCACTGTCATAATAAAATCCGATGCGGTATGAGATATCTCTGTACCAATTATATTAGCATCTGGATATTGTTCAAGAAATAATTTCTGCTCTGCTGCATTACGTGTACCATGACATAAAATATTAGTAGCATAGTTAACTTTAGACTTAATAAGAGCGATTGTTTTCTTATTCACCCAAACTTTGTTGAGCTTTATAACATTAGCTCGAGTTTGCTCTCTAATATATTCGTCATGGTCTTTGTAATTGTATAGCTTCATATCACTTCCATTCAGGTTGGATTCTGTTTACTCTTTCAAGTACTGTATATCCTACTCTATGAATATAGTGAGTGTGTATCTTCCATAGCTGTTCAATCTCAGTGATATATTTTGCTACAGTTACAAACAATCCATTTGAATTTTTAAAGTTAGCAGTGTCATGTAAAACAATATATTTTCTTACCTTAGGAGCATGCATCAACAACTCTTTAAATAAATGATCTGGCTTGTGCAGAGTATCAATATGCAACATATCTACATGAGATACAGATGATGGTTCATGACTACTTAAATCTTTATAAGTAAAATCTATATTATTATCTTCTGCATACTTTTCAAAAAGATGCTTATATGGTTCAAAGTAATAAGACGCAATATCATATCCTGTTAAAGATTTTGGCTTTGTCATGAGTATAGCTGCTAATGTAGCTCCTTGACATACCCCAAGCTCTTTAATAGTGTCACATTCCTTTGCGCATGCTACTAATGATTTATGGTGCTCTGTATACTCTTCTCCATGAGCACCTTGTTGCGCTTTGGTAATTTCGTTATAGAAGTCTTCTAAATTAGTTACGTGTGTAAGATCTGGTTTTATCATTTTTCTACAATCTATGAGATAAGTTAAGATTAACTTTTTGATGTTTAACTGGGCTAGGATATACGTATTGCAATCTTACTACTGACGAATTAATTATAAAATCTGATTGCTCCATTCCAGATGTTTCAGCTTCATGAATAATTTTCTTTGCTCCTTTAGGGGTTAGTCCATAACACATGGTACCTGGAATTAAACTAGCTCCTCTATACTTTGTATCTCTCGTATACTTAAGAGGCCAGTCTTCCGGAAAATTATTCACTCCTATACTATGTGATATATTATAATCCATAAACTTACTTAATGCAAGTCCGCTAGGAGGTTTATTCCAGGTTTCTATTGCCATAAAACAGACTTCTTCAAAATCTATTTTATCTATATTGTTTATACAAAGAGCGTCATGCTCAATGAACATCATAGGTTCGTCTTGCTCTATAACCTTTTTAGCAAATTCAATATTATTGAGCACACAACTTTTCTTTACTTTAAACTTTCTTTCATTATTATCATTAACAAGAAAAGATTCTAGTCTAGAATTTTTTAATACTGTGTAATTATCGTAGTTATTCAAAGTAGCAGG
>Ga0102811_1001131_pt1 | contig 12706 bp, 10 predicted proteins | sample ColrivemetaGS705_FD_84507 | JGI IMG/M metagenome (GOLD analysis project Ga0102811, IMG submission 84507) | Estuarine microbial communities from the Columbia River estuary - Flood tide ETM metaG S.705 | ecosystem: Environmental > Aquatic > Marine > Intertidal zone > Estuary | place: USA: Columbia... | reverse complement strand
GTAATAATGCAGCACCTCAGGGCGACCAACTAAAACGTCGTCCAGATGATAAGCGCCGTGGGCCACGCCGCCGTCGCCAGCGCCAGGATGTGCCGCAGGAAATACTGGATAAAACAGCAACAGTAGCAGCCCCTGAAGCAGGCAATGCGCCGCAAAGCTCTGTAGCACCAAGCGAGCCTGTAGCGGAAAAACCAGTATCGCCAACAGCTGTAGATAGCCCAGAGGTAGCAACAGAGAAGCCAGCGGCAAAGCCAAGACGCAAGGCTAAGCCCAAAGCACCTAAGCAAGAGACAGCTGAGGCTCCTAAGCAAGAAACAGCTGAGGCTCCTAAACAAGAGACCGCTGAGGCTCCTAAACAACCAAAGGCTGGAGCTCCAAAGCAGGAGACCGCTAATTTAGAGACGTCGGCGGCCGCAGATGCGCCAAAAGCTAAGGCCAAAGCAAAGCCAAAGGCCAAAGTTAAAGCCAAGCCAAAAGCAAAATCAGCTGCAGCGGATACGCCTGCAGAAGGTCCTCGCGCCAGCAATGACCCTCGCCAGCGGCCCAAGCCAGTGGCCAAGGTTGAGGTCAGCACCGAGCGACCAGTTGTGCCAGCTCCACAGGCAGCTGAATCAAGTGCTCCTGCAGCCGCGGCGCCAAAAGCTCCAGTGGTACGAGCATCCAACGATCCTCGCAAAAGGCGCGGCGCTGCAAAAGCACAGCCAACAACTGCTGCAGATACCAGTGCAGCTACTGAAAGTAGCGAAAAAGCACCAAAGGAGTAATTGTTACTTGTCAGTGCTAAAAGGCGCTGTATAATCAGCGCCTTCAGACAGTCAGGGTAGATAAATAATACTCTGGCAAGCAGAATCAGGTGGGATGGCAGAGCGGTTGAATGCACCAGTCTTGAAAACTGGCATACGTTAATAGCGTATCTAGGGTTCGAATCCCTATCCCACCGCCACCTCTAAAAGCCCCTTTATAAGGGGCTTTTTTTATGGCTCCTAATAACGTTAAAGACCCCAGTCACTGTTACCAGTCGTCGAGCAAAGATGCTTGCCTACTTGCTATTCATTTATGCATATGTTTCGCTTAAAAAAACATGTCAGCATTCAATCAACATAACAAGGACCCATTATGAAGCCAACCCCTCAACATATATTTAGCGGCGCAGCCGCATTTCTAACCTTGATTCTCGTTTTATCATCTTTTGTCATTGTAGATGCAGGCTATGTGGGCGTAGTTAAACGCCTAGGCGCAGTTCAGCCAGACTACTTGCCAGAAGGGTTTCATATAAAGACGCCGTTTATCGAGGGAATTCAGGAGTTTGATGTACGCTTGGCCAAGGTCCAGACAATCGCTGGCGCCTCATCGCGAGATCTGCAGGTCATTACCACCGAGATCGCTGTGCAGTACAGTATGATCGCCGAGCTAACGCCAATGACGCTGCAAAAAATTGGCACTAGAAAAATTGTAGAGCGCACCTTGATCGAGCCGGCGATTATGGAGTCGGTAAAAGCCATTACTGCCCTGTATACAGCTGAGCAATTGATTACTCAGCGTGAGGAGGTAAAGAACAAGATTCAGGACAGAATTAATAGCTTCCTCAATGAAACCTTAAAAGAAAAACAGCTGATGGGCGCCCTGGCTATTGCCAATGTGGCCATTACTGATTTTGATTTCTCTGAGGAATTTAACCGCGCCATTGAAGATAAAGTTCGCGCAGAGCAAGAAGCCCTTAAAGCCAAAAACGAGAAACTGCGCCGAGTCACTCAGGCAGAGGCAGCTGCCGCCGAAAAAACCCTTGCTGCGGATGCTAAAGCCTATGAGATCAAGGTTGAATCCCAGGCTAGAGCCAATGCAATCCAGCTAGAGGCAAAAGCTCTGAAAGACAACCCTCAGCTTATTGATCTGCGCATCGCTGAAAAATGGGACGGAAAGCTACCCAGGTTCTCTGGCGGGGAAGCAATACCTCTGCTGAATATAGATAATCTGGATTGATCCAGCCCAGTACAAACTAAGGTTCAGATATAAAAAAAGGCTGCCTAGGCAGCCTTTTTTATTGCACAGCTTTTAGCAAGCTAGGGTGATTAGCCCATTTCTTTGATTCCATAGAGATCAAAGTGGAAGTCTTCACAGGTCGCTGTAGCTTCAAACATCTCGCGAGCTTCACCGCCTTCGGCCATCCATCCAGCCATGCCAGCAGCCTTCTCTTCCTCACTGCGCCAGAACGCTCCCTGATAGAAGTCAGCGCCTACATAGGCACCCTCTGTGGTCGCGGGATCAAACAGAGGCGTAAGCGAGGTACTCATAAAGCCATTGGCTCCTCCGGCAGCACGGCCAGCGGCAACCCAGTCGGCGAACACAGCTGAGGCTGAATCTACATCGGCCATAGTCATGCCGTCATTGAGCTTACAGAACTGATACATAGCTTGAAACGGGCCTCTGCCCTCCCATTCTGCAGCAGGTGCAACTACCTGCTCGACCTCAAACATAAATACGCGCTCCGGATCGCACTTCAGAGTAGCATCATGTTTTGCGCCAAAGTCCTCGGCTTCATTCTCAAGCCACTCCTGCCAGCCCGCATCACGCGCTTCCTGACTAGCCCAAACATTGGCCCACATACCGTCATAAGCATCGTTAGGCTCCTTGGGGATCAGCCCAAAAGCTCCAGAGGTTTGATGCTGAGAAGCGGCTTCGCGGGCATTCCAATCAGCATTAAGCGCCATATGGGCTTCCTGGGAATAGTTTTCACCCGCCTTGCACCACATATACTCAACCAGCATGTTACCCGGCTCAGCTGTGGGCTCTTCTACCGCTGCTACTGAGACTTCTTCTTTTGCACAGCCAGCCAACAACACTAGCACTGCAGTTAATGGTAATAATTTTTTCATGAGCATCCTCTTATTTTTATGTGATTATGAATAATTTTTATCAAAAAAAAGTAGCGGAATCTGTTCTTACGCAGGCTCTAAATCTTAGCCTGTGAGGTTACAAAGCCCCTAACAGGACTGATTTAAACCTGATTAGGCATGTAATGCAATGAGCAATGATCCACAGAGCACGGCGCCAGAGCCGTTTAAAGCCTGTTTGATAATACAATTGAGGATATGTGTCCCGTGAGGGACTTGAACCCCCAGCAGTCGCTTAGGAGGCGACGGATTTATCCAGTTAATCGAACGGGACATGGGCTTATTATAGGGCAACTAGTGAAAACCGCCAGCCTAGTGCAACCCTAAAGCTCTGAATTTCCTTTACAATCTGCGCTATGAATTTATTGCTGTTAAAGCCCGATCAAATCTTTGACCGCCAGGCGGTTGTCACTGGACGCCAACTGGAACATCTGGCCCGGGTGCAACGATTGCAGACTGGCGACTCAGTGCGCCTGGGTGCTCTAAATGGCCTAATGGGCCAGGGGCGAATCAGCTCCCTAGATGGCGAGCAGGCCTGTCTAGATATCCATTTGGATACTGCCCCGCCGGCGCCCTTGCCACTGACATTGGTTCTTGCGCTTCCTCGACCCAAGATGCTCCGCCGTACATTGCAAACAGTGGCGGCCATGGGCGTTAAACAAATCTATCTGGTCAATTCCAGTCGGGTTGAGAAGAGCTTTTGGCAGACCCCTCTGCTTACTCCAGAGGCTCTGGAGGAACAACTTATCTTGGGTTTGGAGCAGGCCAGAGACACGGCTATGCCTGAGGTGCATCTGCGCAAACTCTTCAAACCCTTTGTCGAGGACGAGCTGTCAGATATTGTTGCTGGCTCCGAGGCGCTGGTGGCTCACCCAATTGCGGATAGGGGCTGTCCAGTAGACTGCAAAAGTCCGGTTACCCTGGCCATAGGACCAGAGGGCGGGTTTATTCCCTACGAGATCGACAAACTCAATCAGGTGGGTTTTGAGTCAGTGCACCTGGGGCAGCGTATTCTGCGGGTAGAAAATGCAGTTCCCGCCCTAGTCTCCAGGCTTTTTCCCAGCTAGACAGTGTATAAAAGCTAACCTATTTGCGGCGACGTGGTGCTGAGCGCGATGACCTGGCCTGGGCTCGTGGCTTTCTCGACTCGCGCCTCTGCACTTCTTTCTCGCGACGAGACTCTCCAGGCACTAAGAAAGAAGCACCAGTGCCAATTAAGTCGGCCCTGCCCATACGCCGGAGTGCTTTGCGCAGCATGGGCCAGTTATCTGGATCGTGATAACGCAAAAACGCTTTGTGCAGAGTGCGCTGCTCTTTGGTCTTGGCGCTGAATATCTTCTCATCGTTATTCCGGCCCAGAGGTTTTAGGGGGTTTTTCTCTGTGTAATACATGGTGGTGGCCGAGGCCATAGGCGAGGGGTAAAAATTCTGCACCTGGTCCACACGAAAATCATTGTTCTTTAACCACAGGCCTAGGCTCATCATATCTTCGTTGGTAGCCCCAGGGTGGGCAGAGATAAAATAGGGAATCAGATACTGCTTTTTGCCCGCCTCTTTTGAAAAGCGCTCGAACATCTCTTTAAATTCGTAATAGCTTCCCATGCCCGGCTTCATCATCTTGGTCAGAGGACCATCTTCGGAGTGCTCTGGGGCAATTTTCAAATAGCCTCCCACATGGTGGGTAACTAACTCTTTCACATATTCTGGATCTTTAACTGCCAGGTCATAACGCAGCCCCGAGGCAACCACGACCTTTTTAACTCCCTCAAGCTGACGAGTTTTTCTATATAGTTGGGTGGTGTGCCTATGATCTGTCTCTAAATTCACACAGATACTGGGATACACGCAGGAGGGTCGACGACAGGTCTCTTCGATCTTTTTATCCTTACAATTCAGGCGATACATATTGGCGGTCGGCCCGCCGAGATCGGAGATAACACCGGTAAATCCAGGCGTTAGGTCGCGGATCTTTTCTACCTCATCGAGAATCGACTGCTCTGAGCGGCTCTGAATAATGCGCCCCTCGTGCTCGGTAATAGAGCAAAAAGTACAGCCGCCAAAACAGCCGCGCATAATATTCACCGAGAACCGAATCATATCGTAGGCGGGAATTTTACTCTCACCATAGGACGGATGAGGTACACGCTTGTAGGGCTGCTCGAAAACCCAGTCCAGCTCCTCTGTCTCCAGCGGGATTGGCGGCGGATTGACCCAGATATCATTGCGCCCCTGACTCTGCACCAGCGGACGGGCATTGCCTGGGTTGGTCTCACGATGAAAAATTCTGTCCGCATGGGCGTAGAGCACCGGGTCATTGACCACCTGATCAAAGGACGGCATGCGAATATAGGTTGCACTGGGGTCGGTTTTAATCGCCTGGGTATCGGGGATTATGGACAGAGGCTTGGTTTCAACCTCCGGGGCCACCTCAGCCTGAGCTCTGTCGGCTTTTATGCGTATATCTTTGGCGTCATCGCACTGGGTGGGATGGGCGCCCTCGTAGGGATTCTTCTGCTTTTCTACCCGACCCGGCTGATCTACAGAGGTAGAGTCAATTTCCTTCCACCCCTTGGGTATCTCGCGACAGAGAAATGCACTGCCGCGTAAATCGGTAATCTCGCGTATGGATTCACCACTGGCCATACGATGGGTCAATTCCACCATGGCGCGCTCCGCATTACCGTACAGCAAAATATCTGCAGTAGAGTCCATCAATACACTGCGCTTTACGGTCTCAGACCAGTAATCATAATGAGCCAGCCTGCGCAGGCTGGCTTCTATGCCACCAACCACCACGGGGACATCTGAGAATACTTCGCGGCATTTCTGAGTGTAGACAGTCACAGCACGATCTGGTCGTTTACCGCCCTCATCGCCCGCTGTATAGGCATCGTCATGACGCAGCCGGCGGTCCGCGGTATAGCGGTTAATCATGGAGTCCATATTGCCCGCGGTAACACCGAAATATAGATTGGGTTTGCCCAGAGCTCTAAAGGCTTCTTTATCGCGCCAGTCCGGCTGAGACAGTATGCCAACTCGGTAACCCTGGGATTCCAATACACGACCAATCACTGCCATACCAAAACTCGGATGGTCTACATAGGCGTCACCTGTCACTAGAATGACATCGCAGCTATCCCAGCCCAGCTGATCCATCTCATCGCGGCTCATAGGCAAAAATGGCGCCGGACCAAAGCATTCAGCCCAGTACTTGGGGTAGTCAAAGAGTGATTGTGGTTTAGCTGAAAATGCCGCCATAACTGAAATCCACTGTAAGCGCAGGTTGGTTGTCAAAATCGGCGCCATTGTAGCGGATTTAACGCCGCGACGAGTGATTTAATGGTCCCTTAGCCCTCAGAGCAAAGTAATTTGCAAATGAGAATCAATATTATTAACATTTAGCAAATTCTAGCGTACAATGAAATCAATTCTTCAATCAGAGACAGACTATGACTCTTTGGGATCTTACACAGGGCGCCAGCGCCAAAGTCAGCCGCTTTAAATCAAGCATTGAAAGTGGCTACCGCACCCGCCTCAGCGAGCTGGGCTTTCACCCCGGCGAGCAGATTGCCTGCGTCCTGTCTCCAAGTATGGGCGCACCCAAGCTCTATAGAGTCAATAACACGGTCTACTCACTAGATGATAGTATCGCTTCGTTAATCGAAGTTGCCTAAGTAATACATCCCCCCTGATGCCCACAACTCAAGCCTCAAGGATTGCCCTTATTGGCAGCCCCAACAGCGGCAAGAGTCTGCTGTTCAATCGCCTCACTGGTCTCAATCAAAAAGTAGCCAATTTTCCAGGCATCACCGTCAATATAGCCTCGGGCCAGAGCCTGGACAATAAAGCTGTTCAGTATTTGGATTTTCCCGGCGTCTACTCCCTGCAGGCGATTTCTGGGGAGGAAAAGGTGGCTGTTGAAGCCTTCACCAGCGCTCTGCAAGATAACCTGCTGGATGCCGTGGTCTGTGTGGTCGATATCACCAGGCTAGAGAAAGGGTTAATTTTTGCGCTGCAGGTGCTGGAAACCTGTCACAGGCACAGTATACCCGTTCTGATTGCCGCCAATATGCTAGATGTATTGGATCAGCATGGTATGCAGTTTGACTGCTCTGGCCTGAGTAAAGCACTCAGGGTATCTGTGCTGCCATTATCAGCCAAGACCGGTGCTGGCCTAGAGCAGGTCTCCCAGTCGCTAGCCGATGCCACAGTGCCGCCAGAGAAATTTCAGAGCGATATTATTGCCAGCGATGACTCGGTTAATCATTTGCATGCTCAGGAGCTCGCCGAAAAATATGGCCCCAAAGGTGATCTGCTGATCAATACCCAGACGCAACTGGATAGCTTCTTTCTGCATTCCTGGCTCGGCGGCTTAAGCTTTCTGGCCATTATGTATCTGCTATTCCAGTCTATCTTTACCTGGGCAGCACCGGCAATGGATGGCGTAGAAGCCTCTATTCAGTGGCTGGCCTCGGTGGTTCTGCCCCTAGTACCGGCGGGCGTTGCCAGTGACTTTGTCTCAGATGCACTGTTTGGTGGCCTGGGAGCCTTTCTGGTGTTTGTGCCGCAAATATTTGTGCTGACTCTGGTTGTGGGCATGCTGGAAGACAGCGGTTACCTAGCTCGCGCAGCAGTTATTTGCCACAAACCGCTGCGCTTTTTCGGCCTGACCGGCAAGAGTTTTATCCCTATGCTGTCTGGAGTGGCCTGCGCCATTCCCGGTATCTATGCCGCTCGCACTGTGGAGTCAACCCGCAAGCGCTGGCTGACTTATCTGGCCATTCCACTGATGCCCTGCTCTGCCCGGCTGCCGGTGTACAGCCTTATTATTGCCGCATTTATTCCAGCCCAAAAAGCCATGGGCGGCCTGATTGGCTGGCAGGGTCTGGCCATGTTTGGCATCTATCTATTCGGCATTCTCTGCGCCCTGCTGGTAACTGCTGTGGTATCGCGCAGTAACGCAGAGCTGCGCACTGATTTACCATTTGTACTTGAAATGCCTCCCTACAGATTGCCCTCCTGGCGACCACTGATTATTAATGCCTGGAATCGCAGCAAACATTTTGTCACCAAGGCAGGCAAGGTTATCTTTGCGGTCACCCTGGTTATCTGGGTGCTGGGTTACTTCCCCAATTACGGCGCCTCTCTGGGGGATTCCTGGCTGGGTACCATGGGTCAGTGGATCGAGCCCATATTTGCACCCTTTGGTCTGGACTGGCGCTACGGCGTGGCTATTCTGTCCTCCTTCCTGGCGCGGGAAGTCTTTGTGGGCACGTTGGGCACCATGTTTGGCATTGAGGGGGCTGAGGAGAACTTTACTTCGCTGGCGCAACAGATTCAGGACAGCGGGCTGCCCCTGGGTGCCGGTGCTGCCCTGTTGGTATTTTTTGCTATAGCACTGCAGTGCGTGTCCACTTTGGCGGTACTGCAGCGGGAGACCGGCTCCTGGCGCCTGCCAGTGCAGCTATTTATCAGCTACAGTATTTTTGCCTATACTGCGGCCCTACTGGTATTTCATCTGGTGGAATTGCTGGTTTAAGGAGTTCCCTGCTCAAACATCACATAGTCACAAACCTTCATGCCGCAGTCTTTGTAGGTTGCCTGGGCATTGGTATTTTGGCTCTCAGCATAGAGTCTAAAACCACAGACCGGTATGGATGAAGCCTCAGCCATAGCCTGCAACTGCTGGTACATGGTGCGGTAAATTCCCTGGCGGCGAAACTCTGCTTTCACATAGACCGACTGAATCCACCAGAACAACCCATTGCGCCAGTCGGACCATTCATAGGTCACCATCAATGTAGCGGCCGGAACAGAATCTACTTCAGCAACCAGGTAGAAACCAAACTGGGGGCGCTCAAAAAGACCCTCGACACCAGCCAGGGAAGCCACAGGGTCGAGTATTTTGTCTTCAGTTTCCATCGCCATGGCACAGTTGTGACTGCTGAGTAACTGAGCATCTTCAAGGCAGGCAGTGCGTATTTTCAACATCTTAGGTCGTCCTCAGAACAGTGGATTGCAGCTGGTCAAATTAAACCATTGATGCCGCCAATTGACCATTGCGTAAAGCCAATAGAGTACTTAGAGTACCGGCTTCAGTTGTCCAAAGCCAACAGCCAAAAGCGACCAGCAAAATGCAGCCAGTCAGAGTCAGGGATATTGCCTACCAGCAAGATAGCGCAGCGCTGTTTGCCGCCCTCCGTGACCTGCCCGAAGCTATCTGGCTGGACAGCGGCAAGCCGCGCAGCCTGCAGGGCTGTTTCGATATTATCTCGGCCTGCCCAGATCAGTTATTGGAAACCAGAGGGGCGCTAACCACTGTGACAGCTGCTGATGGTAGTCAGAGCTACAGGCAAGATCCCTTTCGGCTGGCTATGCAACTACTGCAACCCATGCTGGATATTGAGCCCTGCCCAGATATTCCCTTTGTGGGCGGTCTTTTAGGCTACTTTGGCTATGATCTGGGTCGCTCTGTGGTGGATATACCCAGTACCGCTGCAACAGTTGCCGACCTGCCGGATATGCGGGTTGGTCGCTATCTCTGGAGTCTGGTAGTCAATCATCAGGCGCGGCGCAGTCAGCTATTTTTCCATCCTCTCTGCCCTGCATCTCTTGAGGCCGATATCAGCTCAAGGCTGGCTAATGCAAGTGATGATAATCTAGCTCAGAGCCAGAGGTTTAAACTGAGCGGGCCATTTAAGCCAACTCTTACCAAGGATTATTACCGCCAGTCTATAGCGACCATCAAGGACTATATTGCCAGTGGCGACTGCTACCAGACCAACTTTACCCAGCATCTCAGTGCCGAGTACCAGGGCGATCTATGGCCGGCCTACCTGGCACTGCGAGAGGCTACACCTGCACCCTATGGTGCGTTCTGGCAGTGGTCAGACCAGGCAATTCTCTCAGTATCACCTGAACGCTTTATTAAAACTGATAGGGAAAACGAGCGGATTAGCGTGGAGAGCAAGCCCATCAAAGGCACTATGCTGCGTGGATCCACTATTGAGGAAGACCAGGAGAATGCTATAAAGCTGGTTAACAGCAGCAAAGACCGAGCAGAGAATCTAATGATTGTCGATCTACTGCGCAATGACCTAAGTAAAAACTGCGAGCCCGGTAGTATTCGTGTACCCAAGCTATTTAGCCTTGAGAGTTTTCCCAATGTTCACCATCTGGTGAGTACGGTTAGCGGCGTGCTGCGCTCTGACCGCACCGCCCTAGACCTGCTGCGCGACAGCTTTCCTGGGGGCTCTATTACTGGTGCGCCAAAAAAGCGGGCTATGGAAATTATTGAAGAGCTAGAGCCAGTGAGGCGCTCGGTATACTGCGGCAGTATTGGCTATATCAGCGCATCCAATCGCATGGATACCAATATAGCCATTCGCACCCTGGTGGCCGATGGGACCTCCCTTCACTGCTGGGGCGGCGGCGGCATTGTGGCGGACTCTGAGGCCGATGCGGAATTTGAAGAATCCATGAACAAGATCAGAGCCCTGCTTAGCTGTCTGGAGCAGCTCTAAAGTCACCAATATCTCTGCCTAGACCGCCTGACTGGCCTGCTGATAGGCAGCGGCCACTTCCTGGGCAATAATCTGAACTCCCTGCTCTACGGTTTTACCATCCTGAGCATAGGATACGCGAATACATTCCTGCTGATGACGCCAGCCAGAATCCATACCGGGGAAGAAATTATGCCCAGGCACCACCAGCACACCTCGGGCCTTTAGCCGCTGATAGAGCTCTTGGCTGGTAATGGGCAAGCCATCAAACCATAGCCACAGAAATATAGCCCCCTCTGGGCTGTGAATACGATAAGGCAGGTCGCCGAGAGCTGCCCTAAACCAACTTACCGCCTGCTCCGCACGCTGTTGGTAAAAAGGCCCCACTAGCTGTCGGCTCAGACTGAGTATCTCGCCAGAGCTAAATAACTCTCGAGCTATGGTGGGTCCCAAATTGCCACAGGCCAGGCTAACCACTGTATTGGCATTGCTGTAGGCCTGCACTATATCCTCGCGGGCGACAATAATGCCGGTACGCACGCCGGGAAGCCCCAACTTGGACAGGCTAAGAACCAAAATAGTATTGTCATTCCAATGGGGTTTGGCGTTATTAAACAGTATGCCCGGAAATGGCAAACCGTAGGCGCCGTCGATAATAAAGGGAATATCGGCGCCCTGAGCGATCTGATCCAGATGCTCTATCTCATCGTCTGTCAGCACATTACCTGTGGGGTTGGTCGGGCGCGAGACACAGAGCGCTCCTGTGGTCTCACTGCTAATATCCAGCCCCGAAAAGTCCACATGGTATTTAAATAGATTGCCATCGAGCAGCTCGATCTCCGGCCTGGTGGCAGTAAAAAAGTTTTGCTCCAGCCCTATATCACCATAGCCAATATATTCTGGAGCCAAGGGTAGATGAATGGATTTATGGCTGCCATCTGGCATGCTGCCGGCCAGCATATTGTAGAGAATAAAAAACGCCGACTGGCTACCATTGGAGATGGCAATATTGCGCTCCGATAGATTCCAGCCGAACTCTTTTTTCAGCAGGCTGGCGATCTGACCACGAAATACCTTATCCCCCTGGGGTGACTGATAGATGCCCATTAAACTGTGCAACTGCTGGGGATCAGCCAGCACAGACTCCAGGCGCTGCTTAAAAATAGCCTCGGCCTCGGGAATACGCCCCGGATTACCGCCGCCCATAAAAATCATATCTGGATTTTCATTGAGCGCCGTGCCCAGATCGTCCATGAGTTCAACAATGCCGGTAGCCGCAGTAAATTTTTCGCCAAACTTAGATAGTTTCAAAATCACATCCTGTCATTTTAAGCCGCTCTCCATATATCTGAAGGTAAAGTTAACTCTGGGCTCCTGGAGCGCCGCCACCTTGGCTATGCGGTGCTGCCAGTGAGCCTGAATGCCAGCGCCCATCAGCAGCAGTGAACCATGGGGTAATGAGATCGATAATCGCTCTTTGCTATGATTGTGGCGCAACTGAAAAACCCTCTCAGCACCCAGGCTAAGCGAGGCGATTACTGGCGCTGGCCCCAACTCGGCCTCATCGTCGGCATGCCAGTCCACACTGTCGCGGCCATGTCGATAATAGTTCACCAGCGCGCGGTTAAAGGATTGCTCTGTCTGCTGCTCCACTGAAAGTCTCAGCCTCTCCATCCAGCTGGGAAAGCTCACAGCTTGCAGGCGAATATTGGAATAAATATAGCTGGTCTGGGGATCTCCGAACCAATTTTGCAGTCTTGGCAGAGGGATAATTTTGCCCATGATTCTAATGCTGTCCTGGCGCCAGGGAGTTTTATCAATCGCCGTTTGCAGTAGTTCGTCAGCCTCAGTACCAGATAACCAGTTGGGCCAAAAACTTATTTCAGCCTTGCCGGCCTCGGCGCTCAGGGGAACTGGAATTATCTGCTGATCAAATAGATCCATACTAATAACCCTTCAAGACTGCCCATAGATGCGCGGCTCAATCTCCAGCGCAATAGCAAATCGCTCTAACACCTCAGATTGAATACGATTGGCCAGCGCCAGCAGCTCGGCCCCAGTGCCGCCAAAATTAACTAGCACCAGAGCCTGATCCCGGTGCACACCCACATTGCCCGAGCGCAGCCCCCTAAACCCAGATTGGTCGATCAACCAGGCGGCAGGTACCTTGGACCAGCCATTGTCTGCAGAGTAAAAAGGCATCTTCGGGTTATCTGCCAGCAGCGACTTCAGCTGTTCTGCATCCACCATAGGGTTCTTAAAGAAACTTCCCGCATTGGGTATCTGCGCGGGATCGGGCAGCTTGGCGCTGCG
>Ga0102811_1001108_pt1 | contig 12814 bp, 9 predicted proteins | sample ColrivemetaGS705_FD_84507 | JGI IMG/M metagenome (GOLD analysis project Ga0102811, IMG submission 84507) | Estuarine microbial communities from the Columbia River estuary - Flood tide ETM metaG S.705 | ecosystem: Environmental > Aquatic > Marine > Intertidal zone > Estuary | place: USA: Columbia... | reverse complement strand
CAGCCAACTGAGCCTAAAGCAAAAACAATAGCTGCGGTTGCAGCATACTTAATAAATGCAGGCGTTTTGCGTTTGTTTTCTTCAGAAGGTAAAACAGGGGCTATAGTTTCAAGTTTTCGTACTTTTTCTTTGTATTCTTCTCTTTTTACAGCCTGTGAAACATAAGTATTCAAACCGAAAGAAGAGGTCAAATAATTAACAGTATTACTAGGTTCAAAAATATATTTTCCATCTTTACTTAAATAAAAAGAACCAATATTTTCTAATTCTACAGTTTCATTTATCAAGGATGTTTTCCATAAATTGACTTCGTTTTCAATAAACACTGAAGCTTTTGAATATGAAGTGTTCTTAACGCTCGCCACATAATTAACCAATAAACCATCACTATTTTGTAAATGAGAATTAAAGGTTAATTGCTTTGAGGGTGCGTAAAAAGTGTGCGTTAAATGATTCACTTTTGCTGAAATCTCATTGGTTACAAAACCTCCAAAATTTGGTACAATCACACACTCGTATCGGTATAATAAATCTCCTATGTATTTTGCTAATGTCATCGTAACAAATATAAGAGAAAACCAACCAAAAAATAAAGAGTTATCACATTTTTTATTAACAATAATTTTATATATTGAACCTCAAATTGTTAAATATGCTTGAAGAAGAATTGTTGTACGTTTTGGCGTTGCAGCGTGTAAAAGGTATTGGTGATATCAATGCGAAAAAGTTAATTTCTCATTGCGGAAGTGCAAAAAATGTGCTAAAAGAGAAACCCTATAACCTCGAAAAAATTAATGGCATTGGATACTCTACCATTCAATATTTATTTGATCCTGAAAACATAAAAGCTGCAGAAAAAGAACTTGGATATATTCAGAAAAACAATATTGAAGTCCTTTATTTTTCTGAGGAAAACTACCCGGAAAAACTAAAACATTGTATTGATGCTCCTATTTTATTGTTCAAAGAAGGAAATTTCAGTTTAAAAAACAAACCAATAATAAGTATTGTTGGAACCAGAAACATGACAAGTTATGGTAGAGATTTTTGTGAGAAACTTATTTCAGACCTAAAAGAATACCATCCAATAATTGTTAGTGGATTTGCTTATGGCGTTGATATTTGTGCACACAAAGCAGCGATGAAAAATGATTTGCAAACGGTTGGTGTTTTGGCTCATGGATTTGAAGAAATATATCCTAAGTCGCATAAAAAATATGTGGCTGAAATGCACAAAAATGGTGGCTTTTTAACCGATTTTTGGCACAATGATGAACTAATAAGAGAAAACTTTTTAAAACGAAATCGCATTGTAGCTGGTATTTCCGAAGCAACTATTATTATTGAATCGGCCGATAAAGGAGGTTCATTGGTTACAGCTGATATTGCAAATTCTTATAGCAGAGATGTTTTTGCAGTTCCAGGTAGAAGCACCGATAATTTTAGCAAAGGCTGTAACGATTTAATCAAAAGAAATAAAGCAGCGATTTTAACTTCTGCAAATGATTTGGTTGAAATGTTGAATTGGAATTTAGATAAAAAGTCACCAAAAGCAATTCAAAAGCAATTGTTTGTGGAATTAAATGAATTTGAACAAATTATTTACGATTTTTTGATTGAGCACGGCAAAGAATTATTAGATGTTATTGCAATTAATTGCAATATTCCCATTCACAAAACAACAACTATTTTATTCAATTTAGAGATGAAAGGTGTAGTAAAACCTTTGCCAGGAAAATTGTACGAAGCCATTTAAAGTTTTAATAAAACTCAAAATAAGCATTCAAAAGAATAGATTATCAGTACTTTTGTGCTTTTTGAAAATATGATGATAGAAATTTCACCAAAAGCAAAAGCCTTAATTTTTGATTTAGACGGAACCGTTGCAAACACAATGCAAAATCATTTTGAAGCTTGGCGAGCAGCAGTTTCTCCGTTTGGAATAGATTTTACGGGTGAGTTATTTTTGCAGCTAACAGGCATGCCAAAAGCGGCTACTATAATTAGATTAAATGAACTTTTTGGAACTGAAATGAACCCTGAGGAAGTTGGAAAAGTGAAGGCAGACGTTTATAAAAAGTTGGTAACAAAAACCCAAGAAATTGAAGTTGTGTGCAATGTTGTTAGAAAATATCATAAACTATTGCCAATGGCTATTGGAACTGGCAGTACGCAGTTTGGAGCACGAAGAACATTGTCTATTTTAGGTTTAGAACATTATTTTAATCCAATAATTACAGCAGATGATGTACTGAATTTTAAACCGCATCCTGAAACTTTTTTAAAATGCGCAAATTTGATGGGTGTAAATCCAAAAGATTGTGTTGTTTTTGAAGACGGAATTCTTGGAATACAAGCCGCTGAAGAAGCAGGAATGATGGTAATTGATATTAATAATTATTATAAAATGGAATTTTCAGTTTAAAACTGACTGTTTAAACCAGCTTCCCATTCCATTAAAAATTCTTCGATTTCTTCAATAAATTCATCAGGTTTTTGAGTCTGGTTAATTGTGGCGTGTAAAACAATTTTGTTCCTTTCTGCAGAAAAATCAGTTGTGATTGTCCATTGTAAAGCATTAGGGCAATCTAACAATGCAAACCGAACACCTCCTTTAATTTTATCGTAACTAATTAAAAATTCGCCCCACAATGTAGCGCCAATAAAATCATTTTCAAGTTGTTCCAGAAGAAACATACTTTCGGTAAAATTTTCTAAATTTTGAGGTGTAATTTTCTCTTGAATATTTTCCTCAGAAGTTTGTTTCTCAATAATTTTAAAGAATTCCATTTTTTATATTTTTATGAGATTGATAACTTTCAATAACAACAGTTGAAATTATTAAAATACCGCCAATAATGGTTTTTGAAGCAGGAATTTCTCCTAAAAAAAACATTCCAAATAATATTCCATAAATGGGCTGAACACTGCTCATGATGCTCGCTGTACTTACCGAAAAATTTTTAAAACTCATTACAAAAAGCGTATGTCCAACCGATGTAGTAAGGAAAGCTAAAATTAACAATGCGCTCCAATCATTTATGGATGGACTTACTTCAAAAATGAATAATACTGGCCATAAAACTGCTGAAATAACAATCATTTGGTAAAACATCAGCACTGAGCCATTATATTTTACAACTTTCTTTTTCATTAAAATGTTGCGTATTGCATAAAATACAGCTGAAATTAATCCAAAAAGAACACCTTGGGTATAATTATTTTCAATATTGAATTCAGGGGTTAAAAAATAAATGCCTATTAAAACAATTACCCCTAATAAAACGTGCATTTTATTCAACGTTGTCTTAAAAAATAGGGGTTCTAATAAGGCTGTAATTACGGGATAGGTAAAAAGAGATAACATACCAATAGCCACATTAGAGAGGTATAATGCGTAAAAATAAGTAACCCAATGTGCACCCATAAAAAATCCAGCAAAAATAATGGTGGTTAGATCTTTTTTTGATGCAATTTTTAAATCTATTTTTTTATACCATACAAACAAACCTAAAAAGAACACCGCAAAAATACAACGCCACCAAATTGTAATTGGCGGTGGCATTGAAATATAACGACCTAAAACACCTGAAGTACTTATTAAAAGAACTGCAATATTTAATTCAAAAATATGAGTTAGGTGTTGGTTTTTTATTTTCATATTTTTTGAAGTGTTTCTAATGCTTTTTTAACGGAGGTTATTTTAATAAAAGTAAGCAATAACCGCAATCCACTCTTGGTTTGTTTTTCTTTCATTACACAAGTGGTTGGATTGTTTTGAACAAATTTTACCACTTGTAAAAATACAGGAGTATTATAAAATGAACTTTGCTGATCTGAAATAAAATAACAAATCATTCTTTTCTGTTTTAAAATCAATTTCTCAATTCCTAAATGTTTGGCAATCCATTTTATGCGAACACTGTTGAGTAAATCTTCGACCTGTGCCGGAAATTCACCAAAACGGTCAATAATTTCTGCTTCAAATTTTAGCAACTCCTCTTCGGTTTTAAGTTCTCCCAATTTGTTGTATAAACTCAATCGTTCAGTAATTACATTTATATAGTCATCAGGAAATAAAATTTCAAAATCGGTATCAATTTGAATGTCTTTTACATAATCTTTAGGTTTGTCAGAATCTTCCTTATACAAATCTTTAAACTCATTTTCTTTAAGCTCTTCAATGGTTTCATTTAAAATTTTCTGATAGGTGTCAAAACCAATATCGTTGATAAAACCACTTTGTTCACCGCCTAATAAATCTCCTGCACCACGAATTTCTAAATCTTTCATGGCGATGTTAATACCGCTTCCCAAATCGGTAAATAATTCAATGGCTTGAATTCTTTTTCGGGCATCATCAGTCATCATATGGTATGGAGGCGTAATAAAATAACAGAATGCTTTTTTGTTAGATCGTCCAACCCTACCACGCATTTGATGCAAGTCTGACAAGCCAAAATTATTCGCGTTGTTGATAAAAATGGTGTTTGCATTTGGGACATCTAAACCGCTTTCAATAATGGTTGTTGCAACCAAAACATCAAATTCATTGTTTATAAAAGCCAACATTAAAGCTTCTAGTTTTTTACCATCCATTTGTCCGTGTCCAATGCCAATTTTAGCGTCGGGAACCAAACGTTGTATCAAACCCGCAACATCTTTGATGTTTTCAATTCTGTTATGAACAAAAAATATTTGTCCGCCACGTTGAATTTCATATCTAACAGCATCTCGTATGGTTTCTTCAGAGAAACGAATTACATGACTTTCGATAGGAACACGATTTGGAGGAGGTGTGCTAATGATAGATAAATCACGCGCAGCCATTAAGCTAAACTGTAAAGTTCGAGGAATTGGAGTTGCCGTTAAAGTAAGTGTATCAATATTTTCTTTAATGGTTTTTAGTTTGTCTTTTACAGCTACTCCAAATTTTTGTTCTTCATCTACAATTAACAAACCTAAATTTTTATATTTAATAGTGGCATTTGTTAACTGATGTGTGCCAATAACAATATCTACCGAGCCATTTTCCAAACCTTCTAACACACCTTTTCGTTGGCTGGCAGATCTAAACCTATTTAGATATTCAACTGTAACTGGGAAATTTTTTAACCGTTCCGTAAAAGTTTTAAAATGCTGAAAAGCCAAAATGGTCGTTGGTACTAGAATTGCTACTTGTTTTCCGTTGTCAACGGCCTTAAAAGCGGCTCTAATAGCGACCTCAGTTTTACCAAAACCAACATCCCCACAAACCAATCGATCCATTGGTTGTTCACTTTCCATATCATTTTTTACATCTTGAGTAGATGAAGTTTGATCAGGGGTGTCTTCATATAAAAAGCTGGCTTCTAATTCGTGTTGCAAATAACTATCGGGTTGGTATTGAAAGCCTTTTTGTATTTTGCGTTTGGCATACAATTCAATTAAATTAAATGCAATATGGCGAATACGGGATTTTGTTTTTTGTTTTAAGGTTTTCCAGGCAGGGGATCCTAACTTGTATAGTTTAGGCGGTTTGCCATCTTTTCCGGTGTATTTTGAAATTTTATGAAGCGAGTGAATGCTAATGTATAAAATATCACGATCACCATAAATTAACTTTATGGCTTCTTGTTTTTTTCCTTCAACATCAATTTTTTGCAGTCCACCAAATTGACCAATTCCATGGTCGATATGCGTTACGTAATCACCAATTTCAAGATTTGTTAGTTCTTTTAATTTTAGAGATTGCTTTTTAGAATAGCCATTTTTCAGCCTAAATTTATGATAACGCTCAAATATTTGATGATCCGTATAGCAAACCAATTTATTGTCAACATCAATAAAGCCTTGGTACAAAGGAAAAACAATAGTTGTGTATTGAATTTTGGTATCAACATCGTTAAAAATATCATGAAATCGGTCGGCTTGTTTTTCTGAATCACAAAACAAGTAATTGGTATAACCGTCTTTGGTATTTTGAAGAAAATTTTCAATTAATAAATCAAACTGTTTATTAAAGGAAGGCTGTGGTTTTGTATTGAATTGAATATTTTTAATATTGGATATAGCAGCAGTAATGTTTTGAGCTTTTTTCAGGTTTTGATTATCGGCTGAAGCCAGTTCGGTTTGACGTGCATTCACTATTTCAACAGTAGTAAAATCTTCTAATTGATTTTTTATAAATTCACCATTACAAAATAACTCAATAGGTTCAGCGTGATTAATTGCTGTTGATAATTTTTTGAAAGCCTCTTCGGCTTTTATAAAAAGTTTATCTAAAGTACTTGTGAGCAGGTCTATATTTTTTGTAAAAACAACTGTTTTTGCTGAGATATATTTTAAAAAGCTTTCTCTTTTTTCGTCCAATGCTTTGTTTTCAACATTGGGCATAATACTAACTTTCGTTAATTTTTCGGTTGAAAGTTGTGTTTCTACATCAAAAGTTCTAATGCTTTCTACTTCATCACCAAAAAATTCTATTCGGTAAGGTTCGTCATGCGAAAATGAAAAGACATCAATAATTCCTCCACGAACAGAAAATTCACCTGGCTCACTTACAAAATCTACTCGATTGAAATGATATTCAAACAGCACCTCATTAACAAAATCCAAACTTAAATTGTCATTCAAACTTATTTTTAAGGTGTTTCTATTCAGTTCAGCCTTGGTAACCACTTGTTCAAAAAGAGCTTCGGGATAAGTTACAATTAGCGCTGGTTTTTTTTGTGAATTTATGCGATTTAAAACTTCAGACCGCAACAAAACATTGGCATTGTCAACTTCTTCAATTTGATAAGGTCTTCGGTAAGAGCCAGGATAAAAGAGCACGTCTTTATCACTCAGCAATTGTTCTAAATCGTTTAAATAATAAGCAGCTTCTTCTTTATCATTAAAAATTAAAAGAAATGGTTTTTCTGATTTTTTAAAACTTTCAGAAATAACGAAAGACAATGACGAGCCAACCAAATTCGAGATTTGAAAATGGTTTTTTTCAATGGATAATAATTGAGCGAATTGTTTTTTTTGTACAGTTTGCTCGTAATTCTGGATAATATTTTGCTTACTCAAAAATTGCAAATTTTGTCAAAGGTAGTATTTTATAAAAAAAAGAAAACTATTTACTAATTATTTCCTTAAATTTATGTTCAAGAACTAAAACTATAAAACATGTCTATTTCAGATTTATACCCAACGGGGTTACACGAACAAAATTTAGGGCATTTTGCTTCCATAGTAAAATTGGCTTTGTATGATCATAAAATTGATTCAAAAGAAAAAGTTTTATTAGAAAGATTGGCCGTACGTTTGGATATAACCAATTCTGAATTTGAAGCAGTTTTGAAGAATCCTTCGAAGTACCCGATAAGTTCACCTGTTAGTTATGAAGAACGTTTGGAACATTTATATGATTTAACAAAGATGCTTTTTTTAGATAAAAATCCAACCATTGATAAAACTTCCACCATGGATAGAATTGCTGTTGGTTTAGGTTTTCCGGCCGAAAACGCAAGAATAATAGTTAAAGAAGCCGTCAAATTCTTTTTAAAGGAACCTGACGTTGAGGAGTTTAAAAATACCATTAAGAAAGTAAACCAAATAATATAAATAAAGGTTTTTTTTTAATTTTTGTCATAAAACCAGGTTTAAATCATGTATTTTTGCGTTCGCTATGATAAATTCACTGAGAAAATATGTATTCCTTTTTATTGTACTAAATTTATTTATTATCCAGCAGGGATATGCTCAGGATAAAAATAATTTGTGGGTGATAGGTATTGGAGTTAATGCAATTGATTTTTATCCTTCCCAAAAAGTTGTTACGGATAATGATGACGGTAAATCGAACATTAATTTTGGTGGACCTCAAATTTTAGCAACGCGCTATTTAGTAAACCACCTTTCTGTTGATGGCTTGTTGACATTTAATCAAATTACTAAATATGGGGTGTATGAACTGATAGAAAAATATACTTATGTTGCTATGGATATTAACTTTAGATATAGTTTTATAGATACTACCAAAGACTTTACTCTTTTTGCCCTGGCAGGGGTTGGTTATACTTCTTTTAATCCAGAAACGATCTGGATTGGAGGAACGCCTATTAAGTTTGGTAGTGGAGGAACGCTTAATATAGGTGGCGGGGCTAATTATTGGTTTTCAGATACGCTTGGGCTAAATTTTGAAGCATTGTACAAATCCAGCGTATCGGAGAAACTTTCATCACATTTCTATGCTGGGTTAAGTTTGGTTTTTCGATTGAAGTCTAAGGGAAATGCTCGCTGGAGAGATTGCTTTTAAATTTTCTATTTAAATTTAATATTTTACTAACTTGCATTCTAATTTTATTTTGAATGCAACAGGTATCACCATTTCAAATTTACAATGCATCAGCGGGTAGTGGTAAAACATTCACCTTGGTTAAGGAATATTTAAAAATTCTTTTAACAACTGAAAACCCAAATAAATTTCATCAAATTTTGGCAGTTACTTTTACCAACAAGGCTGCTGGTGAAATGAAAGCACGTGTTATTGAAAATTTGCATGCCTTTTCAAATAAGGAAGAAAACAATATGCTTTCTTTAATTTGTGCTGAAACTAATTTATTAGAAACAACTGCATTTAAGAGGTCACAAACGGTTTTAAGCGCCATTTTACAAAATTATTCAGCTTTTAACATTACGACTATCGATAGTTTCACGCATAAATTGATTCGCACTTTTGCATATGATTTAGAACTTCCGTTGAATTCAGATGTTGAAATGGATACAGAAAGTCTGTTAAATGAAGCTGTGGATATTGTGATTTCTAAAATCGGCGAAAACAAAGAATTAACAGACTTGTTGGTTAATTATGTGATACAAAAATTGGACGATGACAAGTCCTGGGACATTTCTTTAGATCTTAAAAATTTCGCCAAAATAATTTTAAATGAAACGGATGCAAATCATTTAAAAGCGCTTCATAAAGTTTCAATTGAAACATTTAAAACCTTAAAAGAAACCCTTCAAAAAGAAAATAAAAAAATTGAAGAACTTTTCAAAATGATTGGCAATAAAGGTGTTGAAATTGTAAACAACTGTGGTGTTGAGCAAAATGAATTTGCCTATGGTGGCGAACTTCCAAACCATTTTAAAAAATTAAAAGACCTAAAAATATACGATTTAAATTTTGAAGGAAGGCTGAACACGACCATTGAACAAAATAAAAATTTGTTTTCAGGAAAATGCAGTGCAGCTGCTAAACAAATTATTGAAAGTATTGGTTCGGAATTGGTTGCTTTATATGATGATTCAAAAAATGTTTTTACTGAGTTTTATGGAAAATATGTTTTAAATAGTTTAATTGTTGAAAGTTTGATTCCTTTGGCAGTTTTAAACTATATAAACATTGCACTTCAGGAGTTAAAAAAAGAAAATAACATTTTGTTAAATGCTGAATTCAATCAGTTAATAAGTGATACAATTAAAGACGAGCCAGCACCATTTATTTACGAGCGAATTGGTGAAAAATTCCGCTATTATTTTATTGATGAAATGCAGGACACTTCTGTCTTGCAATGGCGGAATTTAATTCCGTTGGTTGAACATGCCATTTCATCAGAAAATGAATTTGGTGAGCAAGGAAAATTATTGTTAGTTGGTGATGCGAAACAATCTATTTATAGATGGCGAGGTGGAAAAGCTGAGCAATTTATTGGGCTTTCAGCAAAAGAAGAAAATACAAATCCGTTTTTTGTAAAAGAAAAAGTTGAGCATTTAGCCACCAATTTTAGAAGTTTTAGCGAGGTTATTAATTTCAATAACGGGTTTTTTAGCCATATCTCAAAATTTCTTTCAAATACAGATTTTAGCAATTTATATGAAGAAGGAAACAGCCAAAAATTAAATTCCAAAGAAGGAGGGTATGTTCAATTGTCGTTTGTTGAAAAGCAAAAAGAGGATGATGAAAAGGAGTTGGTATATCCTAAAAAAGTATTAGATATTATCCAGAATTTAGATTCAAAATTCCAAAGAAATGAAGTTTGTATATTGGTTAGAACCAAAAAACAAGGAATTTTGGTTGCAAACTATTTGGCAGAAAATAACATTGAAATTATTTCATCAGAAACCTTGTTATTAAAAAATAGCGAAAAGATCGGTTTTATTATCAATTTGCTGAATGTTGTTCAAAATTCGGCAAACAAAGAATTTAAAGTGCAACTGCTTTATTTTTTACATGAATATTTTAACATAAATGAAGATAAACATCAATTTTTAAATAGTTTAATAAACCTACCAACCATTGAATTTTTTGAGGAATTAAAAAATTTCAACACCAATTTTAATTACAACGAATTTATTAAAAGTCCGTTTTATGAAAGTATTGAATACATTATTAGAAGTTTTCATTTGGCGGAAGAATCAGATTCAAACATTCAATTTTTTTTAGATGTTATTTTTGAATATCAACAAAAAAATCAAGTTTCAATAAGCGGGTTTTTAGAGTTTTGGGATTTAAAAAAGGAAAAATTGAGCATTGTTGCTCCAGAAGCGGAAAATGCCGTTAGAATTATGACCATTCATAAAGCTAAAGGATTGGAGTTTCCGGTTGTTATTTTTCCTTTTTCAATTGAAATTTACAGGCAAATTCAACCAAAGGTTTGGTACCCGTATAGTCAATCAAATACCATTGAGTCGGTTTTGATAAATTACAGTGAGAAATTAAAAGTTATTAGTACTGAGGGTGAGCGGTTGTTTGATGAACGAAAAGAAGAATTGGAACTAGATAATTTTAATATTTTATATGTTGCTTTAACCCGGGCAGTGGAACAATTATATATTGTTACTGAAAAAAATTTATTAAAAGGAGATGGTGAAAATTTAAAGCATACATCAGGTCTTTTTCTCAATTATTTAAAAGAAAAGGGCTTATGGGATTCTGAGAAATTAGATTATAGTTTTGGAAATGCTACACGCATAAATTATGAAATTAAGGAGGTTAATAACACAATTTCACAAAATAGTTTTATTAGTAATTCCTGGAAAAATCATCAAATTTCAATTGTTTCTAATTCATCATTGTTATGGGATACCGAGCAAGGGAATGCCATTTCTTATGGAAATTTAATTCATGAAATGTTGGCTAAAATAAAAACGAAGAATGATATTTCTGAAATTGTGAATCAATATTTATTTAAAGGAATTATTACAAGTGAAAATCAGCTTGAAATTAGAACTGTTTTAAATCAAGTTGTAAATCATCCACAATTAGAAAAATATTTTGATCAAAACAAGGAGGTGTTTAATGAGCGTGAAATTTTGACCGCCAACAAAACGATTATTATTCCAGACAGGTTGGTTTTTGAAGCTAATAAAGTTACCATAATAGACTATAAAACAGGACAGGCTTCTGAAAAATACACACAACAATTGAACTGGTATGCACAGGTTCTAAGAGATTTAAATTATTTAGTTGATAAAAAATTACTCATATATATTAATAAAGAAATTACCATTGAAGAAGTTTAAAATCGTTTAAATTTGTAAAAAAATAATCATTATGTACAGTAATATAAAACAATATTTACAGAAAGAATTACAAGAAATTAAAGATGCGGGATTGTATAAATCGGAACGTATCATTACAACATCACAAGATGCAGTAATAAAAATAAGTACAGGAGAAGAAGTAATTAATTTTTGTGCAAATAATTATTTGGGTTTATCAAACAATCCGGAAGTTATTCAAGCAGCTAAAGACACTATGGATTCTCACGGATTTGGAATGTCATCGGTTCGCTTTATTTGTGGAACACAGGATATTCATAAAGAATTAGAATCGAAGATTTCAGAATTTTATCAAACGGAAGACACCATTTTATATGCGGCAGCTTTTGATGCCAATGGTGGTGTTTTTGAACCGTTATTTTCCGATGAAGATGCTATTATTTCAGACTCATTAAACCACGCTTCTATAATTGATGGGGTTCGTTTATGCAAAGCGGCACGTTACAGATACAATAATAATGACATGACTTCTCTTGAGGAACAACTAATTGAAGCCAATAAACAGCAACACAGATTTAAAATTATTGTAACCGATGGTGTTTTTTCAATGGATGGAATTGTAGCAAGTTTAGATAAAATTTGTGAATTAGCCGATAAGTATGATGCGCTGGTTATGGTTGATGAATGTCATGCCGCTGGATTTATAGGCAAAACAGGTAGAGGTACTTTGGAGTTGAAAAATGTAATGGGTAGCGTTGATATTGTTACAGGAACCTTAGGGAAAGCACTTGGTGGGGCAATGGGGGGTTATACAACAGGTAAAAAGGAAATTATAGAATTATTGCGTCAGCGCTCAAGACCCTACTTATTTTCAAATTCTTTAGCGCCAGCAATAGTAGGAGCTTCCTTAAAAGTATTTGAAATGCTTTCAAATAGTACTGTTTTAAGAGATAAATTAGAATGGAATACAAATTATTTTAAAGAAAAAATGATTCAGGCTGGTTTTGACATTGTTAAAGGAGACTCAGCAATCGTTCCTGTAATGTTATATGATGCAAAACTTTCTCAGCAAATGGCAAACTTGCTTTTAGAGGAGGGAATTTATGTTGTTGGTTTCTTTTTTCCTGTTGTTCCAAAAGGGAAAGCACGTATAAGAGTTCAGTTATCTGCAGCACATTCAAAAGAAAACCTAGATAAAGCTATAAAGGCATTTGTTAAAGTTGGCTTAAAATTAAAGGTAGTGTAGAAAAATTAAAAAAAAATACCACATTTCAGATAATTTTGTATTTTTGTTTAATATTTAAGCTATAAATGCTTAAGATTTATTAAAAAAAGAACATTT
>Ga0102811_1001101_pt1 | contig 12850 bp, 9 predicted proteins | sample ColrivemetaGS705_FD_84507 | JGI IMG/M metagenome (GOLD analysis project Ga0102811, IMG submission 84507) | Estuarine microbial communities from the Columbia River estuary - Flood tide ETM metaG S.705 | ecosystem: Environmental > Aquatic > Marine > Intertidal zone > Estuary | place: USA: Columbia... | reverse complement strand
GTCGCCTTGCCTGACGTTATCTCAACCGGTGCCAGATCTTCAAACAGCAACGCCGCTTCGGGCGCTGGCCCGCGGCGGGTGCCGATTGCCACAACCTTAATCACCCGCACCCTGTCGCCCTGAACAAAGGTCAAGACCTGCCCGCATAAGGCTTGGCGGTGCGGTTTCGTCATCACCTGACCATCCAGCCTGAAACGTCCAGCCGAAATCGCCTTGCTGGCCGCGCTTCGGGTTTTAAAAAAACGCGCATACCACAGCCATTTATCCAGTCGTATGACTGTTTCTGGCGCGCCAGCATTCATTGGCCTAGGCTTTTGTTTTCAAAGCAGCCAAAACAGCAAAAGGTGAATTGGGGTCGGGCTGTTTTTCGGCTTGGCGGCGCTGGCCGGATTGCGGCTTGCCACCTGCCGGTTTTTGCTTGCGGTTTTGCGCATTGCGATCATCTTTTGGCTTTGCCCCGCGGCGCTGGTTTGGCGCTGGCGCTTTATCGGTACGCGGTGGCCGTGCTTGACGCTTGCGCTCAAAAATCTGCAATGCCGGTTTTTCCGGATCTTCAGCCGCTTCTTCACCAACGATGACACAGCCAAGATCAAGCAGCATCTGCGCCATTTGTTCGCGCGTTGCCCCTGCCAGAGACAGCATGTCTTCAGCGATTTTAAACTGGCCTTGACGCGCCGCAACACGAACCAACATCGCGACACGTTCAACCATATCAACCCGCATAACGCGCTGACCAAGCCGCCGGTAACCAACCGCCAACCAATAGGCATCAGGAACATCGGCAACCGCATCAATGGCAACACGCCCAGCTGGTGGCGGCGTACCCTCATAAAAGGCACCATTAGCGAGGGTGAAAAGCAGGCTTCGCAATTCAATCTGCGCCGGTTTCAACAATTCGGGCATATAAACGGTTTCAACCCCGAACCGAAGCCCTAAACGCGCCAGCCGTGGCTTGTCACTTTCTTGCATGGCGCGAATCAAATGACCGATTTCGGCAGTCGGCACCGACCCAAGGCGTTCATATAGAATAAAGGCAATACCCTTGGCAGCGCCGCTAAGGCTCGTAGGAACCGTATCTTGGGGCGCATCGGCAGCAGGCGCATCAGCAGCGGGCCTATCATCTGCTGCGGTTGCGGTAGTGGCAGCCATTGCGGCTGATTTTGGCTCTGTTTGTGATTTATTATCCCCAACGGGCGCGGCATCGGGTGTTTCCAGAATAATCAATCGGCCTAAAACATTTTCGACATGCGCGGCGGTAAAGCTCACCAAACGTTGGGCCATTCGTTGGGTTTGATCAATTGATAACAGATCACTGGACACAAGTTCGGGCCGCGGCACATAAAGACCGTCACCTTTGACAAGCCGTGCAACCTCGGCTTCACGCCATTTAACAATACCATCAGGGCCAAGCCGGAACGCCGGATCAGCCGAAGCCACAAAAGCGCGAACCCGACGTTCAATTTCGTCAGGAAGACCGCGCCGTGCAGCCGCTAGAATGGGAGCTTTATCTTCGCCATCAGCAAGTGTCGGATGAAAGGTAAAACCGTCAAGCCGCCCGACCTCCTCACCTTCAACAAGAACCGTGCCATCATCTTTTACAGAGGCAATCAAATTTTTCGTTTCCTTCAATCTTCTACTCAAATGCGCGGCACGTTTATCCACAAATCGCTCAGACAGCCTGCTATGCAGACAATCTGAAAGCCGATCTTCAATGGACCTTGCACGATCCTGCCACTCGTTGGGGTTGTCTGTCCAGTCAGAACGGTGTGTGATGTAAGTCCAAGTCCGAATATAGGCAAGTCGTGTCATTAATGTATCAATATCGCCATCAATTCGGTCAAGCTGCGCCATCGCTTTCGCAACCATATCATTACCAAGCACGCCTTTTGCCACAAGCGTCAAAAAAATGCTGGCAAGCATGTCATAATGGTTTTCATGAAGGCTTTGCCGGAAATCAGGGATTGAGGCGACAGCCCACAGCAGGCGTACATCACGCGCACCAGACACCGCACCACGAATTTCAGCACGGCTGGCAAGCGCTGTTAGCGCCTGATGGTCAAGCGCATCACCTTTGCGAAAAAGGAACGGCAATGGTGGCGGCGTCTCAAGCGAGCCAAGCAATTGATCAATTGATGAAAAGGCAAGATCACGGCTTCGCCAGTAAAAGGCCCGAAGCGGGGCAAAACGATGCTGTTCAATCGCATCAATCATCTCAGGTTCGAGCGCATGACATCCGTCAGTAACGCCAAAACTGCCATCATTCATGTGACGACCAGCCCGCCCCGCGATTTGCGCCATTTCCGATGGTAAAAGCTTGCGCATTTGCCGCCCGTCAAATTTCATATCGGCCGACAAGGCCACATGCCCAAGATCAAGATTCAGCCCCATTCCAATCGCATCTGTGGCAATCAGAAAATCAACATCACCATTTTGATATAATTCGACCTGTGCATTGCGTGTGCGCGGGCTTAGCCGCCCCATCACCACCGCCGCCCCGCCGCGCTGACGTTTCACAAATTCGGCAATCTGGTAAACATCGGCCGCGCTAAAGGCAACAATCGCGCTTCGGCGCGGAAGACGGGTTAGTTTTTTCGGGCCAGCATAGGCAAGCCTCGACATGCGATCACGAAATTCAAATTTGGCGTCAGGCAACAAAGCCTTAAGCAAGGGCGCAGCCGTTTCCGCCCCCATGAACATTGTTTCAAATGCCCCTCTTGCATGCAGAATCCGGTCGGTAAAAACATGGCCACGTTCACGGTCACCGGCAAGCTGCACCTCGTCAACGGCGACAAAATCAAACCGACGATTGGCAAGTTCTGCATCGGCATTAGCATCAATCGGCATCGATTCAACCGTACAGCAAAGATAGCGCGCACCAGCTGGCAAGATACGTTCCTCACCCGTCAGCAGCCCAACCTTGCCAACGCCAAGCTTGCGAACAAGCCGGTCATAATTTTCCCGCGCCAAAAGCCGCAACGGAAACCCGATCATGCCGCTGGCATAGCCGGTCATGCGTTCAAGCGCCAAATGGGTTTTACCGGTGTTGGTCGGGCCAAGAACCAGTGTCAGGCTTTGCGAAGAATGAATCGACATATGAAACTGGTTTTTCTGTATCGCCGGAGAAAATTAGTGCTTGCCACTATAGGCAGCCCCAGCAGCGGAAATCCAGCCAAATAGCCCACCTTTTTTGTGATAAGCCGAAACCGGCAAGAAAAACCCCGCCAGAGATGATCATGGCGAGGATTTTAAAACGCAACAGGCAAGGGCGTAATGGCCCTTGCCTGTTTTATTTGATGCTGACCTGTATCAATCAGGCCAAGCTGGCCTATGCGGCAAGCTGGCGAAGCACATATTGAAGAATGCCACCATTCTTGAAATAGGTTGCCTCACCATCCGTGTCGATCCGCGCCAACAATTCAATTGTCTCGCTTCGCCCATCGGCAAAGGCAAAGACCGCCTTGACAGCCATGCCGGGTGTCACCCCATTGGCAAGACCGGTCAGACTGATCTCTTCATCGCCAGTCAAGCCCAAGGTTTCACGGCTAACACCGGCTGGGAATTGCAGTGGCAAAACACCCATACCAATCAGATTAGACCGGTGAATCCGCTCAAAGCTCTCGACGATTACTGCCTTGATACCAAGCAAACAGGTGCCTTTTGCAGCCCAGTCACGACTTGAACCAGTGCCATATTCCTTGCCACCAACAATGATTAGCGGTGTGCCTTCATCAGCATAGCGCGACGCAACATCATAAAGCGGTGCAACCTCGCCCGATGGCACATGACGGGCAAATCCGCCTGTCGTACCAGCGGCCGCCATGTTTTTCAGCCGAATATTGGCAAAGGTACCGCGCATCATCACCTGATGATTGCCACGACGTGCGCCAAAAGAGTTGAAATCAACCGGACGAACCTGATGGTCGGTCAAGAAATCAGCAGCTGGTGTATCGCGGGCAATGCCGCCAGCTGGCGAAATATGATCCGTCGTGATCGAATCACCAAGAAGCGCCAGAATGCGGGCGCCGGTGATATCGCTTGCAGTTTTTGGAATTTCGCGAGTCATCCCCTCAAAATAAGGCGGGTTCTGAACATAGGTCGACCCGTCATTCCAATCATAGGTAAGGCCGCCAGATGTGTTGATCGCCTGCCATTCCTTAGTGCCTTCAAACACATTGGCATAACGTGACCTGAACATTTCAGCTGAAATGACCTGATCGACGACTTTGCGGATATCCTCATTGCTTGGCCACAGATCTTTCAGATAGACGTCATTGCCGTCCCGATCAGTACCAAGTGGCTCGTCACTCAAGACTTTAGTAACCGACCCGGCCAGCGCATAGGCCACAACTAGGGGCGGTGACGCCAGATAATTGGCCGCAGCATGCGGGCTGACCCGGCCTTCAAAATTACGGTTGCCCGACAGAACCGCACTGACAACAAGCTCATTTTGGTCAATGGCATTGACAATCGCTTCGTCAAGCGGGCCCGAGTTACCGATACAAGTTGTGCATCCATATCCAACCGTATTAAAGCCAAGCGCGTCAAGATGTTCGGTCAGACCAGCCGCATCAAGATAGGCCGACACAACCTGACTTCCCGGTGCAAGCGATGTTTTAACCCACGGCTTGACGGTTAGACCCTTTTCATGCGCAGCCTTGGCAACAAGACCAGCCGCCACCAGAACCGATGGATTTGATGTATTGGTGCATGATGTAATTGCGGCAATCATCACATCGCCATCAGCGATTTCATAATTGGCATCTGCAACCGCAACTGATTTCGGCGCTGACCGGCCAGTGCTGTCGGCCAATGTGCTGGCAAATGAGGCGGCAACATCAGGCAAAGCCACACGGTCTTGTGGGCGCTTTGGCCCAGCAAGTGATGGCACAACAGTGCCAAGATCAAGTGACAATGTATCGGTAAATTGCGGATCAGCTGCGTTTGATTCGCGCCACATGCCTTGTGCTTTCGCATAGGCTTCAACAAGCGCAACACGATCATCATCACGGCCTGTCAAGCGTAGATAATTGATCGCCTCTTCATCAATCGGGAAAAAGCCACAAGTCGCGCCATATTCAGGTGCCATATTGGCGATTGTGGCGCGATCAGCCAAAGATAGTTGGTCAAGACCCGGACCAAAAAACTCAACAAATTTGCCAACAACACCGCGTTTGCGAAGTGATTCGACAATCATCAAAACCAGATCGGTGGCCGTTGCCCCTTCAGGCAGTTTGCCGTCAAGACGGAAGCCAATGACATCTGGCACCAGCATCGAGATTGGCTGGCCAAGCATCGCTGCTTCGGCTTCAATACCGCCAACACCCCACCCAAGAACGGCAAGGCCATTAACCATTGTTGTGTGACTGTCAGTGCCAACAACCGAATCAGGATAGGCATAGGTTTTACCATCTTCGTCGCGAGTCCAAACAGTTTGCGACAAAAATTCAAGATTAACCTGATGGCAAATGCCGGTTCCAGGTGGCACAACGCGAAAATTATCAAACGCGCCTGCCCCCCAACGCAAAAACTCATAACGTTCTTTATTGCGCGAAAATTCCAGCGCAACATTTTTTGCCGCAGCGTCTTTGCCGCCGGCATGGTCAACCATGACCGAATGGTCAATCACCAGATCAACCGGTGATAATGGATTGATCTTTTCAGGGTTACCGCCAATTGTCTGCATTGCATCACGCATCGCCGCCAAATCAACAACAGCAGGAACGCCGGTGAAATCTTGCAGAAGAATACGCGATGGACGAAAAGCAATCTCGCCCTTCTGGCCGTTATCAGCCCAATTTGCCAATGCTTCAATATCGGCCTTGGTGACCGAACCACCATCTTCATTGCGCAACAGGTTTTCCAGCAGAACTTTCAACGAATAAGGCAGCTTTCCCAGCGCCGGATACGTCTTTGCCAGCTCGGCAAGCGAATAATAATGATATGTTTTTCCAGCTGCATCCAGGCTGGCACGGCATGCATCGCGCAATGTCTCTGACATGGCGTTCTCCTTTTCAAGGTCGAACCCTACAATAAAATGAAACGGCCAACTCGAGGGGTGCCTCAAAGTGGTCAATGATTGTTATAGCCAAAATAACGACAGATTTCCAGAGGGTATTTGCGGCTTTTGACAAGGCAAAAATGACATTGCGACACCAAAGACCCTAGACCCAAAGGGGCAAGCGCGGCTAGATAATGATTATGACAGAAAATGACCATCAAAAAACGGCACATAAAACGGTGCCAAGCGCGGCAGATAATAGCCTGCATATTAACCAGCTAAGCGTGCTTCGCGGTATGGTTTTGGTCATCAGCAATTTATCACACCGGCAAAGCGCTGGCGATATTTGCTGTTTAACCGGCCCGAACGGTGCTGGAAAATCAACTTTGCTTCGCACGATCGCTGGCCGTCTTCCTGCTGCGGCTGGCGATATTACCTGTGCGGTGCCAATCACTTATGTCGGTCATACCGATGGTTTGTCAGGCGCCATTAGCGGGCGTGAAAATCTGGCTGGCTGGGCTAAAATAAACGGCTTTCCGGCAACCGAAAATGCCATTGATGCGGCGCTATCCAGTTTTGCCACCAACCGATTTGCCGATCTGCCAGCAAGGGTTTTGTCGCGCGGCCAGCGCCGCCGGTTAGCCCTTGCGCGATTGGCGCTAACCCCGGCCAGCAGCCTTTGGCTTTTGGACGAACCCAATGCCGGTCTTGATCAGGAATCAAGCCGTATTCTTGACGAATTTGTGCAAAAACATGCAACAGCTGGCGGCATGGTGCTGGCGGCGACGCATCTTGATTTTGCCGCAGCGGCACAGCCGCGATCATTGCATTTGCCAGGGCTAGTGACATGAAACCGTTTTTTGCACAAATTGAACGCGACCTTTTGATCGCGTGGCAGAACCGGCAAGATCTTGGGGTGATGCTGGTGTTTTTTGTTATCATCATTGCGCTTTTCCCCTTGGCAATCGGCGCCAATGCCACGGTTCTTGATCCGCTTGGCGTGCCGGTAATTTGGATTGCCGCCCTGCTTGCCATTCTTGCCGGATTTGACCGGCTATTTGCCCAAGATGTTCGTGATGGCTGGCTTGATCAAATCGCCCTTAGCAAGTTGGATCTAGGCTGGTACGCGCTTGCCAAGGCCATTTCGCATTGGCTAACCGCCGGATTACCGCTTTTGATCATGACCCCGCTAATGGCGATGATGCTGAATATTCCGCCGCAGCAATGGCCACCCCTTTTGATCGCCTTATTGATCGGCAGCATGGGATTGACCCTTCTTGGCGTGATTGGCGCAGCCCTTGCCGAAGGGGCGCGACGTGGCACTGCATTGATGGCGCTATTAATTCTGCCGCTAGCCGTGCCATTACTGATTTTCGGCACACTTGCCTCGCAAAATGAGCGTGCCATCATCAGCCCGCATCTGATGCTTTTGGGCGCTGTTTTTGTGCTGCTTTTGGCCTTGGCGCCGCTAGTTGCGGCTAGCGCCTTGGAAATTGGCGAAACAGAAACCGGTCTTTGAAACATAATGAGCGCAATAATTCAGCAATCGGGCATCTTTTCACCAACGGAAAGACAGGATATATCTCGCCATTATGTTTGATTATTTTGCCAATCCGTCGCGGTTTATGCGCATCGCCAACCGGTTGCTTCTGCCGCTTGTGGCCCTTAGCGTTATCACCGGTACAATCGGGTTATATCTTGGCCTATTTGTTGCGCCTGCCGATTATCAACAAGGCGATACAGTTCGTATCATCTATATTCATGTTCCATCGGCATGGTTGGCCTTATTCGGGTATGTTGGGCTTGGGCTATGCGGCCTTTTTTATGTTGTATGGCGGCACCCGCTTGCCGATATTGCCGCGCGGGCGATTGCGCCCGTTGGAGCGGTTTTTGCCTTTTTGACGCTGGTTACAGGCGCGTTGTGGGGAAAGCCAATGTGGGGCGCATGGTGGGTTTGGGATGCCCGTTTGACCTCGATGCTGATCCTGTTCTTTTTCTATCTTGGCTTTATCGCCTTGGCCAACGGATTTGACCGCGCCGAACGCGGCAGCCGCCCAGCAGCCTTATTGGCGCTTGTTGGCATGATCAATGTTCCGATTGTGAAATTCTCGGTTGATTGGTGGAATACGCTTCACCAACCGGCAAGCCTGCTTCGTAGTGGTGGGCCGGCGATTGATTCATCAATGCTGACACCGCTGGTTCTCATGCTTATTGCCGCACATGCTTATTTTGCCATTCTGGTAATTTTGCGGATGCGCGCGCTTTTAACCGAACGCCGCCTTGCCGCGCTGATGTTGCGCCCCGGGGGTGACTAATGGCTGAATTTTTTAATATGGGCGGATTTGGAACCTATATCTGGACAAGTTACGGCTTTGCCGTCATTTGCCTTGGCTGGCTGAATTATGCCAGCTGGCGCAAGGCCAAAAACACCGCAAAACAGTTGGCCATATTACAAGCTGCCACACCCTCAAGCCCGAAAAGCGCGGGCTAGAAAAACCGGCCAGCAAAAAACCGATTAGAAAAATACCTAGCGCCGTCGCCCGCCGCGACGCCTGCCACCAGCCAGCGCCGGTGCATCTTCATCGGTTAAAATCCGCACCGGCAAATCAACTGCCGCTGCCAGATTGGCATAGGGATCACTTTTATGCGGAATCGCCATTGCCTTGACGAAATGGTCTTGAAATGACGCTTCGACCGCTGTTTCAATTTTTTCAATCTGTCTAACAACCGCTTCGATGTCGCGGCGTGCTGCTTGATTCAACAAGGCCATCCGCGCGCCGGCACCAGCTGAATTGCCTGCGGCCCTTACATTGGCAAGCAAACAATCAGGAATCATGCCCAAAACCATCGCATATTTTGGATCAATATGCGTGCCAAACGCCCCTGCCAGAACAACACGGTCAACCTTGCGGATATTGATTTTATCCATCAATAGGCGGAACCCTGCATAAAGCGCGGCCTTGGCAAGCTGGATTGCGCGAACGTCATTCTGCGTCACACTAACCGTATCGGTGATGCGATAGGAAAAGGTGCGGTCATCGGCTTCGATCCGGCTATTTTGCGCGGCCTTGCTGCCATCAATCACCCCATCCATCGTGATGATTTCGGCAAGATACATCTCGCCAAGCACCTCGATGATGCCCGACCCGCAAATACCGGTAACACCGGTTTTTTCAACTGCCGCATCAAATCCATCTTCATCTGACCAAAGATCAACACCGATAACGCGGAATTTGGGTTCAAGCGTGTCCTTGTCAATGCGGATCCGTTCAATCGCACCAGGTGCGGCGCGTTGCCCCGATGAAATTTGCGCCCCTTCAAAGGCAGGGCCGGTTGGCGATGATGCTGCCAATAGCCGATCCTTGTTGCCGACAACGATTTCGGCATTGGTACCAACATCAACGATCAGAGTCATTTCATCGGCTTTTTGTGGCGCTTCGGCAAGCACCACAGCCGCCGCATCAGCGCCAACATGGCCCGCAATGCAAGGCAATATATAAACCCGCCCACCCGGATTGATGGTGATGCCTAATTCAGCCGCCCGAACATCCATCGCCGCATCAACCGCCAGCGCAAAAGGCGCACCGCCCAGCTCAACCGGATCAATCCCAAGAAGAAGGTGATGCATCACCGGATTGCCAACCAAAACCAGTTCGACAATATCTTCACCGGTCAGACCAGCCTGTTTTGCCGCGCCATCAATCAGCGTTTGTAACCCGGCAATCACCGCCTTGGTCATTTCGGCAGCACCGCCCGGATTCATGATGCCGTATGATACGCGGCTCATCAAATCTTCGCCAAATCTGATTTGCGGATTCATGGCACCTGTTGAGGCCAGCACCGTACCGGTTACCATATCGCACAGATGCGCCGACATGGTGGTTGACCCTACATCAATGGCAACACCAGCAATCTGGTCTTTTAGGCCAGGCCAGATGGCCACAATCTGATGGCCGTCACGAAGCGCCACTGTCACATGCCATTTGCCCTGACGCAGAACCGGCTGTAACCGCTGAATAACATGCAAATCACAAGTGATATCGCCGGTCACACGATCCGGCCATTGCCCCTCTAGGGCCTCGATCAGACGGCGCAAATCGCCTGACGGTTCATGCATGTCTGGCTCGCGCACCTCGACAAAACACAAACGCACAATCGGATCCATCTCGATTGAGCGGCCATCGGCCTCTTTGCGAACAAGCTGATTATGCACCTGACTTTCAGGTGGCACATCAATCACCGCATCATCGAGCAATTTTGCCTGACAGGATAGCCGCCGCCCATCAATCAGGCCGCGCTTGTCTGCATATCGGGTTTCAACAGCCGTTACCGCGGCCAGGTGATCCGCCCCCGATTTCAAACCATGTTTGGCAAATTCGCCAATGCCGACATCGACCTGACAGCGGCCGCACATTGCCCGTCCGCCACATACCGAATCAATATCGACACCAAGCTGGCGCGCCGCGGTCAAAACCGGGGTTCCAACCGGAACATATCCCTGACGGCCAGATGGTGTGAACACCACTTTCACCTGATCAGTGGCTGCCTTATCCGGTGTAGTGGCAGCTTCATCTTTGCTTTTGCTCATGACATTGCCACCAAATCGTGATGGTTAAGCGTTGCGGCTGCGGCGAGTCTGACGACGTTCGCGCCCACCTTGACCCGGCACAACAGGTTCGCGGAATTTCTGGATCCAACGACGACATTCTGGATCATTTCCGTTCATCACATTCGCGCCCATAATACCGGTCATTTCTTCGGCGTGAAGCGGGTTCATAATTGCCGAGGTCATCCCCGCCCCCGCTGCCATTGACAAAAACGCAGCGTTCATACCATGACGGTTAGGCAGGCCAAAAGAAATGTTAGACGCGCCGCAAGTCGTATTTACCTTTAATTCATTGCGAAGACGGATAATCAGATCAAGCGCCGACCGGCCAGCCATATTGATGGCGCCAACCGGCATGATCAATGGATCAACAACAACATCTTCACGCGGGATGCCATAATCGGCGGCGCGTTCGACAATTTTCTTGGCAACTTCATAACGAACATTCGGATCTTCGGAAATGCCGGTCTCATCATTTGAAATCGCCACAACAGCCGCGCCATATTTCTTGACCAGCGGCAAAACAACTTCGAGCCGTTCTTCTTCACCCGTTACCGAATTGACCAGTGGCTTGCCTTTATAAACGGCCAAGCCAGCCTCGAGCGCGGCAACGATCGAACTGTCGATCGCCAGCGGCACATCAACCGTATCTTGAACAAGCTGAATGGCCTTGGCAAGAATTGCCGGTTCATCAGCCATCGGAATGCCAGCATTCACATCAAGCATCGTAGCACCCGCCTCGACCTGCGCCAGCGCATCAGACAGCACGCGCGAATAGTCACCAGCGGCCATTTCAGCAGCGAGAAGCTTGCGCCCAGTTGGATTGATGCGCTCGCCAATGACACAAAATGGCGAGTCAAAGCCAATGGTAATTTCCTGTTTATGCGACGAAATAAGGGTCTTTGTCATAAAATGCTCCTGAGATTGCGGCCACCTTAGGCCGCTGTGCCAATAACGTCAAACCCGCCTTTGGGCAAAAGTTGAATATCACCTGCCGCAATTGCATTAGCGTAGGCAGCGGTTTTTCCAAATCCGCCAAACGGGTAAAAATGGAAATGTTCAATAAGGCAATCAGGATCACTCGCCATGCCATATGCAAGATCAGATAGCAGCATATGCGGCGATTGAACGGTCATCAATTTTGCGACATTGCGCGCCTGTTTTGAAATAAATCGCATTGACGGGCCAATGCCGGAAATTTGGGCAAAGCGAAACAACGTTTTGATCGTTGCTGGCCCCGGAATGCCAATACGAATTGGCAATTCATTGCCCGCAGCGCGAACGCGCTTTTCCCAATCAAGTACAATTGGTGCCTCGAAACAGAATTGTGTTTCGATATAAATTTTCATCCCTTCGCGTTTGGCAAAGGCGTTTTTGGCGGCAAGCGCATCGGCAATTTCAGTATCGCTGATATCAGGGCTTCCTTCGGGATGGCCTGCGACACCGGCACGCATGATGCCATGTTTTTGTAACAGGCCGGTTTCTAGGATTTGCATTGAATTATCAAATGCGCCAACCGGCTTGTCGACACCGCCGCCAATGATCAGAACCTCGTCAACGCCTGCTTCGGCGCGATAAGCGGCAAGCAGCCCGTCAAGCTGGTCAGCATCTTTTAACGACCGCGCCGCCAGATGCGGTACTGCTTTCATACCTTCATTGTGCAACCGCTTTGTCACCGCCACTGTTTCCATCGGGTCGGTTCCGGGTAGAAAGGTGACATTGACGGTCGTTTCAGGCGCAAGACAACCGGCAAAACTGTCAATTTTGGTGGCACCTGCTGGTGTTACCTCGATTGACCATCCCTGTGCTGCTTGCTGGATTTGTTGGATATTCGCTGCCATATCGATCCTCATTTTATCCATCTTATGCCCTATTCACGCTTGCCGGTCGCGCTGATTTCGATTGCCTTGATGCCCGGCAGAATGACCGCTTGCCCCGAAACAAGATGGCTTGCCAACGTCTTACAATTTGCAGATTACGACATCGTCAGGCTGATCAGGGCATAAGATGCCTCACTCGGCGGCTTTACCACCATTTTCTACCAATGCCCGCACCCGCTCAGCCGTATATTCGGCATCAAGCGCTGCGGCATGCGCTGCCGCTTCAGCATCAAGATCTTCACCGCATGGCGCAGGTGCCGAACGTCGCCATTCGGCAAGATAATCATCGGTCGAATCCGCGCCATCGCGCATCGCCGCCGCGTCAATGGCAATCGAAAAGCGCCGCGGCAGTTCAACCTTGGCCTG
>Ga0102811_1001095_pt1 | contig 12874 bp, 7 predicted proteins | sample ColrivemetaGS705_FD_84507 | JGI IMG/M metagenome (GOLD analysis project Ga0102811, IMG submission 84507) | Estuarine microbial communities from the Columbia River estuary - Flood tide ETM metaG S.705 | ecosystem: Environmental > Aquatic > Marine > Intertidal zone > Estuary | place: USA: Columbia... | reverse complement strand
TGGTTAATCAAATATGTTCCACCTTTAATAGGCTTTAACATACCACCACGACCTACAACCGCATCCAAATCATTTACAGTTGTATTTGTTTCATCTAAAGTGCTCATAATAGCATCGTATCTAAAGTTGAATTGATCGTAAACTGAATCAAAACTATTTATTATTTCTGTGCTATGTTTAATACTTTTTTTGTATACTAATTCTTTGTCGTGATAAATTGCAATCTTCGTTGAAGTAGAGCCAGGATTTATCGCTAAAATCTTATATTTCATAATGACCTCCAAGGTTAAATTATCTTTGTTTTAAAAAAATACGAATTCATTATAACATGGTAGCGTTTTCACTACAACCAAAAAAGTAGTTTTTTTTAATAAGTTTTTTTTGAATTACTTAATCTTTAAAAATGCTATATTCATAGTAAAAAAGTGTCATGGTATGTATCAGCTTAATAAAGAGGTTTTAAGGCTATTTAAAAAGAATATATTTTTCTGTTTTGCTTATTTAATTTAGCACTTAAAAGTAGTATAATATTTACATGGCAATTTTATAAATGAAAGAGGAGGAGCTTATGAAAAAAATATTCGTTTTATTATTTGTTTTAATGTTCGCAGTAGTTTTATCTGCATGTGATACTACAGATGCTGATCCAACTTGTGGAAAAGGTGAAGAATTAGTAGCGGGGGAATGTGTGACACCACCTACGTGTGCTAGTGATGAAATATTAGACAATGGTAGCTGTGTTAAATTGTCTGATACTTGTGTTAGTCCTGAGGAGTACATCGATGGAGAATGTAAAGTACCAGATCCAGTATGCGTTTTACCAGAGGAATTAATTGCTGGGGAATGTAAAGTACCAGATCCAGTATGTGGAGATAACGAAGAATTAGTTGAAGGTGCATGTGAGTTAATAGTTACAGATGCTGAGTTAGCATTAGCTGCAATTGCAGAAATAAGTTTTGGAGAATTAGTTGTAACTGAAAATGTTACATTACCAACTATGTCTGTAGATGGATATCCAATTGTTTGGACATCAAATTTAGAAGATAGTATCGCAAATGATGGGACAGTTGTTAGACCTGTATTTGAAGATGGTGATGCTAGCGTTGTTTTAACTGCAACAATTACTATAAACGATGCTGTTGAGTCAGTTGATTTTATGTTTACTGTTACAAAATTAGACCAAGTTAATACTGACGATGTAGATATCGTTGTTGATAAAGATGCAATTGATTTAGGGGATTTAACTGCTGTGTCAAGCAAACTTTCATTACCTAAATCTGGATCATTAGGAAGTTCAATTGTTTGGACTTGCTCAGATCAAAGAATTATCAGTGCAAAAGGATACGTAAACCGTCCAGCATTTTTAGAAGGAGATGTTGTTGTTACTTTAACTGCAACACTTACTTTAGGTGAGTTTACTGAAACTAGAGATTTTGAAGTTACTGTCTTAAAAGAAGATGAAAACTTTGTTTCTAGTATATTAAGTTTGCCTTTTGAAAATTTAGCGGAAGAATATATAGTACCTGCTGGATTTATTGATATTTATTATATGAATAATACACAATTACCATATGTTGATATTCAAGAATTTATTAATTTATTATCTGGTGCAATTGTTTCAAGTGAAATATCAGTAATTGGTAATGGTGATTTACTTGAAGTATCATATGTATTAGCTGGTGGTGAAGGTGAAGATGATTATACAATGCTTATGACATATGATTTTACAAATAATACAATGAGTGTTAATGATTTTGGATTCTTTGATTCATTAAGCGAAAGCACTCAAACTGACTTTGGTAACGGATTAGATGTAATTGATTATGTCTTTACTGATCCAAGTGTAGTTAGTGTTGATTTTGATGATTATGATTTTGATATAGTATATGAGGGTGGAAAATATTTAATACCTTTCCATTTTGCAAATTTATATTATAGTGGTGGAATGTTTGATGCGTATTACAACGGTGACAAAGTATATGGTGTAGATACATATCAGTTAATGGATTCTGATGCTATTGCTCCAACTGTTATCGATAGTTCATTCAATGGAAAAACAATGGATGCATCAATAAGAGAAGCTACTTATGACTTCTTAGCTTATGCTTTTGATTACTTCTATGGATTAAAAGATTTAAGAGGAGTAGACACATATTATGATGAATTAGGTGATTATTATACTAAAATGGTAACTAGAACTGATAGAAATGCTTATTCAGCAGTATTTGATTTTGTATATGATACTGATGACTTACATACATCACATATTACTCCTGGTTATTATGAAACATTTTATGAGTTATCTCTTGCTTGGGAAGATTTAGGACCAAATACGGAGGAATACTACAATGCATATTACGAAATTGATGCAGTATGTAATGGTAGACAAGGATATAGAATATTAGATGATGGTAAAATTGCCGTAGTCTTTATTGGAGGTTTCGAAGCTGAAACACCAGAAGAAGTTGGTACAATGCTAGCTGAAATTCAAGCTTTAGGAACTGTTGAAAGTATTGTTATTGATTTAGCATGTAATGGTGGAGGTAACTTAGGTGCAACTATTCAAATTATTGGATATATGACTGATGAGCCAATTCCAATAAGCCAAATATCAACAACTGATGGTGCAAGTGTAACTTGGTATTATACAACTGCAAATGCAGCAATCGATGTAGATTGGTATATCCTTACATCACCTGTTACATTTAGTGCAGCTAATCTAATGACAAGTATCGCAAAAGATATGGGTATTGCAACTATTATCGGACAAGATTCAAGTGGTGGAGCTTGCTCTATTACAGCAATTTCACTTCCTGATGGTTCTGCAATATTAGTTAGTTCTACAGGAATGTTAACTGATACTGCATACAATAGTATTGAATACGGTATTAGAGTTAATTTAGCTATGGCTGATGTTACTAGTGATAGTGAAATAGTTAGTGTTATTAATAGTAATAAATAAAAATTAAAAATACTGCAATTGCAGTATTTTTTTTGTTTTATGTGGTATAATTACCGAGTTAGAAGGTGAAAGCTATGAGTAGAGATGATAATAAAAGGTATTTAATACTTAAAGATAAGAGCGTTTTTAAAGGGTTAATCATCCTTACAATTCCTATTATGTTTAATAATTTTGTTAAAACAATCCATGATATTGTAGATATGTTTTTTGTATCAAAAATTAATGGATATGGAACTGATGCAGTATCTTCAATAAGTATTACTTTTCCAGTTTTCTTTATGTTTATCTCACTTGGTATTGGACTCGGAGTAGCTGGAACTAGTATTATTTCACAGTATTTGGGTTCTGCTCAAGAAAAAGAAGCTAAAAAATTCGCTACTAACCTTGTTGTATTATCATTATTTATTGGATTGTTTCTTAATGTTATCGCATATTTAGGAGCACCATTCATTATGAAAGTAATGGGGGCTGATGGTTTTACTCTTGAGAATAGTGTTAAATATTTGCAAATTAGATCTTTTGAATTACCAGTATTATTCTTGTTCTTTGCCTATACTGCTATTAGGCAAGCAAGTGGTGATACAATTACACCGATGTTTATTGGAGTAATTACGGTATTCTTAAATATAGTATTATCACCTTTCCTTATATTAGGATACGGCTTAGGAGTACCTGGGGCTGCATACGCAACTCTTGCTTCATATTTAATAGTTTTACCTATTATCTTATATAAATTAAGAAAAGATACGAGTGGAATTGTTTTAGATTTTGAATTTATAAAACCAAATAAATATGTTGTTAATGATTTAGTTAGAACAGCGATACCTTCGTCTTTAGGACAATCATTTACTGCAGTAGGATTTATTGTACTAACATCATTTATTTTATCATATGGAGATGACACTGTTGCTGCGTTTAGTGTTAGTAATAGAATATCAAGTTTAATACTTCATCCTGCAATGGCACTTGGTGCTGTACTTAGTGCATATGTTGGACAAAACATTGGAAATTTAAATGTACCAAGAGCGAAAGAAGCATTTAGAAAAGCAATGATTTTAGGGGTAGTAATTATGGCTACTGGTAGTGCTATTGTCATTAACTATAGGAGAAATCTAGCAGAAATTTTTATAGATGACAATCAGTTCGCGCTAGACTTGGCAAATGATTATTTGTTTTTCTTATTACTTGGATTACCGTTAATGGCAATTTTCCAAACATTTATTGGTGTATATAATGGTAGTGGAAATACTAAATATACTTTTGTGATTGGTGTTGTTCGGTTATGGTTACTTAGAATACCTTTAATTCTTATTTTTAAATATTTTACAGATCTAGGAGCTAGTGGAATCTGGTATGCAATGTTATTAAGTAATCTATTAATTGTTATATTAGGTACGTTCCTTTATAAAAAAGTTGATTATAAACCAAAAATCAGAATAGGGTAGATTTCTACTCTATTTTTTTATGCTTATCAAATTTAATCATTTATTGTATAATTAGAATATAAAGGAGTGATTATTGTGAAATATGAAATTAAAGAATTTGATACAAGATATTTTGCTGGTATTGAGCATCCTAATGGAGTTGATATTAGCCTAAAGCAAATGGATCTCCAAAAAACTTGGACGGAGCTTTTTAAGGTTCATCCTGAAAAAATTGAAAACAAAGTAGAACCAAACAACTTTATTGGCTTAGAGTGTTATCCACCAGACTTTATGGATGAAAAAGTTTTTGATTACTACGCGATGGTTCAAACTAAAGAACTAGTGCATGGTATTGATGGAATTGTTACAAAAAAACTTCCAAAGGGAAAGTACGTCCAATTTGAAATTGAATTTGGTAATTTAAAAGAAGAAATCCAAAAAGTATATAGATATGTGAAGGATAATGAAATGAAAATCAATAATGGATTTGATTTTGAACAATATATTGATGGGCAAGATTATAGTAATAGTGACGCAATATTGCTATTTTGCTTCTTACTTATTGAGTAATTAAATAAACAAAAGACAGAACATCATTTTCTGTCTTTTTTATTTTGAAAAAGAAATTTACATAACTCATAGATATTATTGTTTTGAGGTGATTAGATGAAAAGAATTTTTGCAGTGACATTTTTAATATTATTATTTACAACTTTAACAGGTATTAAGGCAGTAACATTCCCCAACATGATTCCGGGTGGGAAAAACTACCTAGATTCAGAAAACTTCACATTAAACGGTAATGAATTAGAAAGTAATAACTCTATAAAAGTTAAAAGTGATACTTTTTATACTTTAACATTTCCCGGAATAGATATGCTTGGTGAAAATATATCTATTGATGTTATTGGTAATACAGAAATATATACAGCTGGTAATATTGAGCTTAATATGAATTGTACTTTTAGTTCTGATGAAAACATATGTAATTTTAAAACAGCTGTTGACGAAACCTCGCTATATATATTATTTGGGGGGGATATGCTTGGGTATTTTTATAGTTATTATGGTATGGAAAATTTCCAGTTAGAAGAAGGACAAGTCTCTACAATCTTTGAGGAATATATTCCTCCAGTTGATGATACAAATAGTCCTGAATTCAGTGGAACTGGTGCTTTTATTACCAGTTATGATAGTATTGAACTAATAAGCACCATAGTTTCTTCACACGTAGTTGTTATTGATGATATAGATGGAGACATATCAAATCAAATAAACATCACATACGATGAGTATACTGGGTATGAGGATGTAGTAGGGATATACGATGTTGATTTGTCTGTAAGTGATTCTAGTAATAATGAATCATACTTTACTTTAACTATAATTGTTAAGGATGAAATTCTACCAGTTATCACTGGTGATAATGCAATTAGTTTGGAAGTTCATAATATACAGACAATTGAAGAAATCATATCTCAAAATTATACTATATATGATGGATATGATCTAAATCCGTCAGTAAATGTCATTAGTGATGGATATACTCTAAATAAAAACTTGTTAGGTATCTATAATGTAACTTTTGAGGTAGTTGATTCTTCTTTAAACAAAACTACAGAAACTTTAGTTGCTACTGTTGTAGACTCCACTAAACCAATTATTATCGGTGATGATATAATAACATCACAGCTATCAAACCCAGTTTCAGTTGTGGGTGTATTAAATAGTCTGAATGTTACTGACAATTATGATGACATGACAAATGTAAAACCTATTGTAATTAGTGATGGGTATACTATGAACAGTAATATTCCAGGTATTTATGAGATTGTTGTTTCTGTTATAGATAGCAGTGGAAATGAACAATCGCAAACTATTCAAATTACTGTGTTAGATGATGTTGCGCCAAGTATAAGTGGACCAATAAATTATAGTTTTGGGTATACCAATCAACATACTATAGAAGACATCATTAGTCTCTTAACGGTAAGTGATAATGTTGATAGCTTAACTATTTCAGATCTTATAATAGTAAATGATACCTATTCAGCGAATGCAAATACAGTTGGTAATTATAGTGTGACTGTAAAAGTGTATGATCAAAGTGGTAATGAAACCAATCATACAATAGACATTAACGTCATTGATGATGTTCCTCCTGTAATATATGTAGATAATTATATTATTACTGTTGATATGGCATCGACAATAACTAATGATGATGTAGTAAAACTAATGATAAATTCAGCAGAAATTCCTAACACATATTACAGTGTAAATATACTAGTTGATGAATATACTGGAAACGAACAAAAGCAAGGGATTTACAATTATAAAGTACAATTAACAGATAATGAAGGTAATGAATATGAGAAAGAATTCGTCATCAAAGTAATTGATGAAAATAACGAAAAAATTGATGACAATCTAATGTATAGAAACATTGTTGTATATGCTTTGGTAGTGACAATATTAGGATATCTGTATATTAAAAAAAGATAAAAAAAATAAAAGCAATCTAACGATTGCTTTTATTGACTTTTTTTAAGATAAATAATATAATGATTAGGTATAACCTAACTATTATTGAGGTGATGATATGAAAGATGAAAAAATAAGAAAATCGATTAATGTTTTTCTTAAGATGTATTTTGATTCTTGCAAAGAAGTTTATAAAGAAATTAACTTTGAAAGAATTACAGGAACACAGTTTAAATACTTGAAAACTATTCATAAACATGGGAAAGTAACACTTACTATGCTATCCGAAATTTTCAATGCAAGTAAACCAACAATTAATGAATTAATTAATAAATTATATGATTCAAAAATTGTGATTAAGACAAAAAGTAAAGTAGATAAAAGAGTTGTGTATATATCGTTAACAGAAATTGGAGAGCTACTTGCTACAACAAATATGCTTGAAAGTAAAAAGCTTGTTGAAAACTTGAAGAAGAAGCTAACAATGGATGAAATTGATTCAATGGCAAAAATATTTGATAAACTGGGGGTGGATGAGTTATGATTTTTGGAAAAACAGTAAATAAATATTATTTAATGTATGCTTATCTATTTATTCCTGGAATAATTGCATTAATAATAATTGATTATATTCAGTTAGAGATTCCTGGATTAACAAGAAAAATTATTGATGGAGTTAATTTTGGAACGATTACTGAAAGTGGAATACTTGAAATAATAACGACGATTCTTATATATGTATCAATCATTATTGTAGGTAGATTTCTATGGAGAATGACAATATTTGGAGCAAGTAGAAGAGTAGACTATGGGATACGTAATGAGATGTTTAGTCATTGTGAAAAACTATCAAGTAGATATTACTCTGAAAACAAAACTGGCGGATTAATGGCTTATTTCACAAATGATCTTGAAGCTGTAAGAAGAGCTGTAGGTCCAGGGATGTTTATGTTTGTTGATGCAGTTTTCTTAGGGGGATTAGCATTTTATCATATGGCTAATTTAGATTTAAGATTAACTTTATTGGCTGGAATTCCTTTGATAATTATTGCCTTTGCTGGGGCGATGATTGGTAATAAAATGAGAAAGAAATTTAAGGCTGCTCAAAAAGCGTTTGAAGATTTAAGCGATTTTACAAATGAAAATTTATCTGGTATTTCAGTCATTAAAGCGTTTGTTCGTGAAAACCGTGAAATACAAGAGTTTCTAAAAAGTAATAAAAATGCAAAAGATAAAAATGTTGATTATGTAAAAATTCAGGTTAAGCTGCAAATATTTATTAGAATGGTTGTAAGTACAATATTTGTTATTATCTTAACTTATGGTGGAAGTTTAGTGAATAAAACATCTAATTTACCAATTGAACAACAATTTACAGTTGGAGATTTAGTTGAGTTCATTATGCTATTTAGCTCTCTTATATGGCCAATGATGGCACTTGCTATGATTATTAATGTTTATAATAGAGGAAAGACATCGTTGATTAGAATTGATTCAATTTTAAATGAAGTTATCGAAATAAAAGATGGTGATGATTTAATTGAGATTGAAGAAATTAAAGGAAATATTACATTTAAGAATCTTAACTTTAGATATCCTGACAGTAAGGAAGATGTACTTAAGAATATCAGTTTTGATATTAAACAAGGCGAAACTGTCGGTGTGCTAGGTCGAACAGGTAGTGGTAAAACAAGTGTTCTGGATCTTTTATTAAGAATATATAATATTGATGAAAATCAATTATTTATTGATGGGAATGATATTATGAAATTGCCAATTAGAACAGTTAGAGAGAGCATAGGATATGTACCTCAAGATGGATTCTTATTCTCAGACACAATTGAAAAGAATGTTTCACTTGGGTTAAACAATGAAGATGTAACAATTGATGAAATTAAGAATGCAGCGATACTTAGTGATGTTCATGATAATATTGTAGAATTTAGCGAAGGTTATGAAACTGTTATTGGTGAAAGAGGAGTTACTTTAAGTGGGGGGCAAAGGCAAAGATTGAGTATTGCTAGAGCACTGATTAAAAACCCACCAATTCTAATTCTAGATGATAGTGTATCAGCAGTAGATACTAAAACTGAAGAAACAATTTTAAGGAATTTAAAAGATATTAGAAAAGGTAAAACAACTATCATTATTGCCCATCGAATTAGCACATTAAAAGATTCGGATAAAATAATTCTAATTGATGATGGAACAATCTTAGATGTAGGGTCACATTCTGAACTATTATCTCGCTCTGAGTTTTACAAAGAAATGGTTGAAAGACAATTATTAGAAGATGAAATTGAGGTGTTATCATGATAGATGAAAATATTGATAAACGCCTAAACATTATGAAAGATGGAGAGATAATCAAAAGGTTATTAAAGTATGCAAAACCGTTCTCTCTTAGATTTGTATTTGTATTTTTATTAATGATAGTTCAGGTTGGAATGGCGCTTTTAGAACCGTTTTTACTTGGTTCAAGTATTGATGTTATTTCTGAGAAGGGTTTTGAGTTTTCAGAACTTACTAATTATTTAACACTGTTTTTAACAGTAATTGTATTAGGCGCAATCTTTAACTATTATCAGACGATAATTTTACAAATTACAGGGCAAGATGTAATTTTTAATATAAGAAAAGATATCTTTACGCATCTTGAATACCATGATATAGATTATTTAAATAAAAGACCAACTGGGTCTTTAGTTACGAGAGTAACAAATGATACAAATACACTTAATGAGATGTATACAAGTGTTATAGTTAATGTATTTAAAAACTTACTAATGGTTATTGGTATTGTTATTGCAATGTTTTTACTAAATGTGAAAATAACACTAATGATATTAATAGTAGTGCCATTTATAATAATATTTTCATTTGTATTTAGAAGGTATTCGAGAAAAGCATATCGAAAAGTACGAGGTAACTTATCTCGTGTAAATGCATTTTTAGCTGAGCATTTATCAGGTATGAAAATTATTCAAATATTTAATCAAGAAGATGCAAAATTTGAGGAATTTGAGAATAGAAATAGAGTTCTTAAGCATTCATATTATCGTCAAATTTTAACATTTGCAATTTATAGACCTACAATGTATTTTCTATTTATGGTAACTACTGTTATAGTACTATATTTTGGAGGAGTTGGGGTTTTAGAAGGAACGATCACAATTGGTATTTTGATAGCATTCCAAAACTATGTAGGTAGATTTTTTGAGCCTATACAACAACTTGCTGAGCAATTTAATATTTTACAATCTGCATTCGCATCAAGTGAAAGAATATTTGATATAATGGATGCAAAACCAGAGATTATTGATAAAGAAGACGCAATTGAAGTTGGTAGTTTAAAAGGTGAAATAGAGTTTAGAAATGTTTGGTTTGCTTATATTGAAGGAGAATGGATTCTTAAAGATGTTTCATTCAAGGTTCAAGCAAAAGAATCTGTTGCTTTTGTTGGCGCAACTGGGGCAGGGAAAACAACAATATTAGCTTTAATAACTCGTAATTTCGATATCCAAAAAGGTCAAATTTTGATTGATGGAATTGACATTAGAGATATTAAGAAAGATAACCTTAGACATAATATTGGACAAATGCTTCAAGATGTATTTATGTTTAGTGGGACGATAAGATCGAATATTACATTACGTAACGAAAACATAACCGATGAAGAAATGATAAAAGCATGTGAGTATGTTAATGCCAATCATTTTATCGAAAAATTAGAAAATAAATATCAAACTGAAGTAAGAGAACGTGGAAATAATTTCAGTTCTGGGCAAAGACAATTATTGTCATTTGCAAGAACCATTGTTCATAATCCAAATATCATGATATTAGATGAAGCTACAAGTAACATTGACACCGAAACTGAACAATTAATTCAAGAATCATTGAAGAAGATGATGAGTATTGGTACAATGCTAGTAGTTGCACATAGATTGTCAACGATTCAACATGTAAATAAAATAATAGTTCTTCACAAAGGTGAGATACTCGAAGAAGGATCGCACCAAGAATTACTTAAAAAACGCGGGCATTATTTTAATTTGTACAAACTACAGTATCAAGAGTAATAGATTTAGGTATCTAGAGGTGAATTTATGGACCATAAAGTAAGAATTAGAAAAAATTGGAAATATGTATTGTACATATCAATTTTGTTTATGTTAGCTATAATCGTTCAAGATATTGTCAAAGAAGCAATTGTCTTTGATAATAATGTTGACACTTTTAGATATGAATTAAATACACGCATAAAAGAAGATATTTTTGAAGAAGTTGATTTAAGAGTTAGGGAAATAGAAAGCAGCATTAATAATGTTAACGATGAGTTATCAGAACATATTATAGGAGATTTAGAGCCTTTATTGTTCACTATTAACGCTTTAAATTCAAATAACGCATCTGAAACAATAGAAGTAAGACAATCGTTGTTATTGGAAACTGTTCAGGATTATAATAAGCTTGAATCAAAGCATTGTTATTATGTCATTACAAATACAGGAATTGAGCTATATTCATGTGATCATGATGAATTTACAAACACAGATATATCAAATGAAAAAGACTATTTTAATAGGTTTTATATTCAAGAGATTATAAATGAAGTTGGGCTAAATGGTTCTGGGCAAAGTGATTTCTATATTGAAGTTGATGATAAAATTTTAAGGAATTTCACCTACGCAGTTCTAGATGAAAATACAGGATATATTATTGGAATAAAAGTACAATATGAAAACTATAATGAATTAGCATTGAGTGAACTTATAGATAATTATAGCAACTATTATAACGAAACTGATAAGGATATGTTTATAGCTACTGGTTCAGGAGTTGTATTGTATTATAACGATCCCTCTATAATTAGCCTAAATGTAGAAAACATACCAACTTCCGAAAAACTTGAATTTTTAGAGGATTTATCTAATTACGGTATTGAAAGAAGTTCTGGATATTTCGAATATGTTGATTATTCACAAGATGAAGCAGTAAGTAAAATTGCATATGTAAAATATCTCGAGGAATGGGATTTAGTTATTTCATCATCAGTTGAGAAAGGTATTTATGATGAGTTGATTGAGGAATTTCGTGTTGAAAACTATAATAATACAATATTAATAAAAGTACCTATATATATGGTTTTAGTAATTTTAGGATACTTATTGTATAAACTTGTATCAACAAATATTAATCTTTCATTATCGATTTTTGATGAAGAAGAGATTTTGTATAAAAGATTTGCAGATATTACTACAGATTCAATCATTATTACAAATTTAAGTGGGGAAATCCAATTCATAAACGAGTATGGACGTAAAACCCTATTACATGGCTTGGAAATTGAGACCTTAAACTTTAATGATCTATTGGTTGAAGAAGACGGATTTTATACAATCTATGGAAATATTGATACATATAATATTAAATATAATGTTGAAGAGATTAATTATCACGGAGAAGAGTGCGATTTATATATTATTAAAGATGTAACAGAAAAAATTCAAACTGAAAAAACATTGAAGGCGTTAACTCTTGAAGATGTACTTACCAAACTAGGAAATAGAAGATTACTTGTTAACGATTTCCAAGACAAAGTAATTCCTTTTGTTAAAGAAGGAAATGTATCTCATTTAGTTATGATTGATTTAGATAATTTTAAAGAGGCAAATGATAAATATGGTCATCAATTTGGAGATCAAGTTCTTCTAAGTATTTCAGAGATATTTAAAAAAGAACTTGGAGAAAGCAGTAATATTTATAGAGTTGGTGGAGATGAGTTTTGTATTTTAACAAAGGGAAGAAGTACTGAAGACCTATTATTAGTTCTAAAACAAATTAATCAAATCATAATTGATTTTGATTATGGTAAAGTAGTAAATATTTCCTTTAGTGCTGGAGTATCTGAAATCCGTGTTACTGACATAAAGAGAAGACTTTCAGATTATTATGAACAAGCAGATGAGAAACTTTACGAAGCAAAAGAAAAAGGTAAAAG
>Ga0102811_1001081_pt1 | contig 12950 bp, 10 predicted proteins | sample ColrivemetaGS705_FD_84507 | JGI IMG/M metagenome (GOLD analysis project Ga0102811, IMG submission 84507) | Estuarine microbial communities from the Columbia River estuary - Flood tide ETM metaG S.705 | ecosystem: Environmental > Aquatic > Marine > Intertidal zone > Estuary | place: USA: Columbia... | reverse complement strand
CGAAATTAAAGAAGCAGTATTTATCGGTTTTTTTTTAGCCTTTATGATTGGTCCTGTTTTTTTCATGCTTATCCAAACTAGTATAATTAAAGGAGCGCGCGCTGCAATTATGTTCGATTTTGGTGTTATTTTGGGTGATATTGTATTTATTTTAATAGCCTATTTCGGCAGTAAAAGTTTATTAGAAGAAATTAAAGATGATCCAAGGCTTTTTTACATTGGAGGTTTAATTCTATTGATTTATGGTATAATTACCTATTTAGATAAAAGCCAAAAAACAACCATTCAAGATGAAACATTAGTTCTTCCTGAAAAAACAGATTACCTAAAACTCTTTTTGAAAGGTTTTTTTCTTAATTTCATAAATATTGGTGTTTTAGCTTTTTGGTTAGGGATGATTGTTGTTGTTGGTTCAAATTTAGAAATGAATCCACAAAAAATATTTAACTATTTCTCCGTAATTTTATTAAGTTATTTAATTACAGATATTGGCAAAATTACCTTAGCAAAACAATTAAAAAAGCACTTAACTCCTAAAGTTACTTATAAAGTTAAACGAGCTATGGGTATTTTATTAATGATATTTGGTATTGTTTTAATATTAAAGGGTTTTATTCCAAAGGAAAAATTGAATTTTAAAAACGTTATTGAAAATAACAAGTAACAAGTATTCAACTAAAAGGATACAAAATATAATATGGAAATAGAAAAACTTCAAGGAAACCAAAGAAGAAACATTTCAATTGGTTGTGAGGTTGAAATTGTTCAAAAACACCACCAAAGATCAGGAGAATTAACAACAGGTTTTGTAAAAAAAATCCTTACTAATTCCGCATCACATCCTCACGGAATAAAAGTTCAATTAGAAACAAATGAAGTTGGCCGTGTGAAATGGGTATTAAATAAAAAATCGTCTTAAGCAGTTAAATTACAACCGATTAAATATTTCAATTATATTTTCATTCAAGTAATAAGTCAATCATATTTATGATTACATTAGCTCAAAAATAGTTGACCTAAATTATTATAAATAAGAGTGTTACTAATAAGTATTTTTGAAACAACTTTACCTTTAACAAACCCAGTATTAAAATTTTTATTAATTCTGGTTATAATATTGTTTACTCCTATTTTATTGAATAAAATTAAAATACCTGCTCTATTAGGTTTAATAATTGCAGGCGCATTTATTGGCCCAAATGGTGTAAATTTAATTCTACGTGATGATGGTATTATACTTTCAGGTACAGCTGGATTATTATACATTATGTTTTTAGCCGGACTTGAAATTGATTTAGTTGATTTTAAAAAAAACACTAAAAAAAGTTTAGTTTTTGGATTTTTTACCTTTTCTATTCCAATGCTATTTGGCATAATTGTAGGTATTTATATTCTAAAATTTTCAACAATTACTTCCGTTTTATTGGCTAGTATGTTTGCATCACATACGTTAATTGCTTATCCAATAATTAGCAAGCTTGGTGTAACTAAAAATATTGCTGTAATAGTTGCTATTGGAGGCACAATGATTACTGATATTTTGGCATTACTTGTATTAGCTATTATTATTGGTATGACAACTGGAGAAGTTAATTCAGCATTTTGGTTGCGTTTAACAATTTCAATTTTATGTTTTGGCTTGTTTATTATATTCGTTTTCCCAATTATTACACGATGGTTTTTTAAAAGAGTAGATGATAATATTTCCCAATACATTTTTGTTTTAGCAATGGTATTTTTTGGAGCTTTTTTGGCCGAATTAGCTGGAATTGAAGCAATAATTGGCGCTTTTTTAGCAGGGCTTTCATTAAACAGATTAATTCCAAGAACTTCAGCATTAATGAATAGAGTTGAGTTTGTAGGTAACGCTATTTTTATTCCATTTTTCTTAATTGGTGTAGGAATGTTGATAGATTACAAAATATTTTTTAAAAATTTTGAAACTATTAAAGTTGCCATAATAATGATTACTGTTGCAACTTTATCAAAGTTTATTGCTGCCTGGTTAACACAAAAAACATTTAAATTTTCTAAAGATGAGCGGCGTTTAATTTTTGGGTTAAGTAATGCGCAAGCCGCAGCAACACTTGCAGCTGTTTTAATTGGTTATAATACAGTTTTAAGTATAGATGAATTTGGGGAGCCCATAAGGTTATTAAATGAAAATGTATTAAATGGCACAATCCTTATGATTTTGGTTACTTGTACAATAGCTTCTTTTGTAGCCCAAAAAGGAGCAACAAATATTGCCTTGTTTGAATCTTCAGAAGATAAAGATGATACATCTATTAAAGAAAAAATTTTGATGCCTATTAATAATATTGAAACAGCTGAAGAATTAATAAACTTGGGAATTACTATTAAAACAAAAAAAAATAAAGATGGTTTATTTGCATTAAGTGTTGTTAATACAACCACTAACTTTGTAAATGCAGATAAAAAAGCTTCCAAAATATTAAGTTACGCTTCAAAAACTGCTTCTGCATCAGATAACCATTTACAAGAACTACTACGTTATGATATTGATGTGATAAATGGTATTTTTAATGTTGTTAAAGAACATAAAATAACTTATTTAATTTTAGGGTTACATGCAAAAAATGAAATTTCTGATTCATTTTTAGGTGAATTAACTGAAGGGGTTTTGTCTAAATGTAATACAACAACTTTTATTTACAAATCCAAGCAACCTTTAGCAACCATAAAAAGGCATTTAGTTTTAATTCCCCCAAGAGCTGAAAAAGAAATTGGATTCCCATTTTGGTTGATAAAAATTTGGAACATTGCTAGAAATACAGGATCAAAACTTATCTTTTATGGCACTTTTGAAACCTTAAATTATATTCAAGAAATTAATAAGAGTCACCCAGTAACTTGTGATTTTAAAGAGTTTGAAAATTGGGATGATCTTGTTTTTATTTCAAAAGAAATTCAAAAAGATGATAATGTTATAGTTGTTTTAAATAATAGAAATAATTTTTCAGTTCATCAAAACAGCACTCAATTCTATTTAGACTTAAGCAAAACTTTTATAAATAATAGCTTTATCATAATATATCCACTACAAATTTTCAATTCCATTTCAAATCAATTAGATTTAAAGAACCCTTCAATTTTAGAACCAATTGAAAAATTAGATGAAATATCTAAAATAATTTCAAAGCTCTTTAAATGGAAATAAAAAAACTTCAAGAAAACCAAAGAAGAAACATTTCAATTAGATGTAAAGTTGGAATTATTCAAAAACACTACCAAAAAACAGAAGACCTTACTGCAAATGTTGTAAAAAGAATTTTAGCCAATTCTTGAACACATCCGCACGGAATAAAAGTTCAGTTAAAATCTGGTGAAGTTGGCCTTGTAAAAAAAATATGAAATTAATTAATCTCAACTTATGTAATTTTTAGAAAACTCCTCAAAAGTCATTGGTTTTAAACATTTTATCTGATAATGCTTTAAATATGTTCTATAATTCCTTTGTGCATTTCTATAAATACTTTCTGTAGTAAAATTGTCAATCAATGATATCGAGTTCATAATATAGAAGTTTGGGGTTGATATTTTTTTATTCAATTTCTGTGATAAAAATTTCATAACATTCACCGAAAATAAAACAGAAATTTGTAATTTCCAAATAAATTACCATTTATTTACAAATACATACTGTTTGTTGTGAATATAATACCTTTTATTGTTTAATTTTGATTATTTGTTTGCAAATATATTGTTAGACCTATCAACATCGGCCATTAAACCTGACGGGTCAATTTCAACGGTGTTTATTTTCTTTGAAACAGAAAAAGTATATGTTGGGTAAGCCCAAGCCCAATCTTTTAAAACCTTTGAGTTTGTAGGCTTATTACCTTGCATCATGCTTAATGGAATATTAAAATTCTCTGACGTTCCATCAGTATAAGTAACCGTTATATCAATTGGCATTGGCATTTGTCCAACTCTTGCTAGTGTAATATTACTCTTTTCAACCTTTGAAATTGCATAATCAATAGTGTGAGTTGTTTCTATCCATTCATTCAAATACCATTCTAAATTTAGCCCTGAAACAATTTCAGCAGTTCGTTTGAAATTATTAGGAGTTGGGTGCTTAAATTTAAAATTGGAGTAATATTTCTTTATGGTTTCTTGTGTGTTTTCTTCTCCAATAATATAATTTAACTGAGATAAGAACATGCTTCCTTTAGTGTAACTTCCAATGCTAAAACCTGCATTTGTATTAAACCTGTCCGCATGTGTAGTTAAAGGTTCTTCTAATCCATATTTAACAGCATAAAAATAATCATAGTAGTCATTACTATAATTTACTTTTTTTTCACCTCTTATAATTTCATTAGAAGCTAATGTAGAAATATAGGTTGTAAAGCCTTCATCCAACCAGGAATGTTTACTTTCATTTGTTGCTAAAACATGTTGAAACCAAGAATGAGCCAACTCGTGAAAAATTGTTCCCCTAATACTATTTAATGTTACTCCTCCCAAAATAAAAGTACTCATTGCATACTCCATTCCTCCATCTCCTGCTTGAATTACAGAATATTGCCTGTAAGGATATTCACCTATATTCTTATTATAATAATTTAATGCTTTTACTGTTAAAGCCTGTACTTCTTTCCAAGCGTTTCTGTATTTTTCAATATTTTTATATAAAAAATGAAGTTCAGTTCCTTGTTCAGTTTTTACAATATCATGTGCAAAATTAGAATCTGCGGCAAAAGAAAAATCATGAACCATGGGCGCTATAAAATGCCAAGATAATTTTTTATCCTTTTTAATAACCACTTTTTTAGACTTATCTTCATATCCATGTCCAATCTCCTGAGGGTTTTGAAGATACCCTGTACCGCCAACTGTATAATTTTTATCAATATGAAGTGTTACATCAAAATTTCCCCAAACCCCATAAAATTCACGTGCTAAATAAGAATCTGCATGCCAACCTTCAAAATCATATTCTGCAATTTTCGGATACCATTGCGCCATTGATAAGGCAACTCCATCTTCATTATTTCTACCTGCTCTTCTTATAAGAACTGGTATCTGACCTTCAAAAACTAAATCGAAAGTTGTTGTTTCTCCTGGCTTAATAGATTCATTTAAATGAACTTCTAAAATTGTTCCTTTAGTAGAATATTTTACAATTATTCCGTTTTGTTTTAACGAAATAACATTTAAAAATCCAATTTCATTTGGTTTTAACTTTGCAATTCTACTTTCGAATTTAGGGTTTTGTTTTGTTCCTAAATTATTTACCATCCTAAAATCTGGATCTGGAATATTTTGAAGGTGAGCATCCATTTCGCTATCTGGTTGAAAAGCATTAAAAAATAAATGATAAAACACTTTATAAAGTTCATTTGGTGAATTATTAGTGTATTCTACCTTTTGAATTCCTTTATATTGATAATTTTTCACATCAATATCAACATCCATAGTGTAATTCACATGTTGTTGCCAATAAGATGTGTTATTTTGTGCAGATACTACAATAAAAGTTGCAAAAAAAAGTAAAATCAATATTTTTCTCATTATTTGATGAATTTCAACTATGCAATATAAGATATCTTCTAAAACAAAAAAAGCACACTCTTTTAGAGTGTGCTTTTTAACAGAAAATTATATTTTTTATTTACCGTTTACCATTTTATCAGCTAATAGCAACGCATTGTATGCATTTGCTACTTTTCCTGAAATTGATAATGCTGAAAAATATGCTTTTTACCTTTTTCACCAGGTACTAATACTTCCATATCAATTTTAGTTCCTGAATTCATAATAATATGTTTTACTTGGCTTGCAGATAATTGAGGATAGTAAGATCTTACCAAAGCAGCAACACCAGCAACTTCTGGTGAAGCCATTGAAGTACCATTGTATTTTGCATATTCATTTTTAGGAACTGTAGAGTAAATTTGAACTCCAGGAGCAAAAACATCTACATTTGTTTTTCCGTAGTTAGAAAAATTTGCTGGTAAATTTTCATCATGATTTAAACTCATTGCTCCCACTGTTAATACATTGTCAACATATTCAACTACTTTATCTGCAGAATCATTTGGCCAGTTTGGTTTAACATCAATATCTTTACTATCATTTCCTGCAGCATGTACTAATAATACATCGTGTTTTTCAGCATATTTAAAAGCATCAAAAACCCATTCTTTGTTAGGAGAATAATTTTTACCAAAACTCATATTAATAACTTTCGCTCCATTATCAACTGCATAACGAATTGCCAAAGCAACATCTTTGTCACGTTCGTCACCATCTGGCACCGCTCTAACTGACATTAATTTTGCGTTTGTTGCAACACCATTCATTCCAACTCCATTATTTCTTGTAGCTAAAATAATACCGGCAACGTGTGTTCCGTGAGATTCTTCATCTTTTGAACCAATCACATTTCCGTTACCATACACTACATCATTTATATCTTCTGGGTTATCACCTACTATTGCTCTACCATCAAAAGTAAAATCGTAATTTTTATTTTTCTTTTGAGTTTCATAATACTCATTAAATTGTTCTTCATCTAAACCTCTTCCATAAAGTGCAGTTAAACCTTGTACTTGACCTTTTAATGTTTCGTCTTCAGTTTGAATTGCATTTAAATCATTTAAAGAAAGTGTACTTTTTCCAATGTGTTTTTTTACTGCATTAAAAGTTTTTTCTATTTCTACTAAACGCTCTAAAGTAGAAAAATGTCTTGAACCAGAAGCTTCATATGCTTTTACGTATTCTTGATATTTTTCAAAATCTGCTTTATCTTCAGTACTAATTTCTTCAATTGTTTTTCCTTCAAAACGAGGATTTAGTTTAGCAACAATTCTTGTTATTTCTAACTGTTCTGGAGCAGCAACACCATTTCCTCCTAAAAAATTCCATCCATAAATATCATCAATATATCCATTCTTATCATCATCAATTCCATTTCCTGCAATTTCTTTTGTATTCATCCAAAGAACATCTTTTAAATCTTCATGTTCAATATCAATACCTGAATCAACTACACCAACAATTACTGTAGTTCCTTTTTTTCCTTCTAAAAATTCATAGGCTTTTTCTAAGCTCATTCCTGGAATAGTATCTGTAGCTAAATCTGCATGTGCCCAATGTTTAGATTGCTCTTCTGTTACTGTTCCTAATTTAGCTGATGTTATGTTTACAGCTGTGTCCATAGTTGGAACTGCCATATTTTTAACAGAACTACAACTTGCTAACGTTAGTGTAGCTATCGCTACCAAAGACGTGTATTTAAATATTCTCATTACTATTATTATTTATTAAAAACTTCGTTAAATTTATATGTTTCGTTTAATCGCACTCCTTTTTCGGTATGTTTTACGGTGCACAATTCATTGGTTGCATCGTGTTCTAAAAACAATAGATAATTATTATCTGCTGCTTTATTTAAAAATTTCGCTTTTTCATCCATCGTTAATAAAGGCCTTGTGTCATAACCCATAACGTATGGTAAAGGAATATGACCAACTGTTGGCAATAAATCTGCCATAAAAACAATGGTTTTATCTTTATAATGAATGTGTGGAATCATTTGTTTTTCAGTATGTCCATCTGCAAATAAAACATCAAAACCTAATTCGGTATTTTGTGCAAAATCACTATTTTGAAGATTGACAAAATTTAATTGCCCGCTTTCTTCAATTGGATTGATATTTTCATTTAAAAAAGATGCTTTTTCTCTAATATTTGGTTCGACAGCCCATTGCCAATGATTTTTATTACTCCAAAACTTCGCATTTTTAAAAGCAGGCTCGTAGCCTGTTCTATCTTTATTCCATTGAATTGCACCACCACAATGGTCGAAATGTAAATGCGTTAAAAAAACATCCGTAATATCATCTCTATGAAATCCGTATTTTGCTAATGAAGTATCTAAAGAAAAATTTCCAAAAAAGTAATAATAGCTAAAAAATTTGTCGGATTGTTTATTTCCTGTTCCTGTATCAATTAAAATAAGTCTGTTTCCATCTTCAATAAGCATGGTTCTCAAACTCATATCAATTAAATTATTTGAATCTGCAGGGTTTGTCCGTTGCCAAATTACTTTAGGGACTACTCCAAACATGGCTCCTCCATCTAACTTAAAGTTACCAGTTTCTATAGGGTAAATTGTCATACTAAAAATTAAATATTTTTAAAAAACTAACCAAACCCTCTGTACTATTTCGTTTTCAGTTAAATTTTTAATTTCACAAAGATACGTTATTTTATAAGTAACTTTATGTTAAAGAAATCAAAAAAACCTAAGCATATGCTTAGGTTTTTTTTGAGGCATCGAGCGGATTCGAACCGCTGTAGGAGCTTTTGCAGAGCCCAGCCTAGCCACTCGGCCACGACGCCTTATTTGGATTGCAAATTTAAGTAATTTTAATAAGTTGGCAAGTTTTTTTTAGAGTATTGTTTATTTGCTTCAAAAATTAACTTTTTAACCATAAAATTAACTTCTCTTTTTACACATTTTAATAGTTACCATTGCAACATTCCCACCAATTGGTGGGTTTAATTTTGAAACCGCCACTTTTGCCTTATTTACCATAGAAATTTCATTTAAAATTCTATCTAATATTCGCTTAGCAACTTCTTCAAGTAGCTTAGAACGTATGGCCATTTCTTGTTTTACTATTTTATTTAAATGCACATAATCTACAGTATCATCCAAATTATCAGTTATTGCACTTTTAGAGAGGTCAGCTTTAATGGTTAAATCAACTCTATAATCTGAACCAATTTTACCTTCTTCTACCAAACAGCCGTGGTAAGCAAATATTCTAATATTAGTAACTTTTATTGTGCCCATTTTAAGTTTGAATTACGAATTACAAATTACGAGCAAACAATTATGAATTACAAATTATGGATTATAATTAGTGAATAACTTCAAACGCGTTAAGAATTGGATGATTTGCTTTTGCTATTTTTTTGTTGTTTTTTTCTTCACAAAAAGCGAGTAGTGAAAGTCCAAACCAAAGAGAAAGCCAAAATTAGCATCAATTTAATGTGTTTAATTGACCTGAGTCCTTTTTTTTGCTTGTTTGCCGAAAAAAATCAATATTTTTGTGGCTTATTATTGAAATTATGAGTGAAGAAAAAAAATCGCTGAATTTTTTAGAGCAAATTATTGAGGAAGATTTAGCAAACGGATTACCAAAGGAAAAGCTACGATTTAGATTTCCGCCAGAACCAAACGGATATTTACACATTGGTCATGCAGCATCAATTTGCTTGAATTTTGGTTTGGGTTTAAAGTACAATTCGCCAGTTAATTTGCGTTTTGATGATACAAACCCAGCAAAAGAAGAGCAAGAATATGTAGATTCTATTCAGCACGATGTGCAATGGTTAGGTTTTAAATGGGATAAAGTATTGTATTCTTCAGATTATTTTCAACAATTATATGATTGGGCTCTTGAGTTTATTAAAGAAGGAAAAGCCTATGTTGATAATCAAACTTCTGAACAAATGGCAACTCAAAAAGGGACACCTACCGAACCAGGAACTGATAGCCCGAATAGAAACAGAAGTATTGAAGAGAATTTAGAACTGTTTTTGAAAATGAAAAATGGTGAATTTGAAGAAGGTTCTCATGTGTTGCGCGCAAAAATTGATATGAAACATACCAATATGCATATGCGCGACCCAATTATGTACAGAATTTTAAAAAGACATCACCATAGAACTGGAAACGATTGGTGTATTTACCCAATGTACGACTGGACGCACGGTGAATCTGATTATTTAGAACAAATTTCGCACTCTATTTGTACACTTGAGTTTAAAAGCCATAGAGATTTGTATGATTGGTATGTAGATCAAGTTTTTGATTCTGAAAAATTAAGACCTAAACAACGTGAATTTGCCCGTAGAAATTTAAGTTATACGGTAATGAGCAAACGTAAATTACTACAATTGGTTGAAGAGAAAATTGTTACTGGTTGGGACGATCCACGAATGCCTACAATTTCAGGTTTGCGTAGAAGAGGTTATTCTCCAGAATCTATTAGAAATTTTAGTGAAATAGCTGGAATTGCAAAAAGAGATAATGTTACCGATGTTGCATTGTTGGAATTTTGCATTAAAGATCATTTAAATAAAACTGCGCCAAGAGTAATGGCGGTTTTAAATCCTGTTAAATTGGTTATTACCAATTATCCTGAAGGAAAAGAAGAATGGTTAACTGCTGAAAATAACCAAGAAGATGAAAGTGCAGGATTTAGAGAGGTTCCTTTTAGTAAAGAAATATATATTGAGCAGGAAGATTTTAAAGAAGATGCTAATAAAAAATTCTTCCGTCTTTCTTTAGGAAGAGAAGTGCGCTTAAAAAACGCCTATATTATTAAAGGTGAATCTGTTGTGAAGGATGAAACTGGTAATATCACAGAAATTCATTGCACCTATGATGAAAATTCTTTAAGTGGAAGTGGAACTGAAGCTAGTAAACGAAAAGTAAAAGGAACCTTGCATTGGGTTTCAATTAAACACGCCATAAAAGCTGAAGTTAGAGTGTATGATAGATTATTTACTGATGAAGCTCCTGATAGTTATAAAGATACAAATTTTAAAGAATTTTTAAATCCGGAATCCTTAACTATTATAGAAGCTTTTGTTGAGCCAAGTTTGAAAACTGCAAATGTGTTAGATCGATTTCAATTTCAACGTTTAGGTTATTTTTGTGTTGATAAGGATACTACAAATGATAAATTAGTATTTAATAGAACTGTACCATTAAGAGATAGTTGGGCTAAAATGGGGGAATAAACTATTAAATACTAATTTTCATAATTATAAAAACAAAAAAAATCCTATTTCTAAATCTATTAGAAATAGGATTTTTTTTGATTAAGTAAATTAATTCCCAATTTTAATAGTAAAATATCTTGTAGTCGGGTGTTAAAACTCCTCTTTTTTCTGAAGGTACAAAAAATGGACTAGAAACACTTAGCATATCCGATTCTTTATCTATTGTTATATTGGCTAAATCTATTGCTGTGTGAAAAAAGTTGGGAGTTGAAATAGGGCTTTCAATGTTGCTCTCCAAACATTTAATTTTTGATTCGAAATAGTTTTTATAACTATCAGAATACCAAATTATAAATGGAATTTCTAATTCGTATTTTGTTGGTTTCGATGAGCCATGCCCAAATAAAATTTCATTGTCGTCGAAAAGATTTTCACCATGGTCTGATGCATATAAAAGAGTAGATAATGCTTGCTGTTCCTCAAGTGAACGAATTAATTGAGATAAGAAATAATCTGTAAAAAGAATAGAGTTATCATATGAGTTTGTTAAGACTTCTTTATTATTCAGATTTAGAGAAGTCAGAGAGAATGAATTTGACAAAGTAGGGGTGAATATACTAAACTCATCTGTGTGCCTCAAATTGTAACGAAAATGACTCCCCATAGAATGGATGATTATTAATATTTTATCATTTTCTTTGTTATCAATAATTTTATTAAAATAAGGTAACACAGTAGCGTCATTCGTTAGCATATCAGATGATGAATTTAAGGCTATTATAGAATCTGCTTGTTGGGTATAGAGGCCATATACACTTCCTTGTCCTATCATTTGATAGAGATATAAAATGTTTTAAAACCTGCTTCCTTAAATGCTATAGATATAGAGGGTTCTTTAAATGCTAAATGGTAATTTTCTGGGGTTGCTCTTGTGATAAATTGGGGATAGGCTATTGAAGTTAAATTAGCTGAGCTTGTAGTATTGTTAAAACAAATTAAATTACTTTGTTTTTCCAAAAAAGGATTTGTTTTTTTGTTGTACCCATACAAGGAGAAATTTTTTCTTCTAGCGGTTTCACCTATTACGACAACATATATTTCTCTTTCATTAATTACTGATTCCACTTTTGCGCCAAAGGAGAAATCTAATACTTCGCTATTATAATGATTCAACATCTCTTTGCCTTTAGCATATTGGGTTAAACTAAAATACAAATTAATTGGAAAAGTTTTATTTAACTTAACAAGATAGAAATACTCTACGGTATTTTTTAAACTAGTTCTATCACCCTTTATTTGATAGGCAATAAACACGTCTCGACCCACTATTGAAATTTGCACAATAAGAAAGGTAGCAATTAGGCCTAACTTGATTTTAAAAGGAAGTTTAAACTTAAAGGGGAATTTTATTGAGATAAAAATGTAAATAGGAAGTGAAATAGATAGGAGCACTATTGCCATCCAATTGGTTGATAATATCTCGGTTGCTTCATGCCAATGGGTATTTATGACTGCAGCAAATGTCCCGCTAGATGTTGGTGATTTGAGATTAATAATTGTATAAATCTCAATAAAAGAAAATATGAAAATAGGGATAAAAAGAATTAATAATACTTTTGTTCTAACGAGAGCGATAAACAAAAGAATAAAAGAAATTGAGAATATTGGGAAAAAAAGTTTTTTTAGTGGTGATTTCACAATAGAATCATCTGAAAAAATTATCATTGCGAAACTAGGCAACAACATTAGAATAATAAATATTATAATTATTATATAATATTTATTATTTTTTAAGTTTTTCAATCTATTGTAAATTTGAATCATTACTTAATTTATTATGGGAAATTTAATTTTTGATTTAATTCTATTTTTATCCTTTCGGATGAAAGCCATCAAATATATTTATAATTTTCCTAAGAAAGCATTTAGTTAATTAATTCAAAGATAAGTGATTTTTTTACTTGTTCCTTTTGTCTCTAGCGCTACTTCTTTCTTTTTTAATTTTATTTAGTGCTGAATTATTCCCAAAAATAATTGACTGACATTTGTTTGATATAAGCAATTTTTATATTAAAAAAAGCAAAACCTTATTTTAATACCTTTAGGAGTTATGGGTACTTTCACCAATGGGTCTCAAATAATAATTGCACCCAACTGTTTATACTAATAAACTTTGT
>Ga0102811_1001072_pt1 | contig 12993 bp, 29 predicted proteins | sample ColrivemetaGS705_FD_84507 | JGI IMG/M metagenome (GOLD analysis project Ga0102811, IMG submission 84507) | Estuarine microbial communities from the Columbia River estuary - Flood tide ETM metaG S.705 | ecosystem: Environmental > Aquatic > Marine > Intertidal zone > Estuary | place: USA: Columbia... | reverse complement strand
GACACGTAGGAACTCAGCGTTAAGATGATTCTCAACTTCGTTGCGTATAATGTTGGGGCGCCCTCCGATCTCTGCAAGGATCTTTTGCGTTCCTTTGTCAACTAACAATGCCCACAATAAGTGTTCAATAGTTAGATATTCATGAAAATTCTCCGTAGCATTGATCGTAGCCATTGCTAGGATATCATTAATATTACCGTTGTTATTAGCCATCGTTGCCCCTTAAATAGTTATTTCTGACCTGTGTCCAATTCTCATTATACACTCTTTATCTTCCGTTGTCAAGTCCTCAGGGATGGTAATTCCGACCTGTATAAGCAGATCGCCGCGCCTATTTATCTCTGGATTAGGCATCCCTTTACCACCCAATTTCAATGCCTGACCGTGTTGGATACCAGGAGGTATGGTGACTGTTAGCTCACTCCCATCTATGTGACGCTTGATTTTTATCTTTGTTCCCAGCATTGCTTCTATAGCAGAGATGTTTATACCAAAGAGTAAATCATCGTTTGCTCTTTTATATCTTTCATGGGGAAGTACGTTCAAAATAACTACCATGTCCTCATCAATTAGAAACTTGGTTCCGTGGCGAACACCTGCGGGCATAGTGAATCGTTTTTCATCTTTAGTTCCTTCAAAGAGGACCGCTTGTTTGCCATCAAACGCCTCAGCTAATGTAACTGCATAATTGACATATCTTCTTTGTTGTTGTTGCGCCTGCTGTCTATGCAAGTCCTGGAAGAAGGAATGGATATCTCCGAATGGATCACCGCGTGTAAATCCAAACGGACTTCCTTGGGATGGTTGGCGACCACCATTAGCTAACGAGTAATCGTATTGCTGGCGCCTTCCTTTATCTTTGAGGGTGTTATATGCTTCTTGAAGGTTCTGGAACTGTTCAGTAGCATCCTCTTCCTTACTTACGTCAGGATGGTATTTACGGGCAAGCTTTCTATAATTTTTCTTGATGTCCTCGTCTGTTGCATCTTGCTTAACTCCGAGTACCTCATAATAATTTTTCACGCTTGCTCCCTACTTATTTGGTTCTCCCTCAACCACTGTTGTAGATTCGTTAGGGAAAAGTCTTCTGTAATACAACATTACTTCTTTCTGTTCGCTAATGTAACGAATGATTTCTTGCATATTCAAAGACAAATTTTCATAACCCTTGTCTGTTAGTATGAAGAACGCGAACTCACCTGGATTGTCCGCGAGAAAATTCTCTAGCTGTTCTCTGTTAAGCACTGTCCACTTGACTTCTCGCATAACCATTTGTGGTGGAGGAGCTGGGTGACCGACAACTAATTCTTTAACAGGCTCGGCATCAACCTTTATTGTACTACCAAAGCAACCAGAAAGCAAGCTCAAGATGAAAAGTATTAGTACGTATCTCATTCGCTCTTCTCCTCAGCAGGCTTTACGTAATACGAATCTGGATTAGATATCTCTTCCATCTTGCGCATTACTTCCGCTGTACCTTTGTTTACTCTGTTCTCAATCAAACCTGGCTTACGTACTGCAAGATTGCCTAGGTCATGCTTAGATAGTAACACGGCTAGTGCGCCAGTTTCCTTGCGTATAGTAGCAAGGTTGCGATTCAATTCTTCTTGAGCCTGTGCTTGCTTCTTAATTTGTTCCTCAAGGAATTCGTACTGCCTTTTTACAGTAGCAACTTGCACAGTCAACACAGCCTTCTCCTGATTTAGGTCAGCAATTTGCCCTTGGGAATATTTGAAGTATACCGCGAATGATCCAGCCATTATTAACATTGCTGCTCCCATTGCGATAGCTATTTTTGATCCAATACCTAGACCGCCCAGAAATCCAAACATGCTATCTTATCTCCTACGAACGACTACAGACCTTTCTTCTCCAGCTTTGTTAATAAAGTAATAATCCTCTATAGCTGATACGTCCCACGACTCACCTAGCATTGCGCGTAAGGCTGTCAACTGTGGAGAAGTATTTAATAAGTCTATGTGTGCTTCTGTGATTTGTAGCTTCTCAACTAAGTGATCTGTAATGTCAAAATCAACCAAGTCAAATTCTACTTTGCCAAATACACGACCGAAGGTAATTTTATCCTCGTTAATTGTAAGTGTATCTAGTCTGCTGTCCTTAAAGTATCCTTCCATTGTGTTATCGAATTCTGCTTTAGGAACGTACTCGTCTTCTTGTGCTATGACCACTTGCTGTAAGCGTGGATCATATAAATCGTATAGTTCGGGAACTAGGTATGGTTGTACTTTCCAATCCATTCCACCTGAGACATTCTCAATGTCTTTGACCATGTCAAACAACTTCATCCAAAAGTTTGGTTGACGTTTGAATTCAATGAACACCAAGTAGTATCCTTCCTCATTAGGATTAGGACTTACCTCGCTATCAAGAAAGTCTATAACACTCTTGTCTAGGAACTCGTCTAAGTCAATAGCAGGAAGTTCATCGCGGCAGAAGAACGCAACTACAATTACTTCTTCCGTAGTTCCTGTCTTCGGCTCAAACTCGTCAATCGAAATCAACGGCAGTACCATCCCTTCTAGTTCTTCAAAACGTAAGCCCATTAAAATATATCCTCTTCGCCTGTGTCCCTAGCTTCTTCACTAGCGTCAACGTCTTCATCACCGTCAATAAATTCTTGATCGAGATTCTCGTCCCATGCTGCGTTGATATCCTCAACGTCAACTTCCTCATCACCCACTTCAATAATACCATCATAGGTATCATCCACAAAGCGGCGCGGCATATCTATTGTTACCAACCAAACTGGATGCTCAAGCATCTTAGCTTTCTTAGGTTGGCTGTCCGTGTCAATTGCATCCTCAGGACCTTTGAGGTTCTTAGGCTCAACGAACGTTTCCTTTTGATAGGATACTTTACAACCGTACTTGAGCAAGCGTAGACCACCCGCTGGATCAGGCATCATCTTCATAGGATACATCCATGTAGTAGTGAACCAGTAACGACTAATGTCAGGTCCTTCTACTAACTCACCATTCATCCAGTTTTGGTATGCATATAGGTTAGCGTTGTCTAAGGTCTTCTCGAATTCGAGGAGCATGTCGAGGGACGTTTCATGTCCCGACAACCGCTGTAACAATGCAAAAACTTCGCTTACTTTCTTTGTCATCTTATATCCCTATTAACTATTACTATTTACCAGAATTCAGTTTGCGTTGGTACTTAATTAGTCTCTTGTTATGTATTTATCGTATTCCTAATATCTTTCATATGCTTGACAAACATAGATGTATGTGTTACAATATTAGATAGGTAATAAAGGAATTGTTAAGATGAGTGAAGATTATATAAAAGATTCAGACATGATTTTTAAAGCTCTTACTTCAGGTGGGTTCACCAGTTCAGCGGAAGCCGAACAAGCATTGGTTATGCTTTGCGTTTGAGAGCTATGGCTGCTCGCGCTATAGATCAAAAGAATGACTGAGACTTAAAGGGATACTGTGAACTATGACTAGAGCATAGCTACTATTGCGCCTTCGCTCCTAAAATTAACGATAAGGGTCTTATAGTAATAAGGTGCCTCATCCTCGTTCTCGCCAAAGCCCCGACCGTAACCATCAACTAAGACAAGCTTGGCGCCGCTTTTTGATGTTTTAAAGTCTTGGACCTTTTCAGGATACTTAGCAGCATACGTGTTCAATCTCTCAACAAGTTCCGTAGGACCGAAACTAGTCTCCATCTCATAAAAGCCTCGACCACTGTGTCCAGTCTTGCCTTTACCAAGTATCTTGCGGAATTCTTTTACGGCTGATTTCTTAATCATTGTAGACCACCACTTCAACGCAGCCCAACAACTGACGGTAGATAACGGCTTGGCCGTCCAACCGTTGCGGGATAAGTTTTAGGCCATTGCCTAAGTTAGTTTCAATGTCTGGCCAATCACCAGCGCGGAGGCCTAGCTCCGATGCCTCAGCATGGAAGCGGTGAGGGGAAGTTTCTTGGAACATACTGCGATCTGCGAACATTGTTTACACCTTTTGTTTCAGTATCTATATTATACTAAAAGATGAAGGAAAAGTCAAATCTAAATGTTCAACGAAATCAATGACTTACAATTATTTTGGGAATCCTATATAAATCAATAGGTTACGTTAGTCGTATACAAGACTGTCGATAACAGTATAGCGGATATTAAAGGCATTCATCAGCAACTGTACCTCAGCAAGACATTGTTCTCTAGCCCCGCCTATAATGTAGCAATTGTTATACTTGCGCAACTGATCCACTGCTACCCAACCAACGCTTAGGGCATCGTCTATAAGTGTCTCAGGCTCACTGTTGATAGAGTCCGCGATTGGGGTTAGGAACTCTAATCTCTTCTCTTCGTCTCCACCAAATAGGTCACGTGAGTCGTATACCTTTTGGTTGTACATGGCGCGTATGGTAGCAATGATATGTTTAGCTGGAACGCCACTGTCCATCCAACCGCGCAAGTAGCCATAACCTTTGTCTACCCATTGTACATCTTCCATGGCGGCAATAAGCTGGTCTCTATTGTAGCCTGCATCCATAAATAAATTATTCCACATAGGGATAATATCATCACCAATATTATCGTATGTAAGTCCAGTTTCATCAGCATTCACATACGCAAGAACTGGTGCACGTTGTTTGACTAGGAAGTGTACTACGTCTTCTAAATACTCGTAGTGAGTTTCAACAGGAGTATACGCAGGTTGTATATCAACCATTACTACAGGACGACCGCGCGAATATTTCTCGACTATAAATTCGTTAGCTCTCATTTGCCTACCCACGCTGTTTGTTTGTAGCCATCAGGCCATTGTTGAAGGCTTTGAATTGTTCTGTGCCAGCCTTCAATCAATTCATATCCATCTGTGCTTGCACGAAGAATGATTGGTTCCTTGGCTGGTCCTGTTTGTATCAATTTCTGTTGCGTGTCGTGTCGTTCCGCATCATTTGGTACTTGGTCAGGGTTCGCTGATCCCCCATCTCTTGCTGCAAGTTTCTTACGTGTAAATTCATCAAATATATCAGTTGTTATTGTAAGAGTTTCTTTGCTCCACTGTAGCTTGCCAAAATTAGGAACCATTTCTTTCGCACCCTTCAAATCATTTTTGTAATTTTTATATACAAGATCCCGCAAGACATATTCTGGCATATTAGGAAACAGTCCGCTAAGATATTGCATAACGGCCTGCGAACGTTTTTCGTTTAGGAGTTCATTTAGTCTCATCACTACCCTCCACATCATTAATATTATCCATAACATCTTGACGGAATGCTTTGTATGCCTTACCCATAACGTCAGGCCTGGTTAAACCAATCCACCACGACATGATATTATTAATTCTATTAGAATCATCGTTCGGGGCTTTAGGCGTCCTAAACCACTGCACACACGTTATTAAACCAATCATGGTACAAACAAGACCAGCCAGCATTAAAACTATTAGGCAAAGTTGCCATAGGTGAGATATCATTAGTAGATTTCTTGACCATTGTGATTAAACAACACGCCGTTATTAGATCGCAAATAACCATGACCGCCGCACCTCGGGCAATCGCCGCCCCAATTTCTCATTGTTTTCCCGCTAACGAGTGACGTTGAAGAAAATATTCCTGTACCATCACAATGTTTGCAAGGCACTTTTGTTTCGGCTGTATCGGTTTCATACAAATAATCTTCACACGATTGACACATATCATCGCCACCTGCGTCATAGAATTGTTCACCACACTCAGTACATGTCGCATTGGCTTCTTGTTCTGCAAGCAATGCGACAGCCTCCATTAGTTTCCTCATGTCATTCATTGTCCATTCCCCACTTGTTCTTTATAACGTTAATGTATTCTTTAGGACTGCTAATGCCTTCCTTCTTAAATATCTTTAGTAGCGTAGTCATACCGCCTTCTGGTTGAGTCTTATTGTTATGCATGTCCGCAGCCAGTTGTCTATACTGCTCATCAAAGTGATCGTACTTTATATTGTATAGCAAGCGAGCAGCACGTTCGCTTAGTTTATCTTTATCGTTAACAGTGTACAGCTCAACCCATGCCCCAATGAAACGCTTGGCTCTATGTGCTGGATCCATGCGCTCGCTATAATTAGGTACTGATCCTGATTGCTTTATATAGTCAGGTAACTTGACAGCAGCCTTCCAATGGAATTGTGTAAGCCAAGTCTTCTTGTCCTCGTAAAAGTATACTGGGATACCAGCTTTCTTCGCGCCTGAATATACGGCGCGGTAGTAAGGTCGTATATTATTAAAGTGTTCTTTAGCCCATTCCCCAAAGTATAGATGTATACTCTTTATAAAGCCCTTGGCATTCTCTATATAAGGAGTGCGACTGTAGATACGATCCTCAGCCTCTTTCTTTGTAGCAGGTCCCCAATCAGGTCCCCAATAGTCGATAGGTGTACCTTTGTGGTGATGTGCAAGCTTAGTACCATCCAGCTCTAACATAACACCCTGTACTGAACCTTCATGATACCCACCAAGACGATGCCGTGTAGTAGATAAGAAGTAGAACTCCTTTTGATGTTCCCGTTCAGCATCCACGCCTACACTAGCAGCGAGCTTGAAGCGATTGGTCTTTAAAATATTGAGTAATGCACCAACGTTAGTATAGTGATATACAATAGGGGAGATACCCTCAGTTAATGTAGACTCACCTAGTGTGCCTGCGCGTAAGTTACGCTCCAGTTCCAAGTAGTCTTCATTGTCATCCATTGTTACAGGAAGCTTCTCTTCTTCTTTCTCAGGTCTGCTATAGATCATTAGTACGGGAATATTACGCACACCAATCTTCTCAGCAGCCATTGCCCTATGTAAACCCTCTTGTGTAAACCCATTGCGACGATAGTCTAAGTATGGCATACCAAACTTAACACCTTGTTGCATCTGTGCAGCGAAGTCGGCTATGCGCGGATCTTCCTCACGACCACGACGTACTGCACCAACCCCACCGTGATTCTTAAATCCTGTGATGCAACGCTCGATATATTCCGAAGGTGACATCCATTCAATTTCCCACACAGTAGCTTTCCAGTCGTGCCAGTATTCACGATCCTTTAGTAGAGGCATAGTACCGGAGTCAAAGTCACTCGTATTATCTTTAGTAACACGGGTGGTGTCGAATGGTTGTAGCTCGTTTAATTCAAATAGTCTCATTATCAATTCCAGCCAGGCCAATCGGACCGCGCCATACCAAGTGGATCATTTATTACGGGTATAATTCCATAAGGGGTGCGCCGTGCCATTAGGTTGTTTGAATGTATATCAATATTGAATCGTTCTTGCTGACCAAGCACACCGATCCATCTTATTGCGGTGTTTAGCTCGTAACTCTTGGATCGACCTTGTTTATCCATGGCATCCACAGCTATGCGCGAACTCAATTGATCTGGCAATCGACGTAACCGAGATCTACCCCGTCGGTTACGTTTACGGGAGGCTCTTAGATTCTGACGGAATGATTCAAGACTAGGATCATCAGGATAGTAACGCTGGAACATCGTGTATATCTCTCGCAGAGATAATGACTCTAGAGTTTCCAGCTTCTCGATCTCAGCGTGTATACGGTCGTTCTCATCAATAGCAACCTTACGTACCTGTGGGAAATGAATGTTATCTTGCATATGCCTGTCATTAGCTAATGCACGTAGAAAGACAACATAACCGTCCGCATCTTCACCTTGATTACGCTCGTAAGAATCGAAATCTTCTTCATCAGAAGGCCCATAATATGAGGTCTTGGTTACATCGTGTGGATTATCTTTTATAGCGTTTACGTGTGAGAAGTAACCAGAGCCTAGTTCTTCATCAGGATCATCTATTGGTAGGAAGGCTATATCCGACACAGGATTAAGATCATAGTATTCGTTTAGTAGTTCTTGTAATCGCATAATCGTATTTACCATCGACAATGCGATTATGGTACTATTTATTTTCTAGGTCAGCATCATCCAACCAACCGCGCGCAGTGTAATTCTCCACAGCACATAACTAAGTGCTAGAAAGATTAATCCTGGAGAGAGACTAACTGCATAACCAAAACAAATACTTGTTGAAATCATCAACATAAGTACAAGTAGAGTTTTAAGATTGCGCTTCATCGTGTGCTAAACTCAATAATACCCAGCACAAGCCAGATGACACAATTCACTGTTAGTATCATCTTATTACGGGAATTCTCTGTTAAGAAAGATGCAGCTATATAAACATTTGCAACGATTAAAAAACTATTCATTTGTTTCCACCATCTTTACTATAATTGAAACAATGTGTTTTGGATTGTAGTAAATTTTGCCTGTGTTCGTTCCTGTAACAGGCATTGAGAAGTGTGTAAGACTGTTGATATCCTCAAGCTTCTGTAGACCAGACGGTTCACGCTCGTCCATTCCATCAGTATAACCAGTAGTGACTTTACCAGTTACATCCAGTACCTCAAATTCCAGTTTATATTCTGTTTTCATTTGTTATTCCCCGTCCTCCAGTGCCTTCTTAGCGTCTGATATGGCCCAGCACTTACGGGAATCCTCGCAGTCCTCCGCGTAGTCACCAGCGTCAGCGTGTCCAGCGTCTGCCCACGCCTCAAAGTAGGCGTTCTCCACCTCCTCACGCAGACGCTTGTTGTCTTCCGACACAATATGCAGCGCCTGATTGTATGCCTCAACGACTGCCTCAAGCTCCTCGATGCGCTTGTCCCTGTAAGCCAGTTCCTCCGCAATAGCCGCCTTGCGGTGCAAGTCCTCGGCAGTCATAGCCATCATGTGGCGGGAGAAGTGTGGCTCCAATTCTCTGGGGTCGCGTTCTGCGTATAGATTGTCACTCATCACTCACCCCCAGCGCCTTCCTAGCTATGGCATAGATATTATCTAGCGCACCGAAGTTGTCGTCAGTAGCGTCAATGATTTCAGCAAGCGCACCAAACAACCTTTGATAATCTGCCTCCAGTTCCTTTATGCGCTTATCCTTTGCTTCGATAAATTCGTAGGTCACGAGAGTTTGGTCACTCACCGAACCCCTCCATGAACTGCCGCTTGATTCTGGGCAATACTCACAAAGAAAGCTCTGGGGCTTTCTGCCGGTTTCTACGGGGCAGTCTTCATCACCATACTTGCAACCGTGTTCGTAACAGCAATGCTCCGTATGTACACATTTATCACTCATCTTTCATATCCTCTAGAGGCTTATACATTAAAGCATCGCGGGCGATCAGTTTGCAGTTTGGACAAGCACTGTCTTCTTCACAGTCCCATATCTGTTCCAATGCCGTACGGTAACGTGCAATCTCTTCTAGCAGTCCGCGGATTGCTATCTTATCCTGTGCTCTTGCGCTTAACCTAGCCATCATTATACTCCTATCAACCAATGTAGTATTACACCGTTGCCTTTACATTCAGCTGGACGTCCAGCTTTGTAACACATGTGGCACTGAACATAGTTTGATTCATCTTTATCAAACCCACCGTATCGTTCTTGCGATAGTGCAAAGCTAATGCCATTAGGATATTTCTCAGTGTTATTACACTCGCGTACCCAGAACCTGATACAGCATAACGGGATACCAGATCGTATTCCGTTAATGTAATGATATATCTTTACCCTAAGTCTCATCCCATTCCTTTCATCATTTCATCAACTAATTCGTTAATGAAATCCATTATATGTTTGCAATCCTCTCAAATATTTCGTTAACAACTTCGTCAGGGGCATTCCATACTACGTTACCATCTTCGTCGTGAAGGGTAATCAACTCGTCCCCATAAATTCTGTAGTAGTGTTCGTTGACTTCTGCAGGTTCAACACGGTACTGCATTGTTTCTTTTTCAATGCGCCGAGTCTCATGGTTCCAGTATGTGGCTAGCATTGTTCTGCCATCCTGCACTCATCAACGCGGGAGTCGCCATACTCGACGATAGTCTTCTCGAGGGCGGTCATCGCGTCCATGTACGTTGAAATAATCGCAGCAACTTTCTCTGCATCAGGCTTAGCAACTGCGGGGGAGACTTCCTTACCCAGGTCAACTCCAGCTTGGATTACCAACTGGACCGCTTGCTGTATTTCTTTAGTGGGCATTGTCATATGTGTTTACCTTTGCTCTCAGTATAAGTATTATACAACAAGATGAAGGAAAAGTCAAGAACTATATCATTAAGAGAATCAATGACTTATTCGACTAAAGTACAAATGACTAAAGTACCCCAACCCTCATAGAAACGGTTCCATACATCACTACGAATGTCAAACCGATCTTCGTGCATGTCACGTATCATATACACTACTATACTGACCAGCAGAACCGGCAGCTTGTAAATTGGGGGGATTTTGTGGATGTTTGTAAATCGTTCGATGGCCGGCATAGGACTTAGAACCATCTGACATTCTGCCAACTCCTGTTTCTGTACGCTGGTGAGGTTTTCTCTCCATTCCTCCCATGTACTGCAAGCTGATGTTGTTAGATCCTGAGTCCTGGGAACATCTACCAAATCCATCAGTTTAGTCAGAAGTTCGTGTGGATCAGCAGTCTCTTGATTAGCACAGAAGATACCAAGTTGATCCATCATTTGTGTAGCAATATGATTAACAGTCATGTCGATCCTTTGTTTTCTCAGTATCTATATTATACTAAAAGATGAATCAAAAGTCAAGAACTAAATCATCAATGATATCAATGGGTTACAAGAACTCTATATGAATCAATGACTTACTGCGTCTCACACTTGGCGATAGCGGTGACCAAAGAGGCAGCGCCAGTTCATACCGTGCACCGAGTGTATTCATACTCGTCGCCATGCTTGCGAACATCGCGAGAAGCAGTGAAGTAATGGAAACGCTTACGGTAGCCCCGCGGCCAGTCGCTAGTAGCTGTGGCATGGAACAAGCGACTATATGTCCCGCCGCTTTCAACAGTACCCTCAATCCAGCCAAAGCCTTCGTCAGGGTTAGTATCCATGCGACCCATAGCCACTAGGTCTTCTTTAGTGTATGGGGTGAATACTACGTCAACCAAGACCCCGTTATCGTTGTTCCAGCTGTAACGTAGTCTGTCGTAATGTATCTGTTTCATATTAGCACCTTGATTGTCACGGGGACTAACTCCATTCAATGACTTAGTCTTTAGGTATCGTTACAGGGATTAACTCGCATTTCGAACACCGCCCAACACCACGATCCGGTTTCTTCTTATAGAGGTCAGCCTCTTCGATACTATCGACCCACCATTTGTCCTTCCAGTGAGTTCCCTTCAGATATTGTCCAGTATGGGTATTGCGGATTAAGTATTTTTGTCCTTTATTTTTCTCTATTAGCACCTTGATTGTTACGGGGACTAACTCCATAGTGTCTTCGTCCCACCAGAGTCCGGTCAGCTTCTTCTTATACAGGTCAGCCTCTTGGAGGAACGTGACCCATTCTTTGTGCTTGCCAGTTCCTTTCAGATATTGAAGAGTCTTGGTATTACGGATTACGTATCTGCTCATTCTGTCTATACCTTTTTCATTCACCATTAGACTAAATCAAAGCCGCTGTTGATAATCCGATCGAGGGCTCTGGACTCTTCTTTCAACTCTTCGATCTGTCGGTCGATCTTGATCTGGCGGGTAACGCTACGCTTCAGAACATGTTTGATCCAGCCTTGAATGTTACCGTGGATTAATTTGTAATCTTTACATTCCGCTACTATATTCTCATCATGTAACAGGGAGTATTGTCCTTGCCAGCGAAAAATGGTGAAGGCTCCAAGCGACTCTACATTTACGGTTACATTAAAATCGGAGTTCATATGTCTATACCTTTGCTCTCAGTATCTATATTATACTAAAAGATGAGTCAAATGTCAAGAACTATATGTTCAATGAATTCAATAGGTTACAGTAACCCCTATATGAATCAATGACTTACTGCGTCTCACACTTGGCAATAGCATCTTGTTCTCTCTCCCAAAGCTCGTTACCAATAACCTCTACCCAATGCTCACGATTATTATGTGAGATCCCTAGGGGAGTGTCGTTGACCTCAATCCAAGCATCAACCAGAGCCTCAGCAATCTGTGATAAGTTATCACCACAGGGGTTAAATGATCCGCCCATAGCCATATCTATATAGTGCTCTGCTGATCGTTTGGCAACAGCATCAAGTGTGCGTTGTATGGAGTCTGCAATCTTTAGTGTATTGATTATGTTCATGGCTTATTGCATCCCACTCTGGCGAATGTTCGCGTTCTTTCTATAGGACATCACTTCAGTTTCGTATCCGATTTCCTTAGCAATTGCTTCTGCAGACTGCTCTAGGAAGTGAATCATGTCCTTCGCAGAGAGGACGAGTTCCTGGGTGGGTAATGACCAAGCACCGTCAGATGCAATGTTAAGCCCTACGCTCCCGTCGCCAATCTTCCGCAGTGACATGGTGTGTACAGTCTTATAAGGCCGACGCTGACCTTCGGTAACGCGGATAGTCTTTGTGACGCGTGTGTAGAGGTATTTGGGTAAGTTCTTAGTAAAGTCTCTCATGTCAATCCCTCTTCTCATTATCTATATTATACTAAAAGATGAATGAAAAGTCAAGAACTATATTACCAAGAGAATCAATGACTTATTTAATATTTCGGGATGATCTCAATTCACCTTCAACAAAATTCTTGAAAGCGATTATCATAATACAACTAATAATAAGAAAGAACCCAGGGTCTTTGTGCGTTATCCCACCCGTGTACAGTGAGAACATTATACCCCACCAAAAAGGAAGCTCAATAAGAAACATTACTATTCTGTTTTTGTTCATTCATCTTCCCCTACATCAAAATAGATAGTGTTGTTGCTGGTAGATGCATAGACGCTTAACAATTGAAGCGATTCATCAGCACCCGTTGCTACCACAATATCGATTCCAGCATTTTGGATTTTTTCCAAGACGCTTTCCAATTCTTGTACTAATTGCTCAGCACTTGAACGAGTGTCCTGTGCTTCGAAAGGATTTGGTGAACTTGTTCCAAAGGGATTCATTT
>Ga0102811_1001065_pt1 | contig 13020 bp, 15 predicted proteins | sample ColrivemetaGS705_FD_84507 | JGI IMG/M metagenome (GOLD analysis project Ga0102811, IMG submission 84507) | Estuarine microbial communities from the Columbia River estuary - Flood tide ETM metaG S.705 | ecosystem: Environmental > Aquatic > Marine > Intertidal zone > Estuary | place: USA: Columbia... | reverse complement strand
TTTTTATTTAGTTTTATTATAACCAAATCACTTACTTATGGAAACAACTACTCAAAAACAAACATCTACAGTCAATAAATTGTATTGTAACTTTTTTGGTCATCAATATAAAATGACAAAAAAGGTAACTGAACATGTAAAAGAGTACACTTGTAAATGTTGTAAAAAACAATTAACAACAAATGCAAACGGAAAATTAACTGAATTAACTCCTACTTATCAAGATATTAATTCTGTTTTAGAGCGTATTTATCAAGTTAGAGTATCTAGATTAAAACAAACCCCTCAGTTTAGTCATTGAGTGCATTCCAGCCTTGAGCTTGTATTGGAATCTGTGTTTCTGCACGAGTGATTAAATGCATTCCAGCAGACTCCTCTTTTATATATCCAATTACTGTAAAATTAGGATTCGCTTTAATTTTAGGAAAATCTTCTTGAGATATCGTAAAAAGTAATTCATAATCTTCTCCGCCATTTAAAGCAATTGTAGTGCTATCTATATCAAACTCTTCACAAGTTGAAATAACTTTTGGATCTAATGGTATTTTATCTTCGTACAAATCACATCCTACTTTGCTTTGCTTACAGATATGAATTATTTCTGAAGACAAGCCATCACTTATATCAATCATTGAAGACGGTTTAACTTCTAAATCCTTAAGTAATTTAATAATATCTTTTCTTGCCTCTGGTTTTAATTGTCTTTCAATTATATATGAATAGTGTTCTAAATCTGGCTGACTATTAGGATTTACTTTATACACTTGTTTTTCACGTTCCAAAACTTGTAACCCAAGATATGCCCCTCCTAAATCTCCAGAAACTACTAATAAATCATTTGGTTTTGCTCCATTCCTGTAAACTATATCTTTTTTATCAGCAATACCAATTGCTGTCACAGAAATTAATAGCCCTGAAGTACACGATGTGGTATCTCCTCCAACTACATCTACATTGTATATTTTAGCTGCTGTTTTAATTCCTTCGTACAATTCTTCTAATGCTTCTAAAGGGAATCGGTTAGAAACAGCAATAGAAACAGTAATTTGAGTTGGCTGAGCATTCATAGCACAAACATCTGATAAATTTACAATTACTGCTTTATAACCTAAGTGTTTTAAAGGCATATAACTTAAATCAAAATGAACTCCTTCAACAAGCAAATCTGTAGTAACAACAACTTGTTTGTTTTTAAACTCTAGAACAGCAGCATCATCTCCAATACCTTTAATAGTTGTTTTTTGTTTAATTTTAAAGTCTTTTGTAAGCCTCTCAATAAGACCAAACTCACCTAATTCACTTAATGGCGTAAGGTGTTCATTTTTATTTTCTATCATGCTGCAAAAATAATTAGATTTTTATAAACAAATACTATGTTAAGTTTTGTTTCCAATAGTCAATGTTTTATCACTTTCATTTGTTTTTAAAAATTATTCTTACATCCTATATGTATTTCATCGAAAACTTAATAAAAATGGCCTCTAACAAATGATTTTATTATAAATTAATTGTCCCAAACTACTAGAAAATAATGGCTAATTCCTCAAATAATGGCATTAATGCCGAGCTCTTTTGTTCCCTTTTTGGACACAATTTCGTTTTAAAACCAGATTTTATTTCACTAAAAGATATCCATGTATGTAAAACTTGTAAAGAAGAATTTATTTTAGAAGATATTGATGCGTTTTCAGGATTACCAAAAACAACAGAATATATTTCACTCTTTAGATTATTTCTTCAGCATACCAGATTAAGTAAAAACCACTTAATTTCTTAAGAAAATTTACCATAGTTAAAACCTATCAAATCATATACTAATATAATGTTAGGATTGCTGGCAATTGTCTAGTTATATTGTATATTTGTCCACTATTTAGAAATAATCTATATTAGGAATATGATAAAAGTTTCTGAAACAGCAAAACAAAAAGTAATACAACTCATGACTGAAGATGGTTTTAATCCAACTACAGATTATATAAGAGTTGGTGTAAAAAGTGGAGGATGTTCTGGTCTATCTTACGACTTAGACTTCGATAAAGAAATGCAAGAAGAAGACAAAGTTTTCGAAGATAATGGCGTTAAAATTATTGTAGATAAAAAAAGCTTTTTATACTTAATAGGCACAACATTAGAATATTCAGGAGGTCTTAACGGAACTGGATTTGTGTTTAATAATCCAAATGCAAATAGAACCTGTGGTTGTGGAGAAAGTTTTTCACTTTAACTTAAATCTCATTTAAAATGAACAAGTATACTGAAGACGATTTAAGAGAAGAGCTTAAAACCAAAGAGTACGAATATGGTTTTTATACAGACATAGAATCTGAAACATTTCCAATTGGTTTAAATGAAGATATCGTTCGTGCTATTTCTAAGAAAAAAGAAGAGCCTGAATGGATGACCGAATGGCGTTTAGATGCCTTTAAGGTTTGGAAAGAAATGGAAGAACCAGAATGGGCAAATGTAAATTATAAAAAACCAGATTTTCAAGCTATAGCTTATTACTCTGCTCCTATAGCTGTAGACCCAAATAAAACATTAGACGATGTAGATCCCGATCTATTAGCAATGTATAAAAAGCTAGGTATCTCGGTAGATGAGCAGAAAAAGATGAACAATGTTGCTATGGATGTAGTTGTAGATTCAGTTTCAGTAGCTACAACCTTCAAAAAAACCCTTGGAGAAAAAGGCATTATCTTCATGAGTATTTCTGAAGCCATAAAAGAGCATCCAGATTTAGTTAAAAAATATATTGGATCAATCGTACCAAAAACAGATAATTTCTATGCTGCTTTAAACAGTGCGGTATTTAGTGATGGTTCATTTTGCTATATACCAAAAGGCGTTCGTTGTCCTATGGAATTATCTACTTATTTTAGAATTAATCAAGCAGGTACAGGTCAGTTTGAACGTACACTTGTAATAGCTGATAAAGGAAGCTATGTAAGTTACCTTGAAGGCTGTACTGCGCCAAGTAGAGATGAAAATCAATTACATGCAGCTGTAGTAGAATTAATTGCTTTAGATGATGCTGAAATAAAATACTCAACAGTTCAAAACTGGTATCCAGGAAATGCTGAAGGAAAAGGTGGAGTTTACAATTTTGTAACAAAAAGAGGATTGTGTGAAAACAATTCTAAAATCTCATGGACACAAGTTGAAACAGGTAGTGCTGTAACTTGGAAATATCCTTCTTGTGTATTAAAAGGCAATAACTCTGTTGGTGAATTTTACTCAATTGCAGTAACTAATAATTACCAACAAGCAGATACTGGAACTAAAATGATTCATTTAGGAAAAAACACTAAATCAACTATTATCAGTAAAGGTATTTCTGCTGGAAAATCTCAAAACAGCTATAGAGGTTTAGTTCAAGTTAGTTCAAGAGCAGATAATGCGCGTAATTTTTCACAATGTGATAGTTTACTTATGGGAAATGAATGTGGCGCACACACATTTCCATATATAGAAGTTAAAAATAAATCGGCTCAAATCGAGCATGAAGCCACAACAAGTAAAATTGGTGAAGACCAAATTTTTTACTGTAATCAACGAGGTATTGATACTGAAAAAGCAATTGCCTTAATTGTAAACGGTTTTAGTAAAGAAGTTCTTAATAAATTACCAATGGAATTTGCTGTTGAAGCTCAAAAATTATTAGAAATAAGCCTTGAAGGCTCAGTTGGATAAACTAATTAAAATGAGAAAAGGAATAATACTTTTATTAACCCTTGTTGTTTTAGTAAGCTGTAAAAACAACACTGAAGAATCAAAATCTATCGATACTGATAGCCCAGAAAAAACAGAAAAACAAAGTGATGGACTAACCCTTTTAAAAGGAGAGTTTGTTTTGTTTGATGATGCTGCAATTTTACAAACACATCGCGAATTTTATGGTGTTTATATAAATGACAAGGCAAGAGAATTAAATGAGCTTGTTAAGAAATACAAAAAGGCTGAAACTGATATGGTTCCTGTAGAAATAAGAGGGCGTATATCAACTGAAAAAGACAAAAAAATAATGTGGCCAAATAAAATTGAGATTGTAGAAATCTTAAATGTTTTCGAGCCAAAACCTGAATCAAACGATATTATAAAACTAGGATCTGAATAGTATGTTAAAAATTAAAAATTTACACGCTGGTGTTGAAGATAAAAGTATTTTAAGAGGAATTAACTTAGAAGTTAACGCTGGAGAAGTTCATGCAATTATGGGTCCTAATGGCTCTGGAAAAAGCACACTTGCCTCAGTTATTGCTGGTAAAGAAGAATACGAAGTAACAGATGGAGAAATTTTCTTAAATGGTGAAAACATTGATGATTTAGCTGCTGAAGAACGTGCTCATAAAGGTGTTTTTATGTCTTTTCAGTATCCAGTTGAAATTCCAGGAGTTACCGTTACAAACTTCATGAAAACAGCAATTAACGAAACTCGTAAAGCAAAAGGTTTGGCAGATATGCCAGCTAACGAAATGCTTAAAATGATTCGTGAAAAATCTGAAATGCTAGAAATAGATCGTAAGTTCTTATCGCGATCGCTTAACGAAGGTTTTTCTGGTGGAGAGAAGAAAAGAAATGAAATCTTTCAAATGGCCATGTTAGAGCCAAAACTTGCAATACTAGACGAAACTGATTCTGGATTAGATATTGATGCACTACGCATTGTTGCGAATGGTGTAAATAAGCTTAAAACAAAAGATAATGCAGTTGTTGTAATTACACATTACCAACGCTTATTAGACTATATCGTTCCTGACTTTGTACATGTTTTATACAATGGTAGAATTGTTAAATCTGGAACTGCAGCATTAGCACATGAGCTAGAAGCAAAAGGATACGATTGGATTAAAGAAGAAGTTAATGCTTAAAAATAGCATATGGAACTGAAAGAAAAACTTATATCATCCTTTTTAGCCTTTGAAAATCAAGTAAATCTTGATACTTATGTTCATGGTATTAGAACTAAAGCTATCCAAGATTTTGAAGAAAAAGGATTTCCGGGAAAAAAAGATGAAGCGTGGAAATACACTTCTTTAAATAAAATTTTAAAAGAAGATTATAGCGTGTTCTCTAAAGCTGAAAATGCTTTAGAATACCATCAAGTCAAGAAATATTTTATTCATGAAATAGATTCATATAAGATTATTTTTATAGATGGGAAATATTCATCTCATTTATCGCAAACTACTCATGATGGATTAGATGTTTGTCTAATGTCTGCTGCTTTATCTAAACCAAAATACAGATTGGTTATAGAAAACTATTTCAACAAAGCAACTACTAAGGATAGCTTTGACTCTTTAAACACTGCGTTTTCTAAAGAAGGCGCTTTTATTCATATTCCAAAAAACAAATTGGTTAGTAAACCAATTCAAATAATAAACTTTTCAACAGGAAAAGAAGATGCGCAATTAATTCAACCTAGAAATCTAATTGTAGTTGGAGAAAATTCACATGTTCAAATATTTGAACGTCATCAAAGTTTAACTAAAAATCCTGTTTTAACTAATGTCGTTACAGAGGTTTTTGCAAGTAAACGTGCAATAGTAGATTATTATAAGATTCAGAACGATAAACCTAATGCTTCTTTAATAGATAATACTTTTGTTAATCAAAAACAACAAAGTGTGGTTTCTGTACACACCTTTTCTTTTGGCGGAAAATTGATTAGAAACAATCTAAATTTCTTCCAAAATGGTGAACAAATAGACTCTACATTAAAAGGTATTACAATTATTGGAGATAAGCAGCATGTAGATCACAACACTCTTGTGCACCACATCGAACCAAATTGCGAAAGTCATCAAGATTACAAAGGTATTTTTGGTGATAATTCTACAGGAGTGTTTAATGGAAAAGTAGTTGTTGAGAAAGAGGCTCAAAAAACAAATGCGTTTCAGGCTAACAACAATTTATTACTTAGTAACAAAGCAACAATAAACACAAAACCTCAGCTTGAAATTTTTGCAGACGATGTAAAATGTTCTCATGGTTGTACAATCGGACAATTAGACGATAGTGCTATGTTCTATTTAAGATCAAGAGGAATTCCTGAAAAAGAAGCCAAAGCATTATTAATGTATGCGTTTGCAAATAATGTATTAGAAAGTGTAAAAATCCCTGAGCTCAAAAAACGTATTAATAAAATTATAGCAGAAAAACTTGGCGTAAATATTGGGTTTGACTTGTAAATGACAGAAAAATCAAGCAATACAAAATTTAATGTAGAGGAAATTAGAAAAGACTTCCCAATTCTGAACCGAAAGGTTAACGGAAAACCATTAATTTATTTTGATAATGCTGCTACTTCACAAACACCACAACAAGTAATTGATGTGATTGTGGATTATTATTCAAATTACAACTCAAACATTCATCGTGGCGTTCATACTTTAAGTCAAGAAGCTACAGACAAGTATGAAAAAGCTAGACAAACAATTCAAAAGCACTTTAATGCTGAAAAATCCCATGAAATAATATTCACTTCTGGAACTACACACAGTATTAATCTAGTTGCCAGTGGTTTTGCCTCATTGTTAAACTCTGAAGATGAAATTATTGTTTCAGCATTAGAGCATCATAGTAATATTGTGCCTTGGCAGATGTTATGTGAAAAAACTGGGACAACACTTAAAGTAATTCCGATTAATGATAATGGTGAATTAAATATTGAAGCATATAAAAAACTACTATCCAATAAAACAAAATTGGTGTTTGTAAATCATGTTTCAAATGCATTAGGAATTATTAATCCAATTGAAACAATTATTAACGAAGCTCATAATATTGGAGCTGCTGTGTTAATTGATGGTGCTCAATCTTGCCCACATTTAATAGCAGATGTTCAAGCTTTAGATGCCGATTTTTATGTTGCTTCTGCACACAAGATGTGTGGGCCAACAGGAGTTGGTATGCTGTATGGAAAAGAAGTATGGTTAAATAAATTACCTCCTTATCAAGGTGGAGGTGAAATGATTGCAGAAGTTACATTCGAAAAAACAACTTATGCAGATTTACCTCATAAATTTGAAGCTGGTACACCAAATATTTGTGGTGGAATTGCATTTGGAGCTGCTATAGATTATATGAATTCAATTGGATTTGAAGCTATCGCAAATTATGAAAACCAACTTTTAGATTATGCAACTTCAAAACTAATAGAAATTGAAGATCTAAGAATATATGGTAATTCAAAAAATAAAACTTCTGTAATTTCATTTAATGTTGGTGAAATTCATCCTTACGATATAGGCTCAATTTTAGATAAATTAGGAATTGCAGTAAGAACAGGACACCATTGTGCTCAACCAATAATGGATTTTTACAAAATACCTGGAACTGTAAGAGCTTCTTTTGCTTTTTACAATACTAAAGAAGAAATTGATACTTTCATAGCTGCTTTAAAAAGAGCAGTTTTAATGCTTTCTTAAGTCATTCTTTCCTGTTACATTAGAACACTACTACACTTAATCGAATATTTTAAGATATTTTATGATTTTCTTTAAGTTATTCTCAATATTATATTATATTGACGGTGAATTTAACTAAAAACTCAAATTTTTTATGAAAAAAGTATTTATAGCATTTGCTGCTTTAGCAATGGTTTTCACATCGTGTAGTGAAGACAAAAAAGATAATCTTCAAGAACAAAATGTAAATATGGACGATTGGTATGTATATACTGATGCAGACGTTGACGAAGCAAATAAGGTAGGAAACGAGAAATTAAAATCCTGTTACTCCATGGTAAACCTTAATCGTCTATTAAATGAAAATCCTGGTCTAGAGCGAAAAATGTATAATATTGAATACCAAACACGAGCTTTAATTGCAGCAAAAAAACCTTCTGGCACTCCTGGTGGTGGTGGTGGTGGAAATGATGGTGGTGGTGGAGATCCACCAGTTGGTGATGGTTTAGATGTAATTAATATACCTGTTGTTGTACATGTAGTAATGCAAAATCCAAGTATTGTTACAGATGGGCAAATATCTGCTCAAATTGATGTGCTGAATGAAGATTTCAGTGCTGGAAACAGCGATTTAAGCTCTGTACCTTCCGAGTTTTCTGGATTGGTTGCAAATACTGATATACAGTTTACCTTAGCAAAAACAAACAGAGTTACTAATGGAACATCTGCTTGGTCAACAAATGACGCTGTTAAATATGCTTCACCTGTAGAATCCCCTTCAACTCAACTCAACATTTGGATATGCAATATTAGTGGAGGAATTTTAGGTTATGCACAATTCCCTGGTGGTCCTTCAGCAACAGATGGTATTGTATTATTATATTCAAGTTTACCTGGTGGTTCTGCTGCTGCTTATAACTTAGGGAGAACAGCAACTCATGAAGTTGGTCATTACTTAAACTTACGTCATATTTGGGGAGATGGCAGATGTAATAGAGACGATTTTGTTTCTGATACTCCTATATCAGATGCACCAAACTATGGCTGTCCTTCTTATCCAACTGTAAATTGTCGCTCTACTGACATGACAATGAACTATATGGATTACACATATGATGCGTGTATGTATATGTATTCTGAGGGTCAAAAAACAAGAATGCGTGCTGTTTTTGCTTCTGGAGGACCTAGAGCAAGTATGCTTCCATAATATTTATTTCAAAACATTTTTAAAAGACGCCTTTTTGGCGTCTTTTTTGTATATTATTTTTTTAAATAATTAATATGAAATATTTAACTATACTTCTTACAATATTTGCTCTTAAAACTTGTGATGGCTCTGAGCAACTCATTAATACTAGTAAAATGCAAGACATGACACTTTCTGGAGTATTTACGGTAACAACATTAGAAAAAACAAGCAGTACTAATAATCTAACTTTAGAATTTGATACACTAACAAAAAAAGTTAGTGGTTTCTCTGGATGTAATCGTTATTTTGGTTCTTATACTATAAATAAGGATTCTATATCAATTGGGCCATTAGCATCGACTCGAAAATATTGTATTGGAGAGGCTAACGCTATAGAATTAAAATTTCAAACAGCACTTAGCAAAGTGAACAGTTTTATTATAGATAATAATGAAATGTCATTATTAAAGGATAAAGAAGTATTAATAAAAGCAAATAAGAATACTAATAATGATAAAGCTCTAAAAGAATTAGGTTATGTAATTACTTATTCTGCTTTTTCAAGAGGTTTTTACAAAACAATTCTATTTAATGGTCAATCAATAACTTTCCAAAACAACAGAAACGAATCTCCTACAATTTATAAGTGTACTGAAGAAGATCTTGCTCGTATTGATAAACACTTAAAATCAATAAATCTAAAAGCATTGCCAGAATTAGAATCTCATACAAAAGCACATCAATATGATGGTGCAGCTGGTGCGATTTTAAAAATTGAGTATTCTGGTAAAACTTACGAAACAGTAACATTCGATCATGGTAATCCTCCTGAACAAATCTCAGAATTAATAAATTTAATACTAGCATTGACGGAATCAATTTAAGCTTTTGATTTGAATCAATTCTTATTGTACTTTTACAAAAAATTAAAAAAGTGACTATTCAAGATATACAAAATGAAATTGTTGATGAGTTCTCCATGTTTGATGACTGGATGGAACGCTATGAATATATGATAGAGCTTGGAAAATCTTTACCTATAATAGAGGAGAAGTTTAAAACTGATGACAATCTTATTAAAGGCTGCCAAAGTAAAGTTTGGGTAAATGCTAAATTAGAAAATGATAAAATTGTATTTAGTGCAGATAGCGATGCTATAATTACAAAAGGTATTATAGCAATACTAATTCGAGTGTTTTCAAACCAAACACCAAAAGCTATATTAGAAGCAGACACAAATTTTATTGACGAAATTGGACTTAAAGAGCATTTATCTCCTACAAGAGCTAATGGACTTGTTAGTATGATAAAACAACTTAAAATGTATGCAATAGCATACCAAACACAACTACAATAATGAGCGCAACACCTATAGACACGAATAAACTTGGAGAAAAAATTGTTCAAGTATTAAAGTCAATTTATGACCCGGAAATCCCTGTAGATATCTATGAGTTAGGCTTGATTTACGATGTTTTTGTAAATGAGGATTATGACGTAAAAGTTTTAATGACACTTACTACACCTAATTGCCCTGTTGCAGAAACTTTACCCTTAGAAGTTGAAGAAAAAGTTAGATCACTTGATGAAGTAAGAAATGCTAAAGTAGAAATAACTTTCGATCCGCCTTGGACACAAGATTTAATGAGCGAAGAAGCGAAACTTGAACTTGGTATGTTATAATAATGTCTGGTGAAATTGTAAATCGCGTAGCGAACAGTAGTTTAATAACTTTTAATCTTGAGGATTTTTATCCTTCTGGAAAACGTATTCTTTTTGATATTAAAGATTGGTTGTTTCATGGATTAGTGTTAAAAGAAAAGGAATTTAGAGATTACGTTAAAAACCATGATTGGAGTTTCTATAAAGATACATATGTTGCTTTAACGTGTTCTACTGATGCTATTATACCTGCTTGGGCTTTTATGCTTATAGCTTTAGAACTTGAAACTTATGCTAAAAAAGTTAGTGTTGGGAATTTAGAGCAATTAGAATCCTTAATTTATCAAGATTTAATAAATTCAATTAACGTTATTGAGTACAAGGACAAACCAATAATAATTAAAGGCTGCTCTAATAAACCAATACCTATTAATGCGTATACAATGATTGTAAACAAATTAAAACCAATAGCAAAATCTATTATGTATGGAGAAGCATGTTCTTCTGTTCCGTTATATAAAAATAAATCTTAATTTAACTGTGACTCCTAAAAATATTTTGGGTCTAAAAAACTATTAACAAATAATATTTAAACACATGAAAAAATTAATTCTATTAGCAATTCTAATTTGTGGATTTTCATATGTACAAGCGCAAACAAAAGAAGAGTTAGTAAAACAAAAATCTGAAAAGCAAGCTGAAGCGGATGCTGCAACAAAAGAAGCAAAAGCTATTCAAGCTCAAATTGATGCTTTACCTGGTTGGAAAATAGGTGCTTTTGGCACTATTGGAGGAAGTCTTTCTAATTTTAATAACTGGTATTCTCAAGGCACTCCTAATAACTCATCAGGAAATATTGGGCTTACAGTAAATGGGTATGCTAATTTAATTCAAGAGAAATTCTTTTGGAGAAATGCTTTAACTACTAATCTTAACTGGGTGAAATTAGATAATCAAGATGATCCTGATGATGATGACAGTTTTAACCCGACAACAGATGTTTTTGGCCTTTCTTCATTATATGGAAGAAAACTAAGTGAAAAATGGGCTATATCTGGAATGGCTGAATACAGAACTACGTTATTGGATAATTTTAACGATCCAGGTTACTTAGATTTAGGTGTAGGAGCTACTTGGACTCCAATTAAAGATTTAATTGTTGTTATTCATCCTCTTAACTATAATTTTGTATTTAGTAAAGGAGACACAGTTTTTGAGTCTTCTCTAGGTGCAAAAATAATGGCGGATTACACAAAACAAATAGGTGCAGTTAATTTTAAATCTAACTTATCTATGTTCCAAAGTTATAAAAGCTCAGATTATTCTAACTGGACCTGGACTAACTCATTTGGATACACATTATGGAAAATGATTGGTGTAGGTTTTGATTTTGCATTAAGAAGCAACAAACAAGAAGCGCTCAATTATGCTTTAGCTCAAGATCCTGCTACAGCAACTGGATTTGATGATGTTGATAATGATTTACAAACTTACTGGACATTAGGTCTTAGTTATAAGTTTTAAATAATAAATCTACATATAAAAAAAGCGCCGATTGGCGCTTTTTTTATACTTCATTTTCATTATAATCTGGATAAAGAAATTCGTTATAGGGAAAACGTGTAATATGGATTTTTCTAACCTCATCATAAACACGTTTTCTAAATTCTTCTAAATTTTCTTTATTAAGAGCCGAAATAAACAAAGCATTGCCACCAAGTTGAGACATCCAGGTATTTTTCAACTCTTCAAGAGTATAATTAGCTTTTGTTTTCTCAGCAATTAAATCGGTTTCATCAAATGGCTCATGTCTATAAGCATCAATTTTATTAAAAACCATAATTGTGGGCTTATCAGAACTATCTATCTCTCCCAAAATCTTATTCACAGATTCTATATGTTCTTCAAAATTAGGATGTGATATATCTACAATATGAAGCAAGAGGTCTGCTTCACGAACTTCGTCTAGTGTACTTTTAAAAGATTCTATTAATTGCGTTGGAAGTTTTCTTATAAACCCAACCGTATCACTCATTAAAAAAGGCAAATTCTTCACTACTACTTTTCTAACAGTTGTATCAAGTGTTGCAAATAATTTGTTTTCTGCAAATACTTGCGATTTACTAACGACATTCATTAAAGTAGATTTCCCAACATTTGTATAACCAACTAAAGCAACTCTAACCATTTTCCCGCGATTACCACGCTGAATAGCCATTTGTTTGTCAATCTTTTTGATTTTACTTTTTAATAAAGAAATCTTGTCTCTTACTATACGTCTATCTGTTTCTATCTCTGTTTCTCCAGGTCCACGCATTCCAATTCCACCTTTTTGTCGTTCAAGGTGTGTCCACATTCCTTTTAATCGAGGTAATAAATATTCGCATTGCGCAAGCTCTACTTGAGTTCGCGCATAACTTGTTTGAGCACGTTGGGCAAAAATATCTAGTATAAGATTAGTTCGATCTAATACTTTACAATTTAAAATCTTACTTATATTTCGTTCTTGAGCTGGTGATAATTCATCATCAAAAATTGCAGTTCCAACCTCATTTTCTTCAATAAATTTCTGGACATCGTTCATCTTACCTGTTCCAATAAAAGTTTTTGGATTAGGTATTTCCATTTTTTGGGTAAAACGCTTCACAACTTCACCTCCAGCAGTATACGTTAAAAACTCGAGTTCGTCTAAATATTCTTTAGATTTATCTTCGTCTTGATCTTTTGTTATAACTCCTATTAAAACTGCTTTTTCTA
>Ga0102811_1001064_pt1 | contig 13026 bp, 13 predicted proteins | sample ColrivemetaGS705_FD_84507 | JGI IMG/M metagenome (GOLD analysis project Ga0102811, IMG submission 84507) | Estuarine microbial communities from the Columbia River estuary - Flood tide ETM metaG S.705 | ecosystem: Environmental > Aquatic > Marine > Intertidal zone > Estuary | place: USA: Columbia... | reverse complement strand
ATTACACTTATACCTATGATTATTACAACGGTTATTGCAAGGTATTTTTTAAAATTAAACATACTTACATTACTTGGAACACTTACAGGAAGTATGACAAGTACACCGGGTTTGGCTGCCGTAGATAATATGGTTGATGTTGATGCGCCAGCAGTGGCATATGCAACAGTGTATCCAATTGCAATGGTGTTGTTAATTATTGTTGTTCAAATTTTAAGTTTGCTTTAATTTTCTAAAGTTCTTTTTTTCGAAGTAAAGCTTTGTCATTAAATTCCTTAATAATTATTGCGGGGTTGGAATACACATTTAATTCTGAAGTGTTATTTAAAGAGACATTCAATGTTTCAGAAGCATTAATTGATATATTGGTGTCGTTATTTGCTTGAATAGTGGCGTTTTTTGTTATAAAACCTTTTCCTTTAAAAGATGCACTACTATAAGATTCAAGGCTTAAATCATTTGAATTACCAATCAAAGTAATTACAGATTTATCTGAAATTTCCAATGCAATATTTTGGGTATTTATTGTGGCCTTCAATTCACTTGAACTTTCAGTTTTAATTGTAACATCAGTACTTAAAATTTCAAAATTAAATTTACTTGAAGTTTTGCCGTTAATTGTAAGGTTTTTTGAGTTTAATTTTAAACTAAAATCGCTTGTGTCAAAAGCATTAATTGTTAAATTGTCTATTATCAGAGAATTGTTTGAATTGATGCTAGTATTGTTATAAGCATTTATACTGGTAATATTTTTATTAACCTTTATATGTACATTTAACTCTTTGCTTCGTCCAATTACCTCGCTGGTTCTTATGGTTAAAATACCGCCTTTAACTTCCGTAAGAATTACAGGTTGAAGATTTGAATCGGCTTCAACTGTAACAGATTGATTGTCATTATAAACTAAAAATATGTTGATGTCATCAATTACTTCAATTTTTGTAAAATCTGAAATGTTTCGATCTTCGATAGTAACAACCTTATTTCCTTTTAATTTTTCTTGTGAAATTATTGAAGTTGTTGCTGAAAATATAAATATAATGGCAATTTTATATGAAAATCTCATAAATGTCTTTTCAACAAAAATAATAAATTAATTTGTTAAAGAATAATTTGCACATCTAAAAATGTATGTTAATTTTGTCATTCAATTATGAAAACAAATAATTTAAATATGAATTGGTGGTGGAACTCTCTTAATAAATAAGCGAGAAGAGACTATTATATTAATATACCAATATAAACAAGAAGGACTTATCGCACGATAAGTCCTTTTTTATTTCAATTAAAATGAAAAAATTAAAATTTAAAACAATTTCAATCCAACAATTGGCGGATACAATTACTCCAGTAGGAATGTATTCAAAAATAAGGGATAAATATGCCAATAGTTTATTGTTAGAAAGTTCAGACTATCACAGTAAAGAAGAGAGTTTTACATTTATTTGTGTTGAGCCAATTGTGACTTTAAAAGCGGATAATAATAAGTTTAAATATTGCTACAAAGACAAAGAAATTGAGTCTAAAAAAATTGATCGTAATTTTTACAGAATTTTTCAGGACTATAGCAAAAGCATTGATGTTGATTGCGATGCTGCAATAAAATCATATAACGGTTTTTACGGATATATTTCTTACAATTCAATTCAATATTTCGAAACAATTAAATTAAACGCAAAAAAAGCACCATCTGAAATTCCAGACTTACAATTTAGTTTTTTTAGATTTATAATTGCAATTAATCATTTTAATGATGAATTAACCTTAATTGAAAATATTGAAAAAGGCGAAGAATCTCGAATTCACGAAATTCAAACTTTAATTAATGCAAGAACATACGGATTGTATAAGTTTGAAGCCAATGGCGAAGAAACTTCAAATTGTACTGATGAAGATTTTAAAAATAATGTTGCAAAAGCAAAACAGCATTGCAAGCGTGGTGATGTTTTTCAATTGGTGTTATCTCGCCAGTTTCAACAAAAATATTCAGGAGACGAATTCAATGTTTACAGAGCCTTACGTTCTATAAACCCTTCACCATATTTATTTTATTTTGACTATGGGAATTTTAAATTAATGGGCTCCTCACCTGAGGCACAAATAAAAATTGATGAAGAAAAAGCCATTATCAATCCAATTGCAGGTACTTTTAGAAGAACAGGTGATATGGCACAGGATATTTTGTTAGGTGAAAAATTATCAAACGATAAAAAAGAAAATGCCGAGCATGTAATGTTGGTTGATCTGGCTCGAAATGATTTAAGTAAACATGCAAGTCATGTGCAGGTTGAAGTTTTTAAAGAAGTGCAATTTTTTAGCCATGTAATTCATTTAGTTTCAACTGTTCAAGGAAAACCAAAAGGAAAATCGATTGAGATTGTAGGAGATACTTTTCCAGCAGGAACTTTAACTGGTGCGCCAAAATTTAAAGCAATGGAGTTAATTGATACTTATGAAAATCAAACACGTGGTTTTTATGGTGGTGCAGTTGGATTTATTGGGTTCGATAATTCAGTAAATTTGGCAATTGCTATCCGTTCTTTTGTGAGTAAAAATAACACATTATTCTATCAGGCTGGGGCAGGAATTGTTATCAATTCAACAGAAGAAGGTGAGTTGCAGGAAGTAAATAATAAATTGGCAGCTTTAAAAAAAGCATTGATATTAGCAGAGCAAATTTAAATAGTTGACAATCAAACCAACGATTAAAAGATTAAATATGAAAATTTTAATATTAGACAATTACGATTCATTTACTTACAATTTGGTGCATATGGTTGAAGACATTACTGGCGTTTATCCAACTGTTTTTAGAAATGATGAAATTACAATTGAAGGTATCGATGCCTATGATTTAATTATACTTTCTCCAGGTCCTGGTATTCCAGATGAAGCTGGAATTTTAAAAGAAACCATTAGAGCATATGCTGGTAAAAAACCAATTTTTGGTGTTTGTTTAGGGTTGCAGGCTATTACTGAAGTTTTTGGAGGTTCATTAGAAAATTTAGATGCTGTTTTTCATGGGGTTGCAACAACAATGAGTGTTACAAATTATGATGCTGTAATTTATAAAGGAATTCCAACTGAATTTCAAGCAGCCCGATACCATTCTTGGATTGCATCAAAAAAAGATTTTCCTGCTGAATTGGAAATAACAGCTGTTGATGAATATGGAGATATTATGTCGCTGCAACATAAAGAGTACAATATTAGTGCAGTTCAGTTTCACCCAGAGTCTATTTTAACACCTTTAGGGGAACGTATGGTTCGAAATTTTATAGAAGCAAATCAATAATTTATAATTAACAATTGAAAATTATAAAGTATAAACTGATTTAAATGGCCTTTAGATAAAGAATAAAATGAAAAACATCCTAAATAAATTATTTGAACAAGAACGTTTAAACAAAGAAGAAGCTAAAAATGTATTAATTCAAATTGCAAATGAAAAATACAACACTTCACAAATGGCCTCTTTTTTAACCGTTTTTATGATGCGACCAATTTCAGTGGAAGAATTAGCTGGTTTTAGGGAAGCTTTATTAGAATTGGCCGTTAAAATAGATTTTTCAGATTTTAACACAATCGATTTATGTGGCACAGGTGGTGATGGTAAAAATACATTTAACATTTCAACATTAACATCATTTGTAATAGCTGGTACTGGGAATAAAGTTGCTAAACACGGTAATTATAGTGCTTCATCGGTAAGTGGATCTTCAAATATGCTGGAGTTTTTGGGTTGTAAATTTTCAAACAATCAAGACGTTCTAAAATCTCAAATTGATAAAGCGAATATTTGTTTTTTACACGCACCTTTATTTCATCCTGCTATGAAAGCTGTTGGACCGGTTAGAAAAGAATTGGGAATGAAAACGTTTTTTAATATGTTAGGGCCATTGGTAAATCCAAGTAATCCACAAAATCAATTGGTGGGCGTTTTTAATTTAGAATTGGCAAGAATTTACAGCTATTTATTACAGGAATCGTCTAAAAATTATGGTATTGTTTACAGTTTAGATGGGTATGATGAGATTTCTTTAACCAATGGTTTTAAATTGATAACAAAAGAAAATGAACTTCAAATTACACCTGAAGATTTAGGATTGAAAAGACTCGAACAATCTGAAATTTTTGGAGGTAATTCTGTAAAAGCATCAGCTGAAATTTTTATTTCAATTTTAGATGGAAAGGGCACTGAAGCACAAAATAATACGGTACTTACAAATGCAGCATTCGCATTAAAAATAATTGAACCAACTAAATCTTTTGAAAATGCTTTTGAAGAGGCAAAAACCTCTTTGTTAGGATTGAAAGCAAAGGAATGTTTAATTAAGTTAATTAATAATTAGATGGTTTATCAAACTGAGCAAGTTGAAGTTAATTTAAGAGAACATATTATATATAAATAAAATATTAAAAGAATGTAATATTAATCTATTCAATTTTTAAATTTTTCAATAAAAATGAACATATTAGATAAAATAATAGCACATAAAAAGCAAGAAGTAGCATTGTTAAAGCGTGAGGTAATGGTTGAAAAACTAATAAAAAGTCCTGGATTTAAGCGCACACCAATTTCGTTAAAAGAAGCTTTGACTGTAAAAGGTTCGACAGGAATCATTGCAGAATTTAAAAGACAATCTCCTTCAAAAGGAATAATAAATGATAAAGCTTCTATTGTTGAAGTTACACAAGGCTATTTAGAGGCAAATGTTGCCGCTCAATCTATTCTGACAGATATAAAATATTTTGGAGGAACTATTTTAGATTTGATGCAGGCGCGTGCGATTAATGACGTAAGACCAATTTTAAGAAAAGATTTTATTGTTGATGGTTTCCAAATTGTTGAAGCAAGAGCCATTGGTGCTGATGTTATACTATTAATTGCAGCTTGTTTAACAAAAGAAGAACTAAAAAATTACGGAAAATTAGCTGAAGATTTAGGTTTAGAGGTTTTGTATGAAGTTCATAACAGAGCCGAGTTGGATAAAATTGAATTAGACAATAAAATTATTGGAATTAACAACAGAAACTTAAAAACGTTTGAAGTGGATTTAGAGCATTCTATAGAATTGGCTAGTCACATTCCAGATAGTTGTATAAAAGTTTCAGAAAGTGGTATTAGTGATCCAAGAATTATAACTGGTTTAAAAGAATACGGTTTTCAAGGGTTTTTAATTGGTGAAAATTTCATGAAAACTGAAGATCCGGGATTTGCTTGTCAAGAATTTATAAGTCAAATTAGATAGAAATGAAAATTAAAGTTTGCGGGATGCGTAATTCAGAAAATCTTCAGGGCTTATTGGCTTTGAAACCCGATTTTGTGGGCTTTATTTTTTACAATAAATCTAAACGATTTGTTGATTTTTTTCCACAGATAGCTATCCCAAAAGAAATTAAAAAAGTTGGTGTTTTTGTAAATGAAAATGTCGAAGAAGTACTTAAAATTGTTGAAAAATACCAATTAGATATTGTTCAGTTACACGGCGAAGAAACACCTGAATATTGTAAAGAACTGAAAATTTCGCGCTTTAAGCGCAGTCGAAAGGCAGAACCTCTAAAAATTTTCAAAGCTTTTTCGATTGATGATGACTTTGATTTTTCTAAAACGAATGCATATCAAAAAGTTTGCGATTATCTCTTATTTGATACTAAAGGAAAAGAATACGGTGGTAACGGCATAAAATTTAATTGGGAAGTGCTTCAAAAATATAAGGGGAAAACACCATTTTTATTAAGTGGTGGAATTTCAAAAGAGGATGTTTTTTTGATTAAAAATTTTAAGCATAATGCATTTGAAGGTATAGATATTAACAGTGGTTTTGAAATTACACCGGGGTTAAAAAATATTAACGATATAAAAGAATTTAAAAACAACTTAGAATGAGTTATTTTGTAGATGAAAATGGGTATTACGGACAGTTTGGAGGTGCTTACATTCCAGAAATGTTATATCCAAATGTTGAAGAATTGCGTCAGAAATATCTGACAATTATGCAAGAGCCTTCTTTTCAAAAGGAGTTTCAAGAATTGTTAAAAGAATATGTCGGTCGGCCAACACCTTTGTATTTTGCCAAGCGTTTGTCTGAAAAATACAACACAAAAATTTACTTAAAACGAGAAGATTTATGCCATACAGGTGCGCATAAGGTTAACAATACCATTGGGCAAATATTGATGGCAAAATGTTTGGGTAAAAACCGAATTATTGCCGAAACGGGTGCAGGTCAGCATGGTGTGGCGACTGCTACAGTTTGTGCCTTAATGGGGTTGGAATGTATTGTTTATATGGGAGAAATTGATATTGCACGTCAGGCCCCAAATGTAGCAAGAATGAAAATGCTAGGGGCTACTGTTGTTCCTGCTTTATCAGGTAGTAGAACTTTGAAAGATGCAACAAATGAGGCAATTAGAGACTGGATTAACAATCCAATTGACACCCATTATATTATTGGTTCCGTAGTTGGGCCACATCCATATCCAGATATGGTTGCTCGTTTTCAATCGGTTATTTCGGAAGAGATTAAAAAGCAATTAATAGAAAAAGAAGGTATTGAAAATCCAAACTATGTGATTGCTTGTGTTGGTGGTGGGAGTAATGCAGCCGGTGCTTTTTATCATTTTCTTGATGAAGAAAATGTAAAATTAATTGCTGTTGAAGCAGCTGGTTTGGGAGTAGATTCTGGTGAAAGTGCGGCAACCAGCGTTTTAGGACATGAAGGAATTATTCACGGAAGTAAAACCTTATTAATGCAAACGGAAGACGGACAAATAACAGAACCTTATTCAATTTCTGCTGGATTGGATTATCCAGGTGTTGGACCTTTACATGCCCATTTGTGCGAATCTAAACGGGCCGAATTTATTTCTGTAACTGATGATGAAGCTATGGAGGCTGGTTTGGAATTATGTAAGTTGGAAGGTATTATTCCCGCTATTGAAAGTTCACATGCTTTGGCTATTTTTAAAACGAAAAAGTTTAAAAAAGATGATGTTGTAGTTTTAAATTTATCAGGAAGAGGAGATAAAGATTTAGATACCTATATTAAATATTTTAAACTGTAAAAAAAGACGTTAGATTAGAAGTGAGATATTAGATAATAGTATTTTTATTCACATGGCAATACTCACATCTCAATACTCACATCTCAATACTCATATCTCAATACTCAATACTATTAGAATGAATAGAATTATTAAAAAATTACAAGAAGATAAAAAGTTGCTGTCAATATATTTTACAGCTGGTTTTCCAGCCTTAAATGATACTGTTTCTATTATTGAAAACTTGGAGAAAAGTGGTGTTGATATGATTGAAATTGGCTTGCCTTTTAGCGATCCTTTGGCTGATGGACCAACAATTCAAGCGAGTTCAACAGCTGCTTTAAAAAATGGAATGACTACGAAAGTACTTTTTGAACAGTTAAAAGATATTAGAAAAACAGTTTCAATTCCGCTAATTATTATGGGCTATTTTAATCCAATGATGCAATATGGGATTGAAGCGTTCTGTAAGAAAAGCGCTGAAATTGGAATTGATGGATTGATAATTCCTGATTTGCCTTTGAAAGAATACAATGAGAAATACAAAGCAATTTTTGAAAAATATGGTTTGATAAATGTATTTTTGATTACTCCTCAAACTTCTGATGAACGCATTCGTTTTATTGATAAAATTTCTGACGGATTTATTTATATGGTAAGTTCGTCGGCAGTTACTGGTTCAAAAAGCACTTTTGGAAATGCGCAAAGTAATTATTTTAAACGTATTGAGGCTATGAATTTGAAAGCACCTCAAATTATTGGTTTTGGAATTTCAAATGCTGAAACGTTTCAGCAAGCAACTAAATTTTCCAAAGGAGCAATTATTGGGTCAGCATTTATTAATCATTTAAAAGAAAACGGGGTAAATTCAATTGAAAAATTTATTGATAAAATCCGCTAGTTTATTAAACTAGTTTACACTTAATAATTTAATATCAAATAGTAAGATAGAGCCACCTGGAATACCACTTCTGTCATTACTTCCATAGCCTAATTCTGAAGGGATTAGTAACATCCCTATACCACCTTCATTAAAATAGGTAATTCCTTCTGTCCAACCTTTAATAACTTGTTGTAAATTAAATGAAACTCCATCCGTGTTACTTTGGTCAAAAACAGTTCCATTTGTGAAATACCCTTTATAACTTACTGTAACGTTAGAATTGCTTTTAGGTTTTGCACCTTCTCCTTGTTTTTCAATCACATAATACAAGCCTGTACTGCTTTTTTGCGCTGTTAAATTATGGTCTTCAATGTATTTAATTATGTCGGCCTCTGTTTGATGGTTGTTGCTTGAGTCGTTATTATTACAAGAAATAAATAGGATTAAAAGAAGCAAAGATATATATGATTTCATAAAATTTATTTTTATTTTGCGAATATATGATAATTCAATTCAAAATATAAATTTGCAAGTTCAAATTTAGAGTAATAACTTTAAAAAATAATCTAAAAAAATCAATATAAAATGGAATTACCTAAAAGAGCTGGAAACAATCCTTTGGCGGTTGAACTAGAAGAAGGAAAAAAATATGCTTGGTGTACTTGCGGCTTGTCTGAAAGTCAGCCATTTTGCGATGGAAAACACAAAGGACAAGGAATGAGTCCACATGTGTTTGTTGCAGAAAAAACGGAAACAAAACATTTATGTACTTGTAAAGCAACAAGCAATGGGCCGTTTTGTGATGGTTCACATAAATAATTAAAAAAACTTTTTATACTGTAAAACCCTAAAATCAAATGTATTGAATTTGGGGTTTTGCTTTTTAAGTAGTTTGTATTCAGGATTGCTTCCTACAGCTCTATTTGCAGTTCCTGTTGGTGCTGTAAGTGAAACAACTTTAATAATTCGATTTTCATTAATTTCAAAAGAATGAATTTTTGGAGTTGCTTCTGAAATAGTAATTAATGAAATGTTTTGCGCTTTTAACAGTCTTCTTAAATGATATTCTGGTCCGTTTTTACTATTCCCACCTGTTAATAGCAGTGTTTTAACATAAGGATGTTTCTTTATGAAATAGGGTAAATTACGCAATTCAATATTTTCCATTCCCAAATCTGAAGCATCCATTTTTTTTCGAGTGCAGCATTCAACAATATCGCAAATGCCAATATTATTTTTAATTAAAAAATCTTTTCGTTCAAGTATTGCTTCTTTAGTAGGTTCAAAAAGTAAATTTAAATTGAAAATTTCATCTAAAATTTTCCATAATTGTCCATCAATACTTCCATAGCAAAAGTCAACATCACCTTTTTTCAATTTTCCCATTGAAAAACGAGGAGGAGGTAGTGTGCCAACAATTAATTTGGTAGCATTTTTAGGAATGAAAGGTTTATAGGGGTGTTTGTGTATAAACATCTAAAAAAATTGACAAAGTTTTATATAATTGTTAAATCTACTAATAAATAAATTGAACTAAAAAATACTACGTAAATTTGAGGCATATTAAAAATTAGGATGGAATTAGTAAAACGGTTTTTTAAAAGTTTAGATTTCCTAAAAGGAATTGTAATGGCAATTTCTATGTTAATTCCTATTTTTTTTAGTGAGTATTTTTTAAATGACATTCAAATTGGTTTTAGTATTGCACTTGGGGTATTGTTTTGCTCACCAACTGATGTGCCAGGGAGTAATAGACATGTGTTTTTTGGAATTTTAATGGCCACACTTTTATCGTTCAGTTTAACACTTTTATTTGGCTCTATTGCAACTAAAACATGGTTATTGTTACCAGTTTTAGGGATTGCAGTTTTTTTAGTTTCTTACATTTCTGTATTTGGGTTTAGAGCTTCATTGATCTCATTTGTTGGTTTATTATCAATAGTTTTAAGTTTTACAAACGATTACTCAGAAGTTAATTTATTACAACATGCAATATTAATAGCTATCGGTGGGTTATGGTATTTGCTGCTTACTTTTATAAAAACTTTGTTATTTCCTAAATTTCAAACGGATCAAATGTTTGTTAAAACATTGGAAAAAACTTCAGAATATTTAAAAATTCGAGCCGATTTATTAATAGGCAACACCAAACGGGATGAATTGAATAAAAAATTGTTCGCTCTTCAATTTGAAATTAATGGATATCATGAAACATTAAGAGAAATTATTTTATCTGCAAGGCATAAATCGGGTTTTTCAAATAAAACAAGAAGGCAGCAATTACTTTTTTCTGAATTGGTTGATATTTTAGAATTGTCAATTGCAAATACGGTTGACTATGAAAAGTTTGATGAAGTTTTAGGGAAACACAAAGAAAAAATAGAAGATTTTAGAATACTTATTGTTGAAATGGCCAATCAGTTAGAGCATATTTCAAAAGTAATTAGAAAAGAGGAAAAGCTACAAGCCAATAATAAAATACCTGAAATGTTTAAAAGCATTTCTCGAAATATTGATTTGTACCATATTTTAGTTGGAATGCCAAAAGCTAGAGTTGGAACTTTAATGCTACTTAATTTTAAGAATTACCAGGAAAAACAAGCACAGAATATTGTATCAATTGAAAGGATTCTAAATAATTATACTAAAAGCGATAAAATTTTAAGTCATAAGGAAGCCAGCCGATTTATTACACCACAAGATTATGATCTAAAAAAATTAATTGAAAATTTAAGTTTTAGTTCACCCATATTTAAACATTCACTGCGATTGGCTATTATTGTAATGGCTGGATTTTTGGTTGGGAAAGCTTTTTCTATGCAAAATCCTTACTGGATATTAATTACAATTGCTGTAATAATGAGACCAAGCTATGGATTAACAAAGACCAGATCAATTCATAGAGTTATTGGAACTTTGGTTGGGGCTGCGATAGCCGCAATAGTTATACTTATTACACAAAATACTATAGTTTATGCGGTAATTTCGGTAATTTCATTGCCATTGGCGTTTTCCTTGGTTCAGTTAAATTATAGAAATGCAGCAGTTTTTATTACTTTAAATGTAGTTTTTGTATTTGCTATTTTTGAACCTAATATTTTATCAGTAATTCAGTTCAGAATTGTAGATACCTTAATTGGTGCTACCCTATCATTTTCAGCAATTTATTTTTTATGGCCGTCCTGGCAAGTGCAAAATATTCATAAATATTTTAACAAGGCAATTCAATCCAATCAACAGTTTTTAAAAGAAATTGCTTTGTTTTACCATAATAAAGGTGAGATTTCTACAAAGTATAGATTGTGTAGAAAGGAAGCTTTTTTGGCCATTGGTGAATTGAATGCTTCTTTTCAAAGGCTCAATCAAGATCCAAAATCAAAACAGTTTGAGCTTTCAACAATTTATGAAATTACCGTTTTCAACAATACCTTTTTATCATCACTAACTTCATTAGGTACATTCATTAGAAACAATAAAACATCTATAGTGCCAGTAGAATTTGATACATATATAGAAAACATTTATTCAAATCTTGAAAAAGCGATGTCAATTTTAGGGGATAAAGAAAATTTGTTGGAAAACTCAAATCTGTCTGTTGAAGAAGCTGAAAATATTTATGAAAAAGCTTTTAACAAACTATCGAACAAAAGGGATGAAGAAATTGCTTTGGGTGAAGAGCATTCGACTAAAACGGGATTGCAATTAAAAGAGACGTTGTTGGTTTCTGAACAATTAAAATGGTTGAATAACTTATCTGAAAAATTAATTTATTCTGTAAAAAAGTATAAATTGAAAGCTTAAATTTTCTTTATATATTATAATTGTTTGTAATACAAATTTTTTACAATACCATCAGCTAAACCTATTTTTGGTACATAAATTTTACTAGCGCCACTCCATTTCATAGCGTTCAGGTAAATTTTAGTTGCAGGTATGATAACATCGGCTCTATCAGGGTTTAAATCTAAATTCTTGATACGCTCTTCATAAGTCATTTGTTTTAAAAATTGAAAACGAGACTCAATATAACTCAATGATAATGGTGCGCCTAAAGGTTTTCCGGAAAGTTTAAATAACTTATTAATGTTCCCTCCTGAACCAATTAAATTGATGTTTTTTAAGTTTTTTGAATTCTCTTTAATCCAAATTTCCATACTTTTCCAAACATGTTGAAAAGATTTTTCTTTATTAAGCAAACGTACAGTTCCTATTTTAAACGATTTTGAATTGATGATTTTACCATTCGAAAAAATGGTTATTTCTGTACTACCACCACCAACATCCACATATAAGTATGATTTATTTTTTTCAATTATATTAGATAAATCGGTTGAAAATATGATGGCAGCTTCTTTTTTGCCATCGATAATATTAATTTTTACTTTCGTTTTTTCAAATATAGTATTGGCAACTTCTATTCCGTTTGAGGCATCTCGCATAGCTGAAGTTGCACAAGCATAATAATCGCTTACTCCGTGAACTTCCATAAGCAATTTAAATGCTTTCATCGCCTTTATCATTCGTTGTTTGTTGCTTTCTGAAATTTCACCTTTAATAAATGAATCTGCACCTAAACGAATGGGAACCCTAACCAAAGCTGATTTCGAAAAATACACATTATTTCCATTGTCTTCAGTTATTACGTTTGCAACCAATAAACGTATAGCGTTAGATCCAATATCAATTCCTGCAAGCTTTTCAATTTTTATGGTGGGTTTATCTTTAAGGCGCATTATTTATTTATAATTTTTAGGGAATTCAGTTAAAAATGTATTCCCATTTTTGATGTCTTTCCAATGATTGGTGTTAAATTTAATACCAACAACACCGCAAGTTGGTACATTGTCTAATTTTATGCTTCCAAATTTATTTACAAAATCACTAATACCATGATCATGACTAAAAATCATTGCAGTATCAAACCCATCATCTAAAGCTTTTACAGTTTTAATTAAATAGCCATCACTAAAATTATAAAGCGATTTACTTATTTTCAGATTTGCCAAGGGATAATTAAAGGCATAACTAAATATCATTCCTGTGTGTAAAGCTCTGTTGGCACAACTTGAAATAAAAACATCAGGAGTCGCTATTTT
>Ga0102811_1001061_pt1 | contig 13048 bp, 13 predicted proteins | sample ColrivemetaGS705_FD_84507 | JGI IMG/M metagenome (GOLD analysis project Ga0102811, IMG submission 84507) | Estuarine microbial communities from the Columbia River estuary - Flood tide ETM metaG S.705 | ecosystem: Environmental > Aquatic > Marine > Intertidal zone > Estuary | place: USA: Columbia... | reverse complement strand
CAAAAGAGCAATAAAATTAATGTTTTTAGTTGCTTGGAAGTTCCCTGATTTTTTTAAAATGTATTGTTAAAGATAGTAAAGCGTAGCAGATGCTTTGAAAAAAGTGATTTAATAAGCTAATGATAAATCAAGGTTTAGTCATAAATAAGTCAAAATGATGCTTATTTACCAACATTAATATCAATCTTATTTTTTTATAATCTGCATCTTGGCCATATTGTACCCTCGGTTAACCATCCAAACTCCTGCAACTGTTATTAGGGATGATAAAAACATAAACACAGTCAATAACTCATTTAAGACAAGCCATCCTAACCAAATAGCTACGAGAGGATTAACATACGAGTAAACAGATAGACGCGCCGGTGCAATGTAATTTAAGGCGTGCATGTAAGCTAAATAAGAAATAATTGATCCAAAGAAAATTAAATAAAGGATAGCCGCCCAACCTTCCCAAGCAATTTCATACAGATTAGGAATCGGAGCTGTAAACGTAGAACTAAAAAGCAAAACTATTCCTGCAGCAAACATTTGAATTCCACTCGTATAAAAAATAGAAATTTTGAGCGCTTTTCGAACTAATAACACAGAACCAAGTCCCCATCCAATATTTCCAATCACAATAATGATAATTCCAAAACGATAATCAGGATTTGCTAATTCTGGGAAATAATCTTTGAAAACCCCAACAATTCCCAAAAATCCCAAGAAAAGACCTGAAATAGACATCCAATTTAATCTGGAATCCCGAAGAATAATTAAACTGAAAATGGCAATCCATAATGGACTTAATGCACAAATTATAGCAGTTAAGCCACTACTAACATATTCTTCTGCCCAAGAAACTAAGCCATTTCCCATTCCTAAGTTTAATAAACCAATGAGACTTAAAAAACCAACCGTTTTTAAATCTGGTTTTTCTTTGGCCACAAAAAAAGCAATTATGATTAGGATGAAACCGGCAATTGTATTTCTAAACCCGGCTAAGAAAAGCCCGGGCATGTAATTAACACCGATTTTAATTCCTAAGTAAGTAGTTCCCCATATAATGCAGATGGCAACAAATGCAATCCAAGCAGAAAGGGGTTTAGCGCTAGTAGTTGATGACATATTTTGAAAATGAGCGCAAAATGTACTCGTTTTTTTTAATCAAAAGGCTTATTGATTGAAAAAATTTGTGTGCTAAAAAGTAAAATTTAGTACAACCTAGAATTGTGTGTTATAACGTGAATCATTAATAGAATTCTGAACGTTATGGACTTTCATAATTAACGACGAAAAAACTAGAACGACTATGAAATCATTAATTTTATCTTTTATTCTATTAACAACTGGATTTATGGCTCCTACTGCTGTGGTGCATGCGAATCATGTTATTGTGAATAAAAAAGCAGCCGTTTTAACAAAGGTCATTTCCTTATTAAATGTAAAAAATGACAGACAAATTGCATTAATTCAAGGTAGAAGTCAATCTCTCGAAAGTATTCAAGAAATGAAGGAACTACTTGAATCTCAGAATTTCGAAGTAAGCATTTATGAACGTGGAAACACGAAGAGAATTAAAGAAGACGTAGTTATGATTCAATCCTTATCAATGATTGATGCAACAACGAAGGCATTTAGCTCAAAAATCATCATAAGTGAAGATTTAAATGATATACGCTCGAATTTAGCTGGAATATCTGTGAAAGATGTAAATGGGTACGCAAGAGTCTTTATTAGCAAGGCCTATTTTCAAAACAAAAGAATGAATCTTGATTCTCGTTTAATTAGAGCCGCTACTGTTTTTTAGAAAATATAGAATTTACTTAACCAACCTCTTAATGTTCAAAACCTCTGTAATTAGACCTTACAGGGGTTTTTTATTTTGAACACCCAAAAAATATCGTCTTGAGCCTTTAAAATGGTTTCAATCTAAAACTGCGAGGTTTTAAAATCTCTTTTTAGCTCTCTTTGACTGTCTCTTTCAGCAATACTATCGCGCTTATCGTGTTTCTTTTTACCCTTCGCTAAGCCAATAAGAACTTTAGCAAACCCATTTTTGAAGTAAATTTTTAACGGTACAACGGTGTAGCCTTTTTGGTGTAACAGCACATCAATTTCTTCAATTTCTTTTTTCTTTAGCAATAATTTACGAGTACGTGTAGCCTCGTGATTATTATAAGACCCAAATTTGAATTCTTTGATATATAAATCTTTTAGTAAAATCTCACCTTTGTCCATGTATGCAAACGAATCTGCAAAACTTACTTGTCCTTCTCGTACCGATTTTACCTCTGTCCCTTGAAGAGCAATCCCAGCTTCATACGTTTCTTCAATTTGATAATCGAAGCTCGCTTTACGGTTTTGAATAGTTGGTGTAGTTTTCTTTTTATCTTTTTCTGCCATAAAATGTTCTTAACGAACCTGTAACGGAGACTCTAAATAAAAAAGAGCCGCCGCTTTTGAATAAATTGTGTGTATTGTCTTATTCAGCAATGTCTTGAGGTACTTTGCGCCCCATTTGCTTATAAATGCCTTCAATTTGTGCAATTTCAGCCATTGCTTTTGAATTTCCTGGCTCTAATTGCAATGCTTTTCTAAAGTGAGCTAAAGAACCAGTCATACGTTCTTTCATACCGAGATGATCTCCATAATATTCCATGAAAATTCCCATCTCTACATAAGCTTTTGCCAAACTTATTGCATTTTCATTAACTGAAACGTCAGCTTTTTTTAGTTCAGAAATTTTGTTTTGTAAATAAGCTCCATTTTTAACGCGAATTTCTTTGCCCAATTCTGCTGTTTCTTCTGTTGGAGGAAGTGAGGAGATATATTGAAGAGCTTCGGTGTATTTATTTTGACTTATTAGAGATTCAACCTGAGCTTTATGTCCAGTTGATTTCGGTTCAGAACCGCAGGAAATAAAAAGTAAAGTCACTAAAAGTGCGGATAATATAATTTTCATAGCGAATTATTGAGTTAGAAAAAATGAACTAGTTAAGAATTTATTAGACGTAATGTAAGAATCAAAGAAAACTGATGACTAGATTTGACGATTCAGAAATGACAAATAGGCATTAGGAGCTTGAATTAATTTTTTTAAACAGTACAAAGATTAACAGACTTCAAAAATACATAAATTTGTTTTAATACGATAATAGATACAAGGGGCTAGGACTTATACAAACAACAAATAAAAACATCCCAAACCAACCTAAAGCACGTCGAACAGGATCTAACTCTTGTTGATAAATAACAGGAGGGTGTTCAATCTTAACGAAAAATAAAATGAAAACCATCCAAATTGCCCAACTTGAAAGTCCATTCCATTGAGCTGCTCCAAAAATATTGATTAGTACAAAACTAATTATTAATGATGGAACTGCAGTATAAAGTGTCCAATTTAGATTTTTGTGGTAAGCCCTGTTCATCATCAAAAATAACAAAATACCCCAGATTGCCCAGGCGTATATTCCCCATCCTGGAGCTCCTTCTTCAAGTAATTCTACAAGTAAAGGAATCGTTCCTATGGCTCCTAAAATGGAAAGAAAAGCAAAAAATATTCGTGCAAAAAATTGATGATTTTTGAATCCTATCAAGGAATACAAAATATGGCCACCGTCTAATTGGCCAATGGGCATTAGATTTAAGCCCGTAAAAAATAAACCGAGCCAACCTGCGAATAAAAAAGGAAAATGATACATTTCCCACATTGGGGGAACATTTTCAAAAAATAAAGACATAAAAGAATATAGTAGCGTATCGCCTACCATTAGAACTGCGCCCTCTTCAGTAACAATCGGAACATCTGGATATTCACCATAAGATTGTACATAAGCTTTTAATTCTGCATGTCCTTCAAAAGTTAGTGCATAATCAGGGCTTGGTAATGTTATAAAGCCGATTATTAATAAGGTGAATGAAACAATAAAACCAGCTAAAGGGCCGGCAATACCAATATCAAATAGTTTTTTTGTAGTTTGAATGCGTTCTTTAATTTTTATAACAGCACCCATTGTCCCAATTGGAGAGACAAATGGCAATGGAATAAAGTAAGGTAAGGTTGCTGAAACTTTGTGATAAACGGCCGCAAAATAATGGCCAAACTCATGAGTTGCTAAGAATAGCAGTAATAAGAAACTGAATAAAATAGATTCTTCAATGGAAAAAAAGAATTGAAGGCTAGTTATCGAAACCGCAATAAAAGTGATAACAAATAAGCCAAAATGAAAAAGAATAGTTTTTAAGGATAAGCCAAGTCGTTCCATAGTGGAACGACTTTTAGGGGCTTCAATTACTTCGAAATCGCTTTTTATTTCTTCCAAGGTTGTATTATCTAATGGGATTTAGCCTATTCTTGAAATGGGCATTGTCATACAACGTGCACCACCTCTACCACGGCAAAGCTCATTTCCAATGAAAGCTATTGCCATTTTTGTGTCAGGCGTAGGGTTAAACGGTTTGTCTTTATAACGATCTAGAAACTCAAATTGTGTGAGTAGTTCATATCCGTTATCACGCAACGTATTAAACGTGTTTGTATTTCTTTCATAGCCCACAATTACACCAGGAGCTAAACAGAATACATTCGCTCCATCAGTCCATTGTTCACGGCTTTGAGAAATTGTGTCTTCACCACCACATTTAATAAAGTTGATGGCATGCCCCATTTTTTCCTCTAAAGCATAATGTAAGGAAGGTTTACGACGAGTTACAATTTCACCACTTTCATTTTGACTTAAACAAACTACATTGTCGGTACGTTTCATAATTGCAGGTGGATAAACAATGCAATCGGTGTTGCTTGCAAAGGTGAAAATAGTGTCTAAGTGCATGTATGCACGCTGTTTTGGAATATCCACAATAAGAACATCTTTAACTCCAAATTGGAAAAACGCTTCAGCAGCTTTCATGATTCCACTAAATGAACTGCGTTCACTCATTCCAACCAAGGCTAATTCTTTGGAAGGAATTAAAACGTCTCCACCTTCAATGGAATCGTAATGTTTTAGGCGAAATGCTGAATCCCTAACTTTTTCAAATAATGGATGATAATGTACCACCGTATCAATAAGCATGGATTCTCGTGCGCGAGCTTTTTTTGCTGCACGTGAAATGATAATTCCATCGTTTATAACTGCCGCTAAATCACGTGTAAAAAGAATATTTGGCGAAGGTAAAATACTTATTCCATCTAAAGCCTCTGTTCTTCCTAAAATGGCAAAGTCTAATAATTGATCTGCAGAAAGTGTTTTTAATGAATTTTCAATGGGGTGTAAATTCCATTCCGGGAAACTATGAACAAGTAATTCGACAAAATAAAGTCTAGCTTCTTCATGTTGAAATGCGGCTCGTATTAAATCGCAAATTTCATACACTTGCCCTCCTTGGGGAAGTGCAGCTTTGAAAATGTCAAGCATAGCCAAATGTTCAATTCGAGCGTCTGACTCAAAAATGATATCATCGAATAACAATTCGTCTTTTATGTCGGGACTAACCAAAGTTACTTCTTGTCCTGGGGTATGTACAACCACACCGGATAAGCGTCCGGTTTCTGATGAAACATGAATATTCATATAGGTATTGTATTAAATTGAATGTGAAATTATCCTCGAAATAGCAAGCTCATATATACAACGCTTGTAAAATGTAAGAACTTTCGCCAATTTTTAGCGAATTTTAATTGAAAAATCGCAAAATGACCACGTACACGGTTCACATTTAGTATATTCTGCGATATTTATTTTTTCAGGTTCAAAAATTTGACTTTTATGATGGCATTTTTAGTTATTTGTGTTTTGGCTTACTTAATTGGTTCTATTCCATCCTCCGTATGGGTTGGTAAAATATATAAGGGAATCGATGTTAGAGAACACGGAAGTGGTAATGCTGGTGCAACAAATACATTTCGAGTATTAGGTTGGCAAGCTGGTGTTGTTGTAGTCCTAATGGACTTCATTAAAGGGTTTACCGTAACGGTTTATATATCCAAACTTGCAATTTATTTAGGTGGATTACCAGAATATTTCACAGGTGAAAATGAAGTCGTAATGAGAATTATTGTAGGAATAATTGCAGTAGTGGGTCACACTTTACCAATTTGGGCTCAATTTAGAGGCGGAAAAGGAATGTTAACAGCCGGCGGAATGTTGTATGGTGTTGAACCTATTTCAATCACAATTACGATTTTGTCTTTTATATTAGTGCTTGCAAGCACTCGATATGCTTCATTAGCTTCACTGATTTCAGCGACACTTTATCCGATTATTTTGCTAGTGATGAAATTCTTTTTAGGTTATACAATAAATCCATTGGTTTTAGTGATAGCCTTTTTGTTGTGTGGATTTTTAATTTTTAAACACAAAACGAATATTACTCGACTTTTAAATGGAACTGAGACTAAGGTTGGTTCAAAACCTAAGACGACACCTTAGATTTAAAATTTAAATTAGGAAATAACGTGAAAGTAACTGTAATTGGTGCTGGTAGCTGGGGAACAGCATTAGCGATGGTACTTGCAAGAGCAGGACATGATGTTCAAATTTGGTCACGCGAACAAGATATAGCATTTAGTATCAATAATTTACACGAAAATAATAGTTACTTACCTGGAGTAACACTTCCCGATTCTATTAAAGCATTTACAGATTTAGAAGCCTGTCTCAATAATCGAGATTTAGTTGTTTTTGGAACTCCATCACACACAACCCGAGAAGTCGCTGCTAAAGTAAAACCGTTTTTATCAGGTAGCGAAATTTGTGTTACTGTTTCAAAAGGGATTGAAAATGAAACCTATATGACCATGTCTCAGGTTTTAACAGAAGCTTTACAAGGAACGATTATCGAAGATCATATCGGTGTTTTATATGGTCCATCACATGCCGAGGAGGTTTCTCGTTTCAAACCGACTTTGGTCGTTGCTGCTGCTAACTCTAAATCAACAGCTAAGTTTATTCAAGATGCATTTATGACACCCATGTTTCGAGTTTATGTTAATTATGACGTAATTGGTGTTGAAATCGCAGGATCTGTTAAGAACGTAATCGCTATTGCCGCAGGTGTTATCGATGGCGCTCAATTAGGCGATAATGCAAAAGCTGCTTTATTAACACGAGGGCTTAATGAAATAAGGCGTTTGGGCCTTCGTCTTGGAGCTTCACAAGATACTTTTTCAGGTTTAGCGGGCATGGGCGATTTAATTGTTACCTGTACCTCTCAGCACTCTAGAAATCGTTATGTAGGGTATCATATTGGTAAAGGGGAGCAATTAGATGATATTATTTCCCGTATGAATATGGTGGCAGAAGGGGTTAAAACCACGCGTTCAGTGTATGGTTTAGCTCAAAAACTCGGCATATCTATGCCAATCACTCAATATGTTTATAGAGTTTTATTTGAAAACTTTGATCCAAGAGATGCTGTTTTCCAACTTATGACACGTGATCCAAAAGAAGAAATAAACGGTTAATTCGGGCAATAAAGTTCGATATAAACGGTTTGTTCTCGTTTAATTAATTTTACTGGAAAGCTATGAAAGAAGTAAGACCGGTTCGTTCTTCCATGAGATTATCAGACTTAAAAAATCTGATAAAAACCGGAGAAGGCTTATTCCTTGAGTTTAAAAGGACTATTCCAAGTCCTGAAAAAATTGCACGCGAATTATGCGCATTTGCCAATACTAAAGGTGGTACATTGCTCATTGGAATTGATGACGATGGTTCTATCGTTGGTATGGAAGGCTTTTACGAAGAACAATTCCTTCTAAATGATGCTGTTTATTATCTGTGCAAACCAGAACTGGATCTAACAGTTGAAATTGTTGAGTACAAACAACGAGAAATTGCTATTGTTTTAGTAAACGAAGCTAAAGAAAAACCTATATTAGTAGACTTAGGAAACGAGTGGGCTGGATTTGTTAGAGTGAATGACAAAAGCATTAGAGCGAGCAAGGAAATGCTTAAGGTCTTAAAAAATCAAACATCAGATGAAGGAGTAAGTTTTGTATTTGGACCTAATGAACAAAAACTATTTCGATACCTGAATCAATATGAACGGATTACTGTTAATGAGTTTAGTAACCTAGTTAATATAAGTACTCGCAGAGCATCGAGAATTCTTGTAAATTTAGTAAGTGCTGGCGTTTTGCATTTATTCACCCATGAAAAAGCAGAGTTTTTTACACTAGCTCGAGCTTTTTAAGCAATAAAATGATTTTATTCCGTTTAGCCTAGGTATTTAGCCTAAAGTGATTATCAGAAACTTTCTGAAGCTTTCGAATGAAATCTTAGAAATTAATAAAATAGAATTCGGATAAATCAATGAATTTATCGAAATGAGATTTAGAAATACAAGCTATCAAAACTATGTCAGAATTATTCGTTTTTACTCCTGTTGCAGAACCTATTCTTATAAATAATTCCGCATCTAAACAATTATTAAAAGTGATATCCCAAAACACAGAAACCGAAAAACTTTTACGTATTGGCGTTAAAGGAGGAGGTTGCTCTGGTATGAGTTATATTTTGGAAATGGATTCAAAGACCGAATATGACGATGTTTATACCGTGAATGATGTGGAATTCATCTTAGACAGACGTCATTTGCTGTATTTAGAAGGAACAGAATTGCAATTTAGCGATGGTTTGGACAATCGTGGTTTTGAGTTTGTAAATCCAAATGCAAGTTCTACTTGTGGTTGCGGAACCTCATTCAGCGCGTAATGGGTGCAATAGCTTGATATCTGTTTGGATAATCGGTAATTAAGCCATCAACCCCTATAGCAATCAAGTTTTCCATATATCTACTTTCATTAACGGTCCAAGGGATTACGCGAATATTTTTTCTATGATACGTTTGAACGGTTGCTCTAGTTAATCCAAAATAGCTTGGAGCCCAAATGGCAGGCGTAAACCCTAGACTTTCAATAAGTTGATCAACTGTTGGTTTGTTTGTAGTTAAAACTGATATCGTAATTGATGGGTCTTGAAGATGTAGTTCTTTTAAAACTTCAAGATCAAAAGATTGTACAATGCAACGTTGATGGATTCCTAGTTCTTTTATTAAATCAAGCAATAGTCGGATAAATTTTTGGGGATTGGGAACGTTGATATCGTACCCGCTTGAACTGCTCTTTATATCAATATTAAAATGAACTCTTTTTTTTCCTAATGAATCAGTGAAAGAATCAATATCTAAGACCATTTCTTTAAGTGTTGGTTTAAATACAGCTTGCGTTTCTTGTTCTGGGAAGTCAGGGTGAATTCTTAAACCTACATCAAAACGTCTGATTTCATCATAATTCATTTTATAAAAATTGTAGGCTTTCGCAGCAGAAGTGCTTAAAGGTAAACCGTTGGGTAAGGTTGTAAAAACGGGATTAAACGAAGGCTCATGAGAAATTACAATCTGTGAATCTTTGGAAACTACGATATCTAATTCTAAGGAATGAACATCGAAAAGAACTGCTTTTCTAAAAGCAGGAATTGTGTTTTCAGGAGCTAATCCTCTTGCGCCTCGGTGTCCATGTAGTTCAAAATCTACCTCTTTTGGATTATCGGCTGGTATAATTGAACAAGAAGTAGTTGCAATGCAAAAGAAAAGAAGAAGTAGGCGGGTGTATTTGTTGTGGAGAATCATACTATTTAAGAGCCTTGAATGTGAAGGTTGTTCTTACATAAGGTGCAATTGCCGTTACATAAACCATTTTTAAGATATTACTGTTTAAATGTAAAAATGGAAAACAAATAAACAAGAATTTACAAGACCGATCAAACAAGTGTCTTATCTTCGTTTCATAAATTATACAGATAAAGAAGGTGACTTATATATGAGAAATTTATTTTTATTTTTACTTATCATTACTTCAATAGCTTGCACATCAAGTACGTCAAAAAGAATAAATATGCCGAAAAAAGAGTACGCAATTGCCATTCATGGAGGCGCTGGCGTTATTTCAAAAACGATTCCAGACTCTATTCGCAAAAACTATGAAGCTGGCTTAAAGGATGCATTAGATACTGGTGTTGCCTTATTAAAACAGGGGAAACCTGCATTAGAAGTTGTAGAACAGGTTATTCACAAATTAGAAAACAATCCCCTGTTTAATGCTGGGAAGGGTGCAGTCTACACGGCTAGAGGAGAACATGAACTTGATGCCTGTATTATGGATGGAAAAACTTTGGCAACAGGAGCGGTAACAGGTGTTAAAACTGTAAAAAGCCCAATTACACTTGCGCGTTTGGTAATGACTAAAACTCCACATGTATTATTAATGGGCGCCGGTGCTGAAGAATTTGCAAATGAACAAGAAATTGAACGAGTTCCTAATACCTATTTTGACACCGAAACTAGAAAAAAGCAATGGGAGCGATCAAAACAAAATCATTCAGAACTCGATCCAATGTTTAAATATGGAACAGTCGGTTGTGTGGTTTTAGATAAACAAGGAAATTTAGCTGCAGGAACATCAACGGGAGGAATGACAAATAAAAAGTTTGGAAGAGTTGGTGATGCGCCTATTGTTGGCGCTGGAACGTATGCAAACAATCAAACAGTTGCAGTTTCAGGAACTGGAACAGGGGAGGAGTTTATCCGAAATACGGTTGCTTCACGAATTGCAGCTCTTTTTGAGTATAAAGATTATACCGTTATGAAAGCCTCTGAATTTGTTGTTCATAATGTATTAAAACCGGGTGATGGTGGTGTGATTTGTGTAGATAAGTTCGGAAATATTGCAATGCCGTTTAATTCTGCTGGAATGTTTAGAGGTGCTGCAGATTCAGATGGCGAGTATCACATTAAAATATGGGAATGAGAGACAAGTTGAGCCAACCACAAATCTAGTTTGATTCTTCATACTCGAAATTTTGTAATCCTTCAACAAACCAATAACTCATGCTATATTGAATGGCAGATTGTGGGAATCGAACTCTAATTGAATCAAAAGCGTTAATGGCTTCAAAAAAATAGCGAAACTCATGCATTTGATTCAGATTAGTGGCGACTTTAATATTACTGGTTAAATCAACCAATTTTGAATCTAAAAATGATGCATAACAAGAGTCAATACGATTTATAACGAGAGCTTGCCCAACCAAATATTGATTTACTTTCCCAAAGTAATGTTGTGTTGAGTCGAAATGCGCAATACCAGATTCTAATATGGGTAAAATTCCACTTTCTGTTTCTAAAAAGTGCGGTAATACCGCATACTTAAACATTCCAAGCATCCACTCCGATTGAGCACGGTGAGTATAAATTTCAGCTTTTTCAGCCGGAGTTGTGAAATATTGAATACGTTTAGTTTTACTCCAGGCTTGATATGAAAGAACGGTGGCTATATGCTTAATAATAGAATCAGCATGTGCATCAAATGGCCGATAACCGATTCTGGCTAATTCGTTTTTTACAACTGATGTAGAATCTTCCAAATACCTCGTTAATGAAACGGGTTGTGAGGAAGCATCTAAACTTGTAAGTAATAAAAACCAAAAAATCAGTACTGTTTTCAACATTAATTTGGAGAAGTTTCTTTCATTGGTTGTAGTAAACCACTTAGACTTTTCTTTGCTAACAGAAGCAAAACAACAGCTAAAATAAACAATACCACTGCAATAACACCTAAGAGATAATGCTGCTGTCCGAAATTTTTCCAAGCAAAAATAATTAAACTACTTAGGGTTACTGCAAACATAAAAAACATGGGGATTAAGGTGAACCATGGATTAAGACCTTTTTTGAATAACCAAACAGTAACAGCTAATAAGGCTAAAGCGCCTAAAAGTTGATTCGCAGATCCAAAAATTGGCCATAAAACGGCGAATTCACCAGAAATAATTAATAAAGCAGAAACAATAACGGTAATAAAGGTTGAAAGATGTCTGTTTTCGCTTAACATTTTTGCACCTGCAATTTTTTCAGTTTCAAAATACTCTTGCAAGGCAAAACGCGCTAAACGGGTACAAGTATCCAAAGAAGTTAATGCAAAAGCTGATACTGTAAGTGCAACAAAAGAAATCCCTATGTTTAAAGGAACTCCAAGACTTGAAATAAACCCACCAAGCCCTTCAGAAAATAAGGTAACTGGCCCAACGGTTGTAAGTCTTGATATATAATCTTCTCTACTAAGAACGATAACTGCTGAAATAGAAAGAACTGCTAAAAGGGATTCAATTAACATGCCGCCGTAGCCAATAGCAAGTGCATTCTCTTCCTTGTCAATTTGTTTTGATGTTGTTCCTGATGCCACAAGGGAATGAAATCCAGATAAAGCGCCACATGCAATAGTTACAAATAAGACAGGGAATAAATAACCTAAAGACTCTACTTCAAAACTAATGGAAGAATCCATTTTGATGGATGGATTAGCAACGAAGACCCCAATTATTCCAAAAATCATCATTCCGTACAATAAATAGCTATTCAGATAATCTCTTGGTTGTAGAATGAGCCAAACGGGTGTTACCGCTGCAAAGTAGATATAGGCAAGAAGTATTAAAATCCAGACTGAATAAGAAAGGTTTAATGGGAACAACTCTCCTACATAAATAAAGGCATACATAATAATGACACCAATAGCCGACAATAGCCAAAAAGGCATCGAGAACCGACGAAGTGCCCATCCAAAAACCATAGCAAGAGCCATAAAACCTGCCGATGCAGTGGCAGCCGTCGGCACTTTAACAAAAGTTTTTGCAACAATATCTGCAAAAACGGCAATTACAAGAAGTAGAGTTGCAAAAGAAAAAATCAAAAATAGCTTTTTCCCCAAACTACCAATGTAAGCTTCAATTACAACACCGATAGATTTCCCTTTATGTCTTAATGATGCGGCTAATGAAGTAAGATCGTGAACGGCTCCAAAAAATATCCCTCCTAATAAAACCCAAAGCAAAGCAGGAATCCAGCCAAAAGCAACCGCTATTATTGGTCCCACAATCGGGCCTGCACCGGCAATTGAGGCAAAATGATGCCCAAGAACAACCGAAGTTTTACTAGGAACATAATCTATATTATCTCTAAGAGTATGAGCAGGAGTAGTGTTCTCATTTCGTAACCCAAGTTTATT
>Ga0102811_1001059_pt1 | contig 13054 bp, 14 predicted proteins | sample ColrivemetaGS705_FD_84507 | JGI IMG/M metagenome (GOLD analysis project Ga0102811, IMG submission 84507) | Estuarine microbial communities from the Columbia River estuary - Flood tide ETM metaG S.705 | ecosystem: Environmental > Aquatic > Marine > Intertidal zone > Estuary | place: USA: Columbia... | reverse complement strand
GATAGTCGATGCATCATTAACTGCTGATTCAACATTGATTTCTTCGGCGTCATAATAAGTAACATTGAAATCATCAACGTCTGCTTTTGTTATTATTTGATTTGTTTTTGATTTTATTATGAAATTATCTGTTCCATAAAGTAAATATATTGATTCGCTCATAACAACACCTCTAAATAATTATAACATATATTTTTCTAAGGTGGGTTATATCTTTGAAACTCTTTGCCAAATATATACATATGTTCTATAGTGCCTAATAAGTCAGTTCTCGATGTGGTAATACCTCTATCTTCAAACCTATTGACAACTTCAATGCTAGGATGATTATGACGATTATTCCTAGCCACAATAATAATTGCCTTTTTCGGTTCTATATGTTCTATAAACTCATTAGAACTACTTGTAATGCTTCCATGATGGGCAACTTTCAAGTAATCTATGTTAGGAAAATGATAGTCAAGTAATTCTTCTTCACGCACCTTCTCAATATCACCTGTAAATAGATAATTTTTATTGCTTATATAAAGTATTAGTACAACTGAGTAATTATTCTCATCAAGCTTTTTAATACTTGGTGGATATACATACAAATCTATACTGCCACATTTTAGATTATTTGAAACCAAGTTTTCATCATCAAAACTAGTGATAATGTTTATAACTTTAAAGTTCTTTGTTAATTCATCAAATTCACCATAATGATCACTGTGATTATGAGTAATAATAAGGATATCAATTCTTTTTACATTTTTTGACTTAAGAAAATTAATAACTCCGTCATATTCATCATATTCACCTGTATCAATAACCATATTGCAGCGATTAAAACTATCAATAATTACTGTTGAATCACCATTTACATCAATAAAGTTTACTGATTTGGTAAATGATATAAAATTTGATATAGATATTAAAATAACTGTCATTATTAATGTTAAAGAATTTTTTATAATATTATCTTTCTTTTCTATTTTGACAAACCAATTGAATAAAACAAGATAGTATATAATTACATAAAAAACATTAGTAAAAGCTATAGGTAAATTAAATATGTTAATACTTCCTAAATTAAGTATTATAAACTCAAAAGCAATTATCACTCTATAAAAAAATATGTCAAAAACAGGAAAAAGAAGAGTTATAAAACTTAATGGTAATATAATGTATGTCACTAAAAAAATGAATATAACATTGGCTATTAGTCCTAAGAGATTGATTTTAAAATTTATTGCAGAAATAATAGGCAACGTTACAAGCATTGATAATAGTCCAATTAAAAATAATTGATTTATTTTAGAACCATTTTTAAGAAGATTTCCAGAAAGAATTATTGTCAACGTTACAAGAAAACTTAGAGTAAAGCCAGGATTAAGGTAAAAATACGGATTAATCAGCAATAATCCAATAAATATTGCTGATAATATATCGACATTTGAATAATGGAGAGAATATTTTTTATTTAACACTATAAGTATATACATTAAAACTGCTCTTATCACTGAAGGAGAGAAAGCAGTAATTATTAGGAATATAGTTAGAAAGCAAATAACAATTATTTCTTGTATAGATTCTTTTATTTTTAACTTTTTCAGACCATAAACTAAAGATAGCACTATTAATGCTACATGCATACCACTTACAGCAAATAGATGACTAATACCAAGTGAACTTACGTTTTCCTTAAATGATTGGTCAAATTCTGATTTATCAGCTAAAACAAAAGTTTTAATGTAACCTTTACTATGTGGAGCGACATTTTCAATATATTTTGATATTTTATATCTGATAATATTTACATTAAAACTACTACTATCTTTTTTATAACTAGTTATATCAATTTTACTAAAAATTCTTTTTGATCTGAGATATCCCTCATAATTAAAACTCCCTGGAATTGTAGGCTTTTCAATCTCTTTTACTTCACCTGTAATAATCAATTTATCTCCAGGTATAAGTTCTTCTGGCCTATTTAAATATACCTTAACTTTACTAATCCCAACACTTCCATATATTGTTGTATAATCATAATTGGCAAGCGATTGATCAACCGTTAGGATGTAACTAGAAGACTGTCTAACTTTAAATTGATTTGTTACAAAAAGACTTGTGATAAACAAAACACATATTATAATAAGGAACTTAAATAATTCTTTGTGATTTATAAATACAAAATAAAAATAAGGAACTGCAATTAATAAGAAAAGAATATTAGACATTACTAATATTATTGAAATTAGACCTAAAGCTATGAAGATAATTCTGTGTTTAATCAACTGTGATAAGATTTTTAATTTTGTCAAAAGTACTTTCACCAATTCCAGAAACATTCATGATATCTTCAATTGCATCAAAATACGAGTTTTCTTCAATGTAGTCAACTATAGCCTGTGCTGTTGATGGACCAATTCCAGGTAATGTATCTAGAAGCTCTTTTGGTGCATTATTAATATTTATTTTAAGTGTTGAACTCTCACTATACTCCTCATAAATGGGGAATTGTTCATTAACATTTGGTATATATACTACTTCTTCATCTCTTAATACTTTACTTAAGTTTAGTGCGTTTTTATCAGCACTTTCTTTATATCCACCAGCAGAGTTTACCAATTGGAATACTCTAGATCCTTTTTCTAATTTGTACACTCCGGGATTTTTAACTTCACCTTTAATATCTACGTAAATATAAGGTTCATTGATAATTCCGCTATCTATAGGTTGACCAGTAAAGATAATATCATTGTCTTTCCCTTTACCTAAAGATATTATAATAAACATAATAACAGTTACAACAATTCCAATTAGAATACCATACTTTTTTATAATTTTCATTTTATCACCTCAGTTTATAGTACAAACGTGCTAATAAAATTACTCATTAAAAAAGCAATCATTTTTGATTGCTTTTTTTACAGACAAAGATATGTCTTTCATTATATTTAATTTTTTCAACAACTGTCAATCCTGATAATTTTAGCATTTCAATATATTCAGAATTCTTAAAAGTTGTTTGAATATGTGTCTCATAAGTGTTTCCTATTTTCAAAGTGTGCTTCAACTGATTTGGTACTATCGTTTTAGAAACACTCCATTCAATTAAGTCATCATGCATTAAAATATCTTCGTGATACTTGTCCATTTTATCAACATGTTTTACGGTAATAAAATCAAATGCAAATATCGAGGAATTCGTCATAGCTTTTTGAACATTTGTAAAAACCTTGATGACATCCTTTTTTTCTTCAATGTAATTGATAACGTCTGTTGTCATTGTGATTATATCATAAAATGAATTTAATGGTTCTAAGATATCATGTATATAGAAATTAGTGTATAGTCCTGCTTCAACTGAATTATTATACGCCATTTCTAACATCTGAGGAATCAAATCTGTTCCTGTAACATGAAAGTTGTTTTCAGCAAGTAATATCGCCAGTTGGCCTGTACCAGTACCTAAGTCAATTACATTTCCTTCACTAAAATATTTTTTGATAGTTTTTAAATAAAGTTGATTGAGTTTCACATCTACAAATTGGTCGTAATATAAAGCAAGTTTCTCGTATATCATTTTAACTCTTCAAGTTTGATTTGTTCGATCTCAACTAGCATTTTTTCTAAATTGTAGTAAACTCTCTCTTCTTTAGTAAATACATTCACAATAATATCTTTACTATCGATTAAAACCCATGAATTCGAGTTTTTACCTTCGATTCTAGCCACTTGATATTTTGCTTTAGAAAGGTCGTCCTGAACATGTGCTATTGCCCCTTGTAACTGTCTATCTGATGTAACAGAAGCTATAACAAAATAATCATAAAATGGTGATTTACCTTTTGTATCATATACTACTATGTCTGAAGCATTTACATCTTCAAGTGCGTTAACTATTAATTGTATTTTAGTCATATTAATTCCTCCAATAATTTCTTATAATAAGCTCGAGCTTGATATGATTCTCTTGGTATATTTACTTTTTCTTTTTCATAGAAGATAATTGAATCATCTATTGCTGCATATACCGCTAAATCAATATTATCTTTTGCAAGTTCTCTTGCTTTTACGCATGATTCATATACTCTTCCTGGCTCAATATAATCGCTCAAGAAGATTATTTTCTCATACATGTTCATGTTTGCTTTCCCGATAGTATGATGCATTATTGCTCCAAGGACATCATTATCAGTAATTCCATATTTCTCTTTTGCAACAAATGCTGCACTATACGAATGCAGAATCTTGTCATTATAATTGTTAAGGATGTAATCAGCATTTGAATAATTTGCTTTTATTATTTCTTTTTGCTCGTTTAGTGGATAATATTTTGTAATATCATGCAATAAGGCAGCAAGTTCTAATTTATGCAAATCTAGTTTGAATTTTTTTCCAAATTCAATAGCTGTTTGAAGTACACCTTCAATGTGTCTCATTCTGTGTGGTTTGTTTTTATATATTTCTAATAAGTCTCTTTTGATATCTTCAATCATATCAGCGCTCCTCTGACATATGGAACAGTACCTACTTTTGTATAAACTTTTACAGATATATTTCCTTTTACAGTAACAAAACCAAGCCCAGGTAATACAATATCTGTTTTACCGACTGAATTAATTTTGAATGTGTTAGATTTTAAAACAATCTCAGGATCTCCTTCATATGGAGGTGAAAGTAATTTTCCAATATGATTCTGATATAATTCATCTGCGTTTTCAAGTTTTGTTCTATGAATTTTTAAAAACTCACTTACATAACAAACAAAAGTTGTTTTATCACCAGATAAGAAATCAATTCGTGCAATACCACCAAAGAAAAGTGATTGACCACTATTTAATTGAAAGGACATTGGTTTTATTTCTTTCTTAGGCATAACTGTCTTAACTCCCTTTGGAGAAAGATAGTGAGTAATCTGATTATCATTAATCAAACCAGGTGTATCTATAATAAAATTCCCATCAAGAGGTATTTTTATTAAATCAAGTGTTGTTCCTGCAGTGCTTGATACTGTAATAATATCTTTTTTAGTATCTGCATATGATTTTAATAGAGAGTTTATAAATGTAGACTTACCTACATTTGTTGCACCAACAACGTAAATGTCTCTACCATTTGCTTCTTCAATAAGATTTTCCATAATTACATCTATATTTTTGTACTTAATAGCACTCATAACAAATATATCAATTGGCTTTAAATTATTATCACTTATAATCTTTCTTAAGTGATGAATTAGTTTACCTTCTTTTATACTTTTAGGTAATAAATCTACTTTGTTAGCCAATATGATCAAATCATTATGATTTGTTAACTTAGAAATCTGAGGAATTAAAGATCCTTCAATATCAAAGATATCGATAATCTTAACAATCAACGCATTTTCATTACCAATTTTTGCTATGATATTAAAATAATCATCTTTCGTTATTGATAAAGGAGTTAATTCGTTATAGTTTTTCAGTCTGAAACAACGACGACAGACTACATCAACGTTTTCATCAGCTAATTTGCTTTTTGGTAAAAATCCAGGAGCAGTTTTTTCTTCTGATTGAATAGTACTACCACAACCAATACATTTTAATTCTTCCATATTAACCTCTTTTTTCTAGACCCAATTGTTTGTAAATTATCGGTTTCTTTTTGCTTATTTTTACTAACATCTTACGCTCAATAGAGCGATTAATCTTAGTATACCATTTTTCAGTTTTCTTTTTTATCGGATCTACAAGTATTGAATAAGCTTTAAACCTATTAGCACCATATATATCAGTCATTAATTGATCACCAATGATAATTGTCTTATCTTTTGTTATTTTTGTTTCCGAAGACTTCCATGCTTTATTTAAACCAAAAGATAATGGTTTCCTTGCATTCGCAAATCCTAATACATCTAAATCTTTAACGAATTTATTTATTCTAGCTGGAACATTGTTTGAAACTAATTTAATCTCAAAGCCAATTTGTTTCAATTCAATGAATTTATTTTTAATAACGTCGTTTGCTAAGTCTTCTGCGTATGAAATAAGTGTATTGTCTAAATCCGTTAGAATTAAACGATACCCTTGTTTATATAACTTATTAAAATCAATATCAAAAAATGATTTATGATATTCATTTGGTATAAATTTCTTAGTTTGTAAAAGTAAATGAATCATAATGAATCCTCCGATAATTTACTAGTTTAATTATACAACCGTTTTAGTAAATTGTCTATTTTCTATCTCGTTTTGGTTTAATTAGATGATTCTTAGAAAAACCAATTAAATCTGTTCTATTTGCTAAAGTAAGAGCTTTATAGACAAGATTATAATTCTTTGGATGCTTGTATTGAATTAAAGCTCTTTGCATTGCTTTTTCTTCTTTTGTTTTAGGAACATATATTTTTTCCATAGTTCTTGGGTCTAACTCTGTATGATACATACAGGTAGACAGTGTTCCTGGTGTTGGGTAGAAATCTTGTACTTGCTCTGGATAGTATTTTAAATCTCTAATGTAACAAGCTAATTCAATTGCTTCATTTAAAGTTGAACCTGGGTGAGAACTCATTAAATAAGGTACTAAAAACTGATTTTTATCGAATTCCTTATTATAATCGTTATATCTTTTAACAAATCGATCATATAATTCTCTTTTTGGTTTGTTCATTTTTTCTAATACTGCATCACTAATATGTTCAGGTGCTACTTTAAGTTGTCCTGAGACATGATGTTGAACAAGTTCTTTAAAGAAACTTGGATCTTTATCATACATAAGGTAATCATATCTAATTCCACTTCTAACAAATACCTTTTTAACTTTATCTAAAGAGCGTAATTCTCTTAATACTTCTAAATAATTAGTATGAGAAACATTTAGTTGTGAACATGCTTTATCTTCTAAGCATTGTTTGTTTAAACATACTCCATGTTTTACTTGTTTTTCACAGGCAATATCATAGAAATTGGCAGTCGGACCACCAACATCATGAATATATCCTTTAAAGTCAGGATATGTCGTAATTATTTTACCCTCTCTAACGATAGATTCTTTTGATCTTGATTGGATAATCCTACCTTGATGATACGTTAAAGCACAAAAGCTACAACCTCCATAACATCCTCTATTACTAATAATTGAGAACTTAACTTCATCAATCGCTGGTATATGACCTAGCTCTTTGTAGATTGGATGATAGTTTCTCTCATATTCTAAACTATAGACATTATCCATCTCGTCTTTAGTTAAAGGTCTACTTGGTGGATTTTGAATTACTAATGTTTTGTGATATCTCTCAAAAATAGGTTTTGCACTAACATAATCAATATTATTGTATTTTATGTTAAAACTTTCAGCATATTTTCTTTTATCATCTATTATTTCATCATAAGACGGTAACTCAATACCATCTTCAGGTACATAATCTGTATTTTTTGTTTTATAGACTGTTCCTTTAACAAAGATTATATCTTTAACAGGCAATCCACTATCTAAATATTGAATAACCTCAATTATACTTAATTCAGCCATTCCATATACTAAAATATCAGCTTTAGAATCAAGAAGAATACTTCTTCTAACTTTGTTGCTCCAATAGTCATAATGTGCCATTCTTCTTAATGATGCTTCAATTCCACCTATGATGATCGGTTTATGAGAAAACAACTCACGCACTTTTGCAGAATACTTAATAGTTGCATAATCAGGTCTGTGACCCATTTCTCCACCTGGTGAATACATATCTTTGTTTCTTCTTCTTTTAGATACTGAATAATGATTAACCATTGAATCTATATTTCCACTTGTAACCAAGAATCCAAGCCTTGGTTCTCCAAGTTTCCTAAAATCCTCTTTATTATTTATATCAGGTTGAGCTATTATCCCAACTGTATAACCATAAGACTCAATTAATCTGGATATAATTGCAACACCAAAAGATGGATGATCAACGTAAGCATCACCACTAATTAAAATTATATCTAATTGTTCAATATCTCTATCTATTAAGTCTTGTTTTGAAATTGGTAAAAACATAATATCACCTGTGTCTATAAATTTTATTTAATTCTTTTCTTAAAGGTTTGTAATCAATACAAATCTTTGATAATAACTTGTAGAATTTTGATGAATGATCTCTAACAACTAGATGTGTAATTTCGTGCAAGAAAACATATTCCAAAAACTTTTTATCATAATGTAAAAGATTTAAGTTAATGTTTATATTTCTCTTAACAGGGTTACAACTTCCAAACCTAGTTTTCATATATCTTGTTCTGATATTCAATTTTGATATATCAATATATCCATTATTAGCATATTTTTCATACAATATATTAAGCTCATTTATCATTATACTTTTATTAAATTTAGTAAGTATTTTATGCTCATGGTCAACTGTTGTTTCAGGTATCTTAAACAGCATTTTATCATGATCAAATAGTAAACCTACATTATTACTATTTCTATCAATTCGGTATTTTTCTCCAAATAAATAATAGCTTTCATCATCTACAAAAGTTTCTTTCCTATAATTTAGCTTTCTAAGAAATAATTTATGATTGTTTAGAATGTATTTTTTAATTTCTTTATGTGATTGAAGTTTGGATGCATTGACAGTAATTGTATTGTTTCCTTTGAATCTAAAGTATGTATTCTTATTATCTTTGTATTGAACAATAACATCAACTTCTTTATCTCCTAAGTAAAGTTTAAACATTATAATGTTTTTAATAACTCACTTAAAACAATACTTGCATTCTCTGCAGCTTCTGCAACAAACTTGTAAAAATCATTCTCTTGATTTTCATCACCAATTACATCTGAAATACTTCTATAAACTATAAAAGGAACCTTATAAATAGTTGCGACATGTGCAATAGCTCCTGCTTCCATTTCAATAGCATAAATATCATTGTAGATTTCGTTAATTTCTTTAACTGTATCTGGATTTGTTACAAACTGGTCACCAGATGCAATTTTCCCTACTTTAAAATCAATATCAAGCTTTTCAAGGATGAATCTTGTATTTGTAACTAAGGTTTGATCTGCTTCAAATAATGGTTCATGTCCAGGGACTTGGCCTCTAATATAAGCATCATAACTAGTAACATCTACGTCATGATAAAGAACGTAATCACTAATAATTACATCTTTATGTTTTACACCATGCTGTCCACCTGCTACTCCAATATTTATAATGTAATCTACTTCAAAATTTTCAATCATCAAAGTAGTAGTAACTGCCGCATTAACTTTACCAATACCAGCTTCTACAATTACTATTTCTTTTTCATTATAAGAACCTACATAAAATGTTCTTATTCCAAAGTTTACTTCTTCTACATCTTCCATTTTTGAAATAATCATATCAATTTCTATTTTCATAGCTCCGATAATACCAAACATTTTTTTTCACTCCCTTTAATTAAAATAAGAATGCCTAGACATTCTTATTTGACATCAATTATTTTAACTACTACTTCTTTTCCAGTTTCAGTTTTCACTGTAACTTTTTGACCTTTTTTAGTTCCAATTATTCCCTTACCTATTGGTGATTCGTTTGAAATTTTACCTTTGATTGGATCTGCTTCTAATGAACCAACAATTGTATAAATTTTGTTTGGTAATGTACCAACTTTAATTTCAACTGTTTTACCAATGTTTACTTTGTTTGAAGTATCTTCTTTAATTAGTTCGTAATTTTTAAGAATTCCTTCAACTTCTTTAATTCTTGCTTCTATTCTTGCTTGCTCATCACGAGCTGCATCATAGTCTGCATTTTCAGATAAGTCACCTTGAGCTCTTGCTTCTTTTAGTGCTTCAAGATTAACCATTCTGTCGACATCTTTAAGTCTTTCTAACTCTTCTGTAAGGTCTTTAAGACCCTGTTGTGTTAACTTATAAGCTTTATCCATATTAATACCTCCGTTATTAGAATTATTATACTACATCTTTTGATGAAATAATAGATTTTATTTTTGTGATGATTAGGTCTACAGCAACTATATGATTCTTATCATTTGGGATGATTACATCCGCATATCTTTTAGTTGGTTTTACAAATTCATAGTGCATTGGTTTAACAGTTCCTAAGTACTGATTAACAACACTTTCTAAACTTCTTCCACGTTCTGCCATATCACGACTAAGTCTTCTTATGAACCTTAAGTCATCATCTGCTTCTACAAAAAGTTTAATGTCACATAGATCACGAATTCTTTCATCTTCCATTATTAAGATTCCTTCAAGAATTAAAATAGTGGGTGGTGAAATTTCAACTGTAAAATCACTACGATTATGCATCTCAAAATCATATGTTGGTTTAATAATATTGTTCCCTGCTATCAAACTTGATATTTGCTCAAACATCAAATCATTATCAAGTGACAAGGGGTGATCATAATTTACTTTGTATCTTTCAGTCATTGACATCTCAGATTGGTCTTTGTAGTAATCATCATGTTTGATTACGGTTACTTTTTCTTTATCCAAACTATCAATTATTTTATTTACTACTGTTGTTTTCCCTGAAGCACTACCTCCAGCAACTGCTATTATTACGGGTTTTTGCATTGTAATCACCTTTTTCCTTAATAAAAGGAGTTAAAAAACTCCTTTAGTAATTGCTTGATGTAAATAACAACTATAATTATAGTATAAATAAGTTTTTTTTCAATGATTTATTTGATTTTTCTTATCATATCATACTTTGATACTTTAACTGGAACAAATACTTTTAAAACTTGTTTAGGATGTCTTGCAGCATCTAGAATATTTCCATCAACATCCCTAATTTCTTCAATAACAAATTTTAAGTTGTCAAAGTTTGGTGAGAATATTTCAACATGGTCTTCTGGTTCAAAGAAGTTACGTTGTTCGATAGTTGCAATATTTGTTTCCTCATCATAATCCATTACAATTCCAATAAATTCTTGGGTTGGATTTTCACTTCTCATATTATATAGCTGTTCATTTATGGTCGTCATACCTTCCATAAAACCGTGTGAAGTTAATCTGTTTTCAGCTTTTTTTATTTCTAATAAATACTTAGGTAAATCCAAATCTTTTTCGTCACATATATTATCAATCAGTTTACGATATGTATTAACTACTGTGGCAATATAATGAATTGATTTCATTCGACCTTCAATTTTAAGTGAATTCACACCTATATCAATTAAATCTGATATGTGTTTAACTGTCTGTAAATCTTTTGAACTCATTGCAAAAGAAGAATCCTTGTTCAATTTTGTTTCACCATCAAATATATCATAATTCCATCTGCAGCTATGAGCACATCCACCGCGATTAGCATCTCTGTCTGTCATATTATTTGATAATGTACATCTACCTGAGTATGAAACACACATTCCACCATGGATAAATACTTCAATCTCTGCATTTGTATTTTTTCTTAGCGTGTCAATTTCGTGTTTTGTTAATTCTCTAGCTAAAACTACTCTAGTTATTCCTTCTTCAACCCAAAAATTAACAGATTCATAGTTTGCTGATGATAACTGAGTTGATATATGAAGTTCAAGATTCGTATGTTCTTTGGCAGTATCAATAATAACTGGTGAAGCACAAATAATTGCATCAACACCAGACTCTTCTAAGTCTTTTAAATATTCAATAAGTCCTTCAATGTTTTCATTATGAGGTAGAATATTTGTTGTCACATAAACTTTTTTATTTAAAGAATGAGCAAAATCGCAAGCTTCTTTTATATCAGATATTTCAAAATTGGATGCTCTTGCTCTTAATGAAAATTTCTTTCCACCAATAAAAACAGCATCAGCTCCATACATAAATGCGATTTTTAGTTTTTCTAAGTTCCCTGCAGGAGCTAATAATTCTGGTTTTTTCATAACTCCTCCTTAATACTTATCATAAACAGTTTTTTTGTATAAAAATCCTGAATCATGATCGGTTTCATATATTTTTGTATATTTTTTTGATTCCTCTAAGTTATTTGTATTGATAATATGTTTATACTTCATTAATACTTCTAATAGGTATTCATCATCTTTAAAAATACTATCAATAATAAAAACATCGAGGAACTTATTTAACTTAATTACTTCTTGAAAACTTTCTAATGCTTTTTCTCTGAATATATGTGTTCCGTGTTTATCTTGAAATATTGGATATTCTTCATTTCTAATTTCTTCAACTATTTTTAGATTTCTATTATTTATATAGCTATCATACTCTTCTTTTGTATACTTAAAATAGTTTTCTATAAGAGGTCTCCTCGAATGAAACATATTTAAATGTCCATGCCCTATAATCGAGATTTCAATATTGCTTTTATTTGATATCTCTTCAATATCATCAAGAGTGATCTCTTTAGAAATAGTGATTCCCTTTATTCCTTTTCTTTCCCAAAACTTTGGATCATAAAAACTAGTGTTTAACGTCTCCGGATTATAAATTAGTTTAGACTCTAACCCCAATCTCTTAGCTATCATGTACACACCCAAATCACCAAATATAATTCCTGATAATTTAATTGTTCCTAAGAAATTTAGAAATTCTGTTATGTCATTAAGAGTACTGTTATGAGCAATTATATTAACTGAAATATATAGTTCTTTTTCAAGTTTTTCAATAATTTTGCTCGCTTCTACAATTTCACTTAATTCGAACGAATTTACTAGTCTACTTGCATAATCATCATTACCTAAAATGAAAATATCTGCTCCATTTAATGCAAGCTTATGAATGTTTTCAATTTTATATGGTGTAACTGCTATTTTCATATAATCACTTCCTTTTCACGCTTAAACTCATTCCGTCTCCAATAGCATAAATATGAGTGTCAAAGTCTTCTTGAGTAACAATAAATTTATTAAATGTATCAATTTTTCTCACCAGTTGTTTAAGGTTTCTTTCTTTAACTTCCCCATAAACAAGGCCATGAAAAAGGAGATTATCAGTAACAATGATTCCTTTTGAATTTAGTAAAGATTTGAATTTCTCAAAGAATTTGATGCTTTGAGCTTTAGCAGCATCAATAAATATTAAATCAAACTTACCTAGTTTTAATTCGTCAACCTCTAAAGCATCAATATGGATTATTTTAATT
>Ga0102811_1001053_pt1 | contig 13084 bp, 7 predicted proteins | sample ColrivemetaGS705_FD_84507 | JGI IMG/M metagenome (GOLD analysis project Ga0102811, IMG submission 84507) | Estuarine microbial communities from the Columbia River estuary - Flood tide ETM metaG S.705 | ecosystem: Environmental > Aquatic > Marine > Intertidal zone > Estuary | place: USA: Columbia... | reverse complement strand
TTTATCAAAATTTATTTCTTTGTATCCGATCTAAAAGATTTGTTACCTAATCCATATCCACCAATCCACGGACTACTTTTTGTAAACATATCTTTATATATTTCACTAGGAACATTTTCATCTCCAAATTGTACATCTAATGTATGTTTAGGTATATATTTATATATAATTTTTGGAGGTGGACACTTCAAATCTGACTTTAACCAAGACACTATAATAGATACCATACCCGTAATTAATAATAATAAGATAACTATATCCATTCTTATTAATTATACAAGAAATTATTTATCACGTTTAATTTTTCACAATCCAGTTAAAATAATCAAATAATAAGTCTGATACGTGATCCCAACTGTAATCCTTTTCAATATATTGTTTCATCGTATTATACGAATTTACTCCTCCATTATCCCTCTTATTCTTCAAATCACAAATTTTTTCTTCATTCTCCAATATCAAGTTTAACAATTTACTAAAATCAATATTATTCTGTTTATATCCATTTTCAAAAGTTAAAACTTCAGATTCAATATAAATAACATGTTCATTACCACCATTCTTATAAATATCCCTAGTATACTCGTGAGTACTACCCGTTTTAGAAATCATAACTGGTAATCCAGAAGATAAAGCCTCTAATGGTGCCAAATTAAAACCTTCCGCCAAATAAGGAGACAAATATAAATCTGCAGCATTATACAAATCATTCATTTTTACACATGATAAAGTTTTGTCCGTAAAAATAATATGATCCGTTAACAAAACGTTCATCTCATCAAGAGAAATAGCATTTGCTTGTCTTAATTCATCAAAATACAATTCTAAAAATACCTTTGATTGATACAAATCACCAGTTCCCTTTAAAAGTAATTTATAATTTTTTCTACCAATTCTATTTACTAAAACATTAAGAATCTGTAAAATATATAACATACCCTTATTTTTTGTCATGGAACCAATATTTATCATTAATATATCAGAGTCTTTTACTTTATAAAATTCCCTAACTCGTTTTCTTCGAGACACATCATACTTAAACACTTTTGTATCTACACCGTGTGTAATTACCCTGTTTTTATTATCTTCCAAACCATATTTTACCATACCTAAAGATGACCAAATACTCGGTGACGTCATATATAATTTATCATTACGCATAACATAATCTTTTATATCTTGATCTGTCTTGAAATTTAAAGCTGGATTAAAATAATGAGGTTCCAATGTAGCAAATTCTGAAGTATAAAATACACATTTAGGAATAACCTTATCATTAATCGTAACAGTAGTTATATCATACGGATATGTAATACTATAAACTAAATCAAGTTCTTCTCCATTCCATTGTTTTAAATTACGAATTATATCGTTGTATTCTTCACTATACACTAATTTCTTTACAGAATTCCATTCCTCACGAAAATAAGGCATCTCCTGAATATAAATATCCATTACATCTTTATATTTCTTGTACAAATGAACAATCTGAAAACAATTCACCATACTATAACTATGAGGTATATTAAACCAAGCACGAAATAGAACTCTTATTTTTTCTTTTCTTTCCATTATTATTTACCCTTTGATGTAAAATGTTTTTTTATTTTTAAACTCAAAAATTGTTAAATTAAAAGTTGTATCCTAAATTCAAAGTGATATCCTAAATTGTTCTCTTGTTTGTTGTAATTGTTCTCTTGTTTGTTGTAATTGTTCTGTTGTTTGTTGTAATTGTTCTGTTGTTTGTTGTAATTGTTCTTGTAATTGTTTTAATTGTCCAGTATTTATTTTATTATCAGTTTCTAATTTTTGTATAGCACCTACCAAATAAGGAATAATTCTTTCGTGTTTAAGTTTTTTATACATTTTTTCAGTTTGTATATCTTGAAATTCATCTACAGCATATTTAATAACATCTTCTACTTCTTGTGCTATAAATCCAACATCATCTGTATTCTTTTTACACGTATTTGAAATATCATCATTCCAAGTAAAAGTCACTGGTCTTAAACGATTAACGATGTCTATTGATTCATCCAAATCTAATGTGTGTACATTGTGTTTTAATCTCGCATCAGATATATTTCCAAATACTGTCAAATCACCTACTACAGTTAAATTACCAATACTATTTAAACGGGAACTTATTGTTCCATTTGTATGAATATCAAGACAATCTAAACTATTATCGTAAACAATTCTACCTCGATAATTACTTCCTACATTTGAAAAATCAATCCGTGTACCTGTAGTAGAATTAAGTTGAATAAAAGCATAATTGTCATTCATTGTACCCATATAAATTCCTCCGATAGTAGATGATGTTCTATTTGTAGTACCAGATACGTGCAATGGTCCAGCTGGGTATAATGTACCAAAACCCACATTTCCACCAGTTGTAACTATATTACCAATGGTGTTTGAATTTCCTAAAGCCATTAAACTTGTTGTGATTCTTATAGTTCCAACTGTACCAGTTGTTGTGATTAAAGAATCTGACGATATATTTGTTGAATATAATGTTTTATCAATAGTACAACCACCTGCAATATACAAAGACCCTTTTGTACTAGAATTCGAATCAACTGTACTTAATATTTGTATAGAATCTGATAATAATGTACCACTTGTAGACAATCCTGAATAATTTACAGAAACTGTTTTATTTATTTGCACAACTTGATAACTAAAAATCATATTTGTGAAACCTGAAAAGTTGGGTGACGTGTACTGTATTTGTCCAGAAGAAGTAATACTAAATAAAACACCAGTTATATCACCATAACTGTTTATATATATATCCCATTGTGAAGATCTTTGAATTCCTTCAAGAATAAATGTTTCATAAAGATTTGTCGTAGCTGTTACACTTACAGCCAAAGTTACAGTAAATGATCTAACAGTGGAATTACTAAAAAATAAATTAGTAATATTCGTAGCTGACCCCACATTATTAGAAGCTACGAAAACATTAGAAAAGATATTTGACATACCCAAATTTAAATCTGATATAGATAAACTCCCGTATGTCACATTGGTAACATTTAAATTAGATAAATATGATAATCCACCAACATATAAATTTTTTTCGATACTGACACCACCAGCTACTTTTAATGATCCAGAATATATATCAGTTGATTCTGTTGTAGTTGTAACTGAAATGGAATTATCATTGGCATTAATAATAATTGGTTGTGATGTTTTATTTCCAGCTGCAATTTTAATAGATGTAGCATTTTCACTTAATACATATGCAGATCCTGCAAAATTTGTTAAAGAACTACTATTATTCGCGTAACCAATATATAACCGATTACTACTAGTATTATCCATAAATTGAATCGATGAATTTCCAGCTGTAGTAAAATTTTGTATCGCTAATACATTTCCACTTTTTATAGCAGAAATAGATGACATACTTGTACTTCCAGAAACATTGAAATTACCTAATACATCCAGTGTACTATTAGGTGACGTGGTTATTATACCAACATTACCTCGTGTATAAAATATATTAATAGAGTCAGTACTCCAATTACCAGAATTAGATTCAGAATATAAAACACCATTTTGATATAAATTTCCTGTAAAATTAATATTACCAACTGACAAACCTGTTGCTGTTAAAGTACCACTGGTTATATTAGTGCTTAATATATCATTAGATCTCATTGTTCCATTTACATCAAGATTATATTGTGGTTGTGTTGTGTTTATTCCTACATTTCCAGATGTATAAAATATATTGGAATTTGTATTAGATGTCCATTGAGAACTTACATATAAACTACTATTTTGATATAAATTTCCTGTAAAATTAATATTACCAACTGTTAAACCTGAAGCTATCACATTGTTGGTACTTATATTTGATGAAACATATATATTAGATCCTATATATAAATCACCACCTATAGCTGCTCCACCTCTAATTGTCATAGAACCACCTGAAGTTACACTTGTTGCATGTGATGTATTATTGATACTTAAACCACCGTTATACAATACAACTGTACCAGATGATGAATTAGAAGAACTGTTATTGTAATAAAGAAATAATTCACCATTTTCACTAGTGCTAAGTCTAGAATTACTACCAGTAATGCCATTCAAATTATAATCCCTAATAAATTCTAAAGAATTTGCTATATCAATTACCTTTTTAGATGACATATTTTTACTACTTAATTATAATACAATATTATTTTTTTTTATCAAAGATAAAAAACCCAATAAATACCCATTTTATTTATTTTTTAATAAAATGGTAATTGTTTATTAATTACACTAATTTTATAGTTTTTCTGTTAATTTACAATTTACCTTCTAATTCGGTAATTTTAGCTTCTAATTTTTGTATAGCACCTACCAAATAAGGAATAATTCTTTCGTGATTGATCTTTTTGTATACTTCACCTGATTCAAGATCTGAAAATTCACCTACAGCATATTCAACTACTTCTTCTACTTCTTGTGCTATAAAACCAGCATCATCAGTTCCTATTTTCGATGTGTTTGCAATATTTGATTTCCAGGTAAATGTCACAGGACGAAGACTTTTTACTTTACCTAAAGCAACATCGGCTGTAATGTCTTGTATGTTTTCCTTGAAACGACGATCAGAAATATTTCCAAAAGCAGTAATATCACCAGTTGCTACTAAATTACCACTAAGAGCAATATCTGATGTTCTAAGAGATCCAGCTGTTAAAGTGGTGATTAAAGCATTACTTGTAGTAAAATCAGTTGAACGTAAACCACCATTCACATCAAGTGTATGTAATGGACTAGTAGTACAAATACCCACATTTCCACCTGGATATTGTAAGATTAAATTTTGTGAAGTCAATGTAGCGTAGTTAAATGCAAATATATTACCTATTGTTCCATTATTATTAAATCCTAGTCTTTTAAATGAATCATCAGACGCAACGTGTAAACCATGACCCCATTCATCTCCTCCAGAAATTAATACTGTTCCATTTGTACCAGATGCAGTACCTATAACATTCATACGAGCAACTGGACTTGTCGTACCAATACCGACTGATCCGTTGTTAGTAGTGTATATATTACCAAGCGTGTTTGAATTGCCTAAAGCCATTAAACTTGTTGTAATTCTTGCAGTACCAGTTGTTAAAGTTGTTACGTTAGCATTAAGGATTGTTGCTAATGATGTAACATTAATATTACCAGATGTAATATGTGTATCAACTACATTTGTTGTAGTGATATTCACAGTTGTCAAAGTTCCACCGATAACTAAATCACCAGACAAACTCATATTAGCACCTGTAAAGGTTGTACCTACTAATGTACCTGCGCTAATTGTTGTACTTACTACATTTGTAATCTGAGCACTTGCACTTGTTAATCCAGTACTCAAGTTCAATGTACCAGAACTTATGTTTGTTGAGACTGCATTTGTATTCAATAAAGTTCCAACTGTACCTGTACTTACATTTGCATTAGAACTTACCAAAGTTCCAACTGTACCAGTTGTTACGCTAGCAGTAGAACTTATCATATTCGTAATAGTTGAAGATGTGGCTTCAATACTAGTAAGATGAGATGTTCCTCCCACACGTAACTTACCACTAATACCAGCACCACCACTAACTAATAATGAAGCTGATGTAATAGATGATGCATCAATACTACTTGTTATAGATATTTTTTCCATTTGGAAAACATCACCTGTTAAACTTAATTGTTTTTCACCCAAATGGATTGTATTACCAGACAAGTATAAATCTCTCCATCTCAAACTAGAAGAACCCAAATCATGTACAATATTCGTAGATGGTACTAAATGACCACCTATAGTACCAGATCCTGCTACAAATGATCCAATTGTAGCTGTTGTTACGTTAGCATTAGAACTTACCAAAGTACCAACTGTACCTGTAGTTACATTAGCATTAGAACTGACCAAAGTTCCAACTGTACCTGTAGTTACATTAGCATTAGAACTGACCAAAGTACCAACTGTACCTGTTGTTACATTAGCATTAGTACTTATCAAAGTTCCAACTGTACCTGTTGTTACGTTAGCATTAGAACTGACCAAAGTTCCAACTGTACCTGTTGTTACGTTAGCATTAGAACTGACCAAAGTTCCAACTGTACCTGTTGTTACATTAGCATTAGTAAACAATCCAGATGCGATAGTAGCATTTGTTCCAACTAAATTAGTTGACGATACACTTCCAGATGTAACACTTGTTGAAACAAGTGTTGTTGTGGTTAAACCAGCACTAGATCGAATACCACCAACAACATCTAATTGGTGAGATGGAGATGATGTACCTAAACCAACATTACCAGCTGTATAGAATACACTACTTGAATTTGTGGCCCAAATTTCAGAACCGCTATACACATTACCGTTTTTATAAAAAGTACCAGTAAAGTTAATATCACCAGCAACATCTAAACTAAATGCGGGTGATGTATTTGCTACACCAATTTTCTGTCCTATTATTAAATTTTTAGCGACGGATGCATCTCCCATAGATGTAAGTGCACCTCCGTTAGAAAAGTTTACAAAGGAACTTGATTTTTCAGCAACAAAACGAGAACTACCTCCAACTGTCAAAACATTTGATACATAAGAAAGATCAGTTGTTGCTAAGGTATTTGAATTGGACGCATATACTAAATTATTTGTTATAAATGGTCCAGATGTATTATTAATAACACCACTTGATACACCCAATGGTGTACTTCCAGGAGGTGCTGTTGTCTTGGCTCTATATCTAATGTAAGTGGTACCTGTAGTGTTAGAATTTTGATATTGAATTTGACCAATACCACCTTCTTTATTGGCTATACTGAATTGAACTCCAGTCAGGTCACCACTAAAACTAGATGTAATAACCCACCCGGTTGGTTTATACAAACCATTTAATTCCCAAATAGCATATTTATCTGATCCTGCAGAAACAGTAACGTTAATTAATGCTTTAAAAGAATTACAGACTGAATCATCAAAGTAGAATTCTGTTATATCAGCCCACGAATTTTGATTGTTGTTTAATGTAGCCTGTTGTTCGTATACAATATCATTTAAATTAGGAGTAATTTTAACATTGTTAATAACTGTATGACCAGTAACATATGTATCATATGTACTAAGTGAACCTTTGTTAATGATAGATCCACTTGTTACACCAGCTGGTTGTGTCGTATTTGTCACAACGATTTGTGTTTCAAAGACTTGCGCATCTGCGTTATAAGACATTTTTATAATAATTACATAGAAATTAATTTATCATTAATTTGTGATGATATAAATAAATATTTATTCTGTACAATAAATATTATACATTTATCTAGTTTAAAATCAAACGCACATCATTAAAAATTTATAATTTTCTTATAATATTATGAAACTCATTTACAAAAGTATTGATGTAAAATAAATTCTTATCCATACTTTTTAGATAATTATGAGCATTACGTATCAGTTTATCATTTGATAATAAGTTATTTATTTCTATATCCAGAGTACTCTCATTATTAAAATACAATGGATATTTCTCACCTAACAATTCTACTACTGCAGGATGTTTATTAACTATAATAGGAGTTGATCTTACTATACATTCTATAACTGTATTAACAGCAGATGCATCAACTAAATTTATAAAAATTATATTCTCAGTCATTAAAACATCATAACTATCGTTATCCAAATACTCTATATAATCTACACTCTTTATCTTATTACATATATCATCATAAAAATGTTTGCTCCAATTATTACACAATTCTATATTATTCTCATTTGTATTTTGACACATATTTTGACTTATATTTTGACACGTATTTTGACTTATATTTTGACACGTATTCGCGTTTGTATTTTGGCTTAGACTTTTTTCATTTTCTTTTAAAACTGAATATATATTTTCTAAAAAATGTTGTTGTGGATAATAATTATTCATATTTTTCCCAATTAAAGCAGTTTTAGTAATTTTACCACTTTTTGTTTTATATAATATTTTCGTTTTATTTCCTAAAAAAAAACCATATTTGCACAAAATTTTTTCTGGAATATTCAAGTTATAAAATGAATATATATTTCTCAACCACCCACCTATGTGAACAAGACGTTTATTTTCATTATTGAAAAAATTTTTATATGAAAATTGTTTTACGTTTGTTTCAGTAGGATGAACTAATGTAAAAACTTTTACATCAAAACCTAATTCTAGTAAACGTTTTGTTAATTGAGTTTGTAAATATCTAGACAAAACAAACAACCCTTTACATGTATATAATGACTGTAAAAATTCTTCACAATCTAACAAAGTATTACAATTATAACTACTGAAGGATGTATCAAATGTATGATGAATAAATCCAATCCAATTTTTCCTATATGGAATTATGTTTAATATAGAGTTAATTTCTCGATTCCAATGAAACGTTCTATCTACATATAAATCTAATAATAATTCACTATTTGAATTATGCAAACATTGCAAATGATTATATACATATTGCCAACCTGAACGATGCACACCAGAATAATCAACCTGATCTATGTAATCCATATTAAACAAACCAGTTGGGTTATTTACAACTTTTCGCTTAACCGCGGTACATTGAGTTATGTAGTCATTAATTATCCATCTCCATTCTTTATTGTAGTCGTATTCTTTTGACGATTTCGTATCAAACATTTTTTCTTGAATACCATAATTATATTCTGAATCTTGAACACCTATTAAATTATAAGAAACTATACTTGAAATAATCTTTTTTATACCAGCGTCATTTATCGTTCTAAAATCACTATATCCTTTTGAAAAAGAATATTCTTTAACCATTTCACAAGTCCTATCGATAATATTTGACACATTTGTAGAATCACCTAGTTTTCTAGTTTTTGTTTTTGATCTTTTGGTAATTATATCAACTAGTTTACTAATGTTATCAAAAAACATTTTACCAAACAAATTACTATTGATATGTAATAACTTGTGATAAATATTTTTTCTATTGTCAATCATCGTTTCCAATTTTAAAACTTGTTCAATTAAATAATTACTGTCAAACTCCATTGGAACAAAACGATCATTCACTTTTAATGTATATTTATAATCCCAATATGTATCCAATAATAAATTATGAATCTTTCTAGTGGAATAAACCGAAACAAATGGTATCATATTATATATGCAAAATAAAACAGAATGAAATCTCATAGGTATACACATATCCAAACGAGACATTACATAATTCATATCATCTATAGTTAATTCATCATCTATATTTAATAAATGGTGGTGTTCATCAAGTTTATCCAAAACATCTTTGGCAATTACAGTATCATTTTCATTATCATTTATTGGATTTGTATTGAATGGTATAAATACTATAGAATAATTTTTAGATATCATATCTATAACAAATTTTGATATTCCATCTATTACATTAGAGTATTCATTAATATAATTTTTATTATAAAAATGTCTTGACAAACATATACCTAATAATCGTCTCCCGTTTTTTATATTAGATAAAGACTTTTCATATTTACTTACAAATTTTTCAGGAGATTTTGATTGAGGCGAAACGGAATGTTGTTTTAAAAATTTAGAATATACCAAATCAATCGCATCTAAACTTGTATCGGCATCTAAACTTGTATTTTTTGTTGCGATCATTCGTTTTGTAAAAACATAATTTGGTGTTAATAAGTATGATACATCAGGAATATAAAAGATCCTGTCCTTGTGAAAATATTTTGTAAAAACGTCTAGATCCTGAACAGTTCTTATAAAAATATAATCTAATATTTCTAGTTTTGAAGTTTGAACGAGTATTGATGCATATGGTAAACCTACAGATAAACCAATTATAATATTTTGACGATTTCTAAACTTTTTTTCTATTTTATCCATAAAATAAGGGTTTAATATATCACCACCTCCGACTATTATAATATCGTCATTATAGAAATTTTCTTTGTAAATACAATCACAGTCAATAAATTCTATCGAGTAATCTATCTGTAAATATTCACTAAACAACTTTGTCATAGAAGTTTTATATTGTTCATCTCCGAAATTAGAATGTTTATAGTATCCTATGATTTTTAAGCGATATGCCATCTATATCCTTAATCAATAAATAAAAAAAACAAAAAATACATTTTTTTATTTATAAAAATAGGTTTATAAAAATAGTCATAAAAAAAAAATAAATTTAAATACTAAATAAAGAAAATAACAATGGAATCAATCATTCAGGATAACAATAATTCTCGTTATACAGTTTTCCCTATAAAGTTTACTAATTTATGGAAGTTTTACAAACAACACCTTTCAACTTTTTGGACAGCAGAAGAGATTAAATTAACTGATGATTTGGTTGATTGGAATTCTAAATTAAATGAAAACGAAAGACATTTTATTAAAAATATTTTGGCTTTTTTTGCTGCAAGTGATGGTATCGTAAACGAAAATTTAGTTGTCAATTTTTACAATGAAGTGCAAATTCCTGAAGCACGTCAATTTTACTCGGTTCAAATGATGATAGAAGCTATCCATGGAGAAACATATTCTTTATTAATAGATACATATGTTCTTAATACTGAAGAAAAATCAAGATTATTTAATGCAGTTGAAACTATTCCAGCTGTTAAAAGAAAAGCAGAATGGGCTATTCGATGGATACAAGAAGGTGCTACATTACAACAAATGATACCACAAGAATATATGCAAAGTTATAACCGTTTATTAAACTTAAACGAGTATGGCCAAGTTCCTTTTAATAGATATCCTTTAGATGGCGAAGATGTAGAAGCACTACGTTTTTTAACACGTGAAAGACCTAGTTTTGCACAACGGTTACTTGCATTTGTTTGTGTCGAGGGGATTTTCTTTTCAGGAAGTTTTTGTGCTATTTATTGGTTAAAAAGTAGAGGTCTTATGCCTGGACTTAGTACAGCTAACAGTTTTATTTCGCGTGATGAAAATTTACACGCAGAGTTTGCCATATCATTGTATAAGATGTTGGAAAATCGTTTGGATGAAACAACAGTTCACAGTATTTTCCGAGAAGCCGTTGAAATTGAAAAAGAATTCATTACAGAAAGTCTTCCTGTATCACTTATTGGTATGAATTGTAATTTAATGAGTCAATATATCGAAATGGTAGCAGATAGATGGCTCATTTTACTTGGATATAACAAAATTTACAATACACAAAATCCATTCCCATTTATGGAAATGATCAGTTTAAATGAAAAAGTTAACTTTTTCGAAAACGTGGTTACAAATTATCAAAGATCTAATATTGGAACTACAGAAGAAGAACGCAAAATATCGTTTGATTCTGATGATTTTTAAGTAATTGTGATTTAATAACGACTTTCGTTCAAAATTCTATTTGAAAATAATTATATTAACCAAATTCTATTTGAAAATAATTATATTAACCAAATTCTATTTGAAAATAATTATATTAACCATAATATAAATATTAAAATGAATATTTTAATTAAAAATAAACCAAGCGAACTTTGTTATTAAAAATCAAGAAATCATAAACGATTGCAAATACGAATTTGTTTAACATTAAATTGTTACAGAAGAATAAAGTAAAATCACTTTTGTAGAAATGACTAGTTTTAATGAAAAGTCAACTTTTCGAAAACGTGGTTACAAATTAATATGTTGGAACTAATCTGATAAATATCAACGTCAAATATCATTTGATTGTGACGATTTTTAATTTAATTATAATATAAAAAATTTCTTTTTTATATAATATATAATATACATATAGGATGTCAGTATCAAGTGCTAGCGGAACAATTGCAACTCAATTAACAAACACAAGTTGTTTAACAGAATGTGCTTATATAAATACCAGGATTATATTAAATATATCCTTTGCAATTATTGCGATCTGTTTACTAATAAGTTGTTTTAATTCTATATTTAACCCTGTTGATTCAATCGTTTATGACCCAGTTACATTAAACAAAATGCAAATGCGACCTATGAAATATGGTGGTATGGGTATGTGTAACTGTACTGGTAATCGTTGTAGATGTAACGCTATTGAAAATTTTACCAATGGTATTGAAAGTTTTACCAATGAAGTTACATTCAAAACGGCTTCGAATTATCAAAATATTCCATTGTTGTCTCCAACAAACGAAAATTTATTATTTGGCCAAGCTCAAAGATATATAATGTCTAGAAATAATGAAATGATTTATCGTTTAGAAATCAATTGTAACTTGTTTATATTGGGAGGAAATGTTTTTGGTGAAAAAATTACAGAAGAAGCCAATGACAAATATATCGCAGTATTGAAAAATACAAAGGAGAATAAAAAGTTAATCATTGGTGATCTTGTAAAAGACGGTGACGGTATATATAAACTTACATACATATCTAAAGAAAACATCGAATATTTAGGACAATGTGACACTATCGAAATTGTTTACGTTATAAAAGATAAATCTCAAACCATATTAGCAGGTACTTTTAAGTAATTATTTTAATTAAAGTACATTTGGGTCAGGTTTAAAGTACATCTGGATCATATCGGAATTGGTCATAATCATAAATCTTCACGTTGTATTCGTTGTTTAATATATCTACAAAAATTTTTTCACCATCATTTAATTCATAATCATTTTTAGATTTGTATGGTATTTTTAGGCGATTTCTCGTTTCATCTATTATATAATATTCGTATCTATCACTTCTTCCACTGTATTTTGGTCTTCCATATAAAGGATATCTTTCATTGTTGTTAAAAATAAATCCCAATTGTTGAAAATTTTTAGAATTATCAATTTTAGAAACATATGATCTACCAGGTGATATTAATGGATTGTAAATCTTATTTAAATTTGTACGTTGAATAACATTTTCTGTTACTCCAAAAGATGAATTTGTTAATGTATTTTGTGTTTTTTGTAAATCAATCATACATTTTTGTTTTGACGTTTGACACGTGAACAAATCATCTTGTAATTTATTAATTTTATTAACCAATTCATTTTTAGTTAAATTGGAATTTAAATCAACATCTGTATAAGATTCTTTTT
>Ga0102811_1001048_pt1 | contig 13103 bp, 12 predicted proteins | sample ColrivemetaGS705_FD_84507 | JGI IMG/M metagenome (GOLD analysis project Ga0102811, IMG submission 84507) | Estuarine microbial communities from the Columbia River estuary - Flood tide ETM metaG S.705 | ecosystem: Environmental > Aquatic > Marine > Intertidal zone > Estuary | place: USA: Columbia... | reverse complement strand
TCAATATCTGCATTTTGAATCAATTCAAAAATATTAACTTCTTCATTTTCTCCAAATGCAATCCCAATTGATACAGATATTTTTTCAATAATATCCTCATCATAACATAAATCTAGAAGTTCTTTTCTTATCTCTTCCAAAACTTCTAGTTTTGTATCATTCATAATTATTAGGAATTCATCTCCACCAATTCTAGCTAGATCTGCATTATCATAATTAGACATTACTTGTTTCATTTTGTTTGATAATTGTTTTAGTAAGTAATCTCCTCTTTCATGACCCAAATAATCATTGTTTGCTTTTAAACCATTTAAATCAAGTGAAATCACTCCTGAATTTTCGGTTGTAGTGTATTTCTTAATTTTATCTTCAATGAAGTTACGATTATGAAGCCCAGTCATATTATCATAATTGCTTAACTTATTTAATTCTCTTAACAAGTTAAAAACCTTAGTTTCATCATATAGTAGAATCATATATCCGTGTTCATTCATCTTATTCAAAGAAAATTTCTTTTCCCTTAAATGATAATGATCTTTTTCAGCGTCTTTCACAGTTTCATCCATATAATAATCTTCGTATAAAACTATTTGTTTTTTTAATTCATCCAGAAGTAAACTTAGCTCTTTACCTTCATAATGATTAATATTTATATTATATTTTTCCTGAAGAAGATTAGAAACTTCAACAACACGCTTTTCGTGATCTGTTAAGATATACATCTCTCTCATATTAGATAATATTTCACCACGGCCAGATGTCTTTAAATTAAAAATCATGTCTTTACGGTAAATAACTTGATACAACATGAATGTAACTATAACAAGTGAAACATATGTTAGATCTATATTAGATTTAAACACTAGAATCTGTAATGCATTAAACACTAAAACAATAATAACACTATAAAACATTGTTTTAGAAACACTCTTATAATGACTAATATTACGTTTTTTTCTTAAAAATAACGTCATATAGACAATTGATATTAATAGTACTGAGTATGTAAGAATTAAATGGAATATAAACAGTGGTCCATTTGAGGCAGTATATAAAGAATCATACGTTATGACTCCTGCAGGATCTAAATTTAAAATATATTTAGTTTGTGCATTTGTAACTGCTACTAGAAACTCAGCTGTAAATAAAATAGATAGACTAGCAAGAATCCATTTTGGCATTTTCTTTTCAATGTAGTTAAAGATTGTGCAAAACATAAAAGAAGCCATTAAAAATTTTAATGGGTAACCAAGTATATGCGCATAATAGATTATATTTGTGTTTTCTGAAATTCTTTCTATAAAAATGAGTATTGTCCATGTGAATGTAGCATTTACTAAAAACTTCAAACATCTATACTTCATATTCTTTGGTGTATTCCACAAATATATAACGGGGATAATCGATAAGAACCCAACACCAAGTAAGATTAATTCGAGAAAAATATTCATAAAAATCACTCCTTTATAACATTATACAATAACCAAATGTAAATAGATATTTTATTTCACTTATATAAAATTATAATGTTTATTGTAAGTACAATCTATAACTGTTATACTAATATCACTATAATTACTTATAAGGAGAATATAAAATGAAAAGAAATATATATATATCATATATTCATTCAGATGCGATGAATTTTAAGTTTAAAATCATGGATAGATTTAAGGGAAGAAAATATAAATTCTCTAATGAGGAATATGATGTAAACGTACTAGATTTTGAGAAAAATGAGGAGTCATTATTCAAATTAGAAAAGAAGGTTTCTCACTCTGATGTTACTATTGTTTTAATATCAAAAAACATCTTAGAGAGTAAATGGATTTTTGAAGAAGTTAAGGCTTCTTTAGAAACACAAACACCATCGGGAAGAGTCAAACCTCCAAAAGGTGTTATTGGCGTAGTTATACCTGAGAAAGGTAATGACTACAGCTATATAATGTCTAAAGGTAGTAAAGGTATTTGGAGAGCAGACAAGTCTAAGTTGCCAAAAATTATTGCCGACAATATTCTAAACGAGAAAGTTATCCAAAACAAAAACGATGTATACTATGATTCATTTATATCAGTATTTAGATGGGAAGACTTTATTCGTAATTTTGAAAACTGTGTTAATATTGCACACATCAAAGCTACTGAACATTCTGAAGATTACAATATAACTAAATAGTTAGATAAACTGTACTAAAAAAGAAGACATTGTCTTCTTTTTTTATTTTAATTTAATCCTTTTTGGCGTTCTATCGTCATAATAGTAACCCCAGTTTTTTTCAGGCTCATCAACTGCATCCGAACCTTTCCAAAATTCATCAAATGCTTCAAAGAAAAAGCAAGTTATCTTTTTTTCTTTTGTATACTTATCTAATTCATTATTAAAGAATAATTGATTCATCTCATTTGCATTTTCTTTAGATATTTGTCCACCATTTGAATTAGTTGGCCAACCCGTCTCTGTTATAATAACTTGTTTGTTTGGATATAAATTTTTAATTTCATTAAATTCTCTAATGCTAGTACTTATTCCTTCACTAACATTTGCACCAAGCCAAACAGGATAAATATGTATGCTTATGAAATCAACTGCTTCCGCAACTTCTTTTAGTTGATTTCTCCAATAATAATTATTATCACAATATGTCACAGGAACATTTGTGTATTTCTTTAGTTCTTGAACAAAGTATAAAACTCTTCCAGGAGATACTAAATTTTCATTCCATTCTGGTACTGCTTCATTACCCGCAGATACCCCTAAAACTATGTCTTCAAATTCATTTACTAATTCAATTGCTTTATGTAACTGACTTTGGTTGTACTCAATGTTTTTGGCTATTTCTTCAACTGAATAATCTCCACCCCAAGCACAGTCGTGGTTATTTGCTTCTCCAAGTAAATCCATTCCAACTAAAACTTTTAATTTAAGATCATTTTTTCTAATTGTTTCCAATGTCATTTTAGTATGATCATTTGCATCATACATCCTTATATAATCAAAGTCGTTCTCTAAAATCTTTAAATCTTCTAATATATTTTCATATGTAGGATATATTTGTGTGATAGGCGATTGGTTTTTTCGATAACCTGAGTAACAAATTGCTTTCCCGTAGTTTAAATATTTCATGATAACCACCTTATTTTTTATTTTTATTAAATTTATAATTTCCTTCTTTGTCCCAAATTCCCCAGTAAGCACCATACTCACCTTCGTGATTAATCTTCCATACTTCATCAAATGATGAAAAATAGAACAATTCTATATTTTCTTTGTTAGCCCAATTCATTGTACTAATGAAATATCTCATCGCGTTATCATATGATGGAGCAGCTCCACCATATTCTTCACCTTTTGTTGGCCAACCTGTTTCACTTATAATTACTTTTTTACCATTTGCATTTTCAGATACTAATTCATACATCTTTTTCATATATTCTACAGATATATCTAATGAGCAATGTTCCCAAAACGGATAACAGTTTGCAAAAAGAACATCGCATACTTCAACAATTTCTGGATAATTAACAAACATATAGTAAGCATCTACATATCCTACTTGGATATGTGGAACCGCCTCTTTTACCCTTTGAATATATTCAATCAGTTCTTCAACTTCTAAGTCTTTTCTAAGTAGTACCTCATTCCCAATAGCCAACATATCAACATGACCTTCTTTAGCAATTCTAATTGCATTGCTTATTTCCAACTCATTGTTTTCCTTATCACTATCAATCCATGCTCCTACAAAAGTTTTTAAACTTTTCTCATGAGCAATTCTTGGAACTTCCTCATTACCACATGTACATGAAAAAGTTCTAATCCATTTGGTATGTGGTCTTATAATTTCTAAACGTTCAGCTATTTGCTCTTTAGTTATAATTGACTTAACACTTGGGTCTTGTCCATCTAAATATGGACTAAAGCTTATCCCATGCACTTTGTCGTTTAATAGCTTTTCCATTTTCTCTTCTAAAAACTTATCATCAGTACTGATTTTAGATTGTTTATTAAGTAAATACCTATTAACATTTAAATACTTCATATCTTTTCTTGGTTTTGACATAACAACACCTCCGTATGCATAAGTATAGAATATTAAAAAACGGAAACATTTTCAAGTATTATCGAAAACATTTTCGTTATTTTTTAAAAGTCTTTAAAAAAGCATAAAAAAAAAGCCGTTAGACGGCTTTTAGTTGGAAACTATAAAGTTTCGATGTTTGCAGCTTGAGGACCTTTTTGTCCTTCAACTACGTCGAAGCTTACTGCTTCTCCTTCTTCTAAAGATTTGAAACCATCTTTTTGAATTTGAGAGAAATGTGCGAAATAATCTTCTCCACTATCAGTTGTGATGAACCCGAAACCTTTTTCAGCGTTGAACCATTTTACTGTACCAGTCATGTTTGTTACCTCCATTTTAAATTTGATTTGTTACAATTGCTTAATATTAATTGAGGTAACGTTGGTTATCTTAATTTTATTTCACATTTATACTTCATCTACCATATAATACTCTAATTTGAGAAAAATGCAAGACATTTGTATTATTATTTAAATATTTTTTTTATATATGCCGTAATTTATATAGTTAATCACCACTTAAAACAAAGGAGAAAAATATATTGCTACCTCTAATAGTAAATAATGAAACAATCCAAATATTATAATAAAGGTTGGTGCAAAAAATATACCTGTTATAAACCTTTTTAAATTGTTGCTTTTATACGTTGTTTTCTTCTGCCAGAACCCATCAATAATTAAGGGCAACCCTAGAATGAAATACCAATAAAAAGCAACTGGAAGCAAAGATAACCCTATTGACAGATAAATACCCGCCAATATCCCAGTACATCTAGCACATAATACAAAATACTTCTTATTAATTCTTATAGTTCTTGAAACTCTTTGATGACACCCAAAAAATAAAGTTATATAGTTCTTATTAAATATATAGTAAGTAATAAGTAAGACTGTCACAATAAATGATAAGCTAATACTACTTGAAAGCATAACATTAAATGAATTAAGAACCAGCACCCCGCTTCTTATTAATATTACATTAAATATTCCGGGAGTTGTCATTACAAAAAAGAATAGTAGAAATGTTTCAAATCTACTAATCTTATTTTCATTCATACATATGCATTTGTTAAAGTGCTCTCTACCACAACTAGTGCAAAACATATAACTCACCTGCTTTGTTAATAAATACCACCGTTATTAAATAAGAACGGAATAAATATAATTATATAAAGAATCATAATAATTACATAAAACCCAAGATAAACTAATGCCCCAATTCCAACTGCTTTTGCTGTGTTAGGTCGATCGTGTTTCCAGATCAGATAAAGTACTAGACCCGCTATAGGAACACAAAACCCTAATAATCCCCAGAGAAAGCCACCATCATCTACTACTTTTGGGCTTCTGTTAACCGCTGGTTCAAATCCACATTTTTCACATTTATCATGTAAAAATCCTTTTTCATTTCCACACTTGGCACAATATGCCATTTAGTAAGTTCCTGTACCAATTGTCGCTGCAACAATCGCAACATAAATAATTGAGAATACAATATTTAGGATTACACTAACCAAAGCTCCCATACCAGCTGCTTTTGCAGTTACAGGTCTTTCAGTTCTCCAAATTAACCAAAGAACCAAACCAACTATAGGAACACAAAACCCTAATAATCCCCATAAAAATCCTCCATCATCATTTGCAAATGATGAATTTTGGTTTAATTGAGGTTGAAATCCACATTTCTCACATTTACCATTTTGATAATCTTTTTCTTCTCCACATTTCGAACAATAAGCCATATCATGTTCCTCCTTCATTTTTTTTGATTTAATTTCGTCTTCTAAATTATAACATATTACAAATAAAAAATTAATAAATTTTGATGTAAAATACTCTGCAATAAAAAAAGTCATAAACCAGTTGGTATATGACTTTTACATTAATGTTTAATATATGTCTTTATATTATTAAGACTCTTAATTTCTTTCTTAAAGAACTCAAGTGCATGTTTTAAATTTTCTTGATGATATGGATAAACTGCTTTCTTACTTGAGTGAATAATTTTACCAATATTTACCCAGTGTGTATACCCAACGTTTTTTAGATCTTTATGTTTAGCGCTTAAAATAAAGTGAATAAATTCACGACCTTTATATCTATGATCTTTTTTCTTTTTCTCTCCATAAAATTCAAGTAGTGCACTAAGCATTACAGCTGATTCTAAAAACTCTCCCTTTTCAAAAGCATTTTCAATAATAGAATATGATACTTGCTGGATATTATGTTCTTGTTCATTTGATGTTTCTTTTTTTACATCTTTATTTTTTCCAAAAAGTGGTAATTTCATATGCTCATCTCCTATAGTTTGTTTGTCTCATACTATATATTATATTACGAAACATACTCATGTACAAGCATGTAATATATATTATATACTGTGAATTAGACTCATTATTTATAACAAATAAACAAACTATGATATAATTATACTATTAATACACAGGAGTGAAAATATGAAGACAAAAAGAATAATTACTGAGCAAAATGTAGAGAGCTTCTTTAAAAATTCAATTAACTCAATTGAAGATGCTATGGGAGTAGTAATTTTAAATTTGAAAACAAAAGAAATTTTGTTTGATTTTAACTCTGTACTATTATTATCTTTTGAAGGTATTTATGCTGATAACTCATATAAATTAGCAATTCCGCTATTTGATTTTGATTTCAAAAAAATGATAGATAACTGTCTCTCGATTGATATTAAACAAGATAGTGAACTTGAATATAGTAGAACAATTTCAGGAAACAAAGTAAATTTTCTTATTAAACTTGAAAAAATTGATGATGGTAATAAACTAAAACTATATGTAATTCATTTAGAAAAATTAGAGGAAACTGAGAAGCAACTATCTTTCTTCGATAATATTATAGGTTCTGGGACTAACTTATTTACAGCAAGTACTTGGTGGATGGATACTGATAAGTATACTGGTAAGTTTTTTTCTACAGACACTGGTCCAGAATTGCTTGGTATTGAGCTAAATAATAACAAATTATACTATACTTTAGAATTTCAAAAGGCAAGGGAAAAAGCAAAATTGGTATCTGAATTTTATGACGAATCAATTGTAATGGAAGTTGAGTCATATGAAAAAGTTCGAAGAAATGAAACAAACTATTTTGGAGGTAGAACTCCTGTTTTAACTTCAAACGAAGAAATTGTTTGGGTTGAATCATATGGAAAATGCTTAATAAGATATCCAGATGGAAGACCAAGATTTTCTATTGCAGTTGATATTTATATGTCAGAAATATTTGATAGATCTAACCAGCTTGAAATATTAAGAAATTTAGTAGACACAGGATTAATAAGCTCTGAAGTAGGTATTTGGTATTATCAAAAACATTTTAAGGTTGGTCGCTATTATTTCACACAATCATATCAAGAAATGATGTCTAATAAAAGTAATTTTAATAATGAAACAATCTCAAATTTATTAGATGAACAAATAAAGTATATGAATGAGAAAAATCCTTCATATGAACATTATCTACATACATTCAGAGAAACTCATAACAAGACTTTTACTGAAGGGCTTGATAAATACCATATCATTATTCCAAACTACAATAATGATAGTTTAGAGTGGATAGATGTCCGTGGTACGGTTGTTGAGCGAGATGAGAATGGTGAAATTGTCCTGTTTGTTGGAGCAAACGTTAATGTTACAGAATCTTACAATAGAAACCGTGAGTTAGAAAGATTAAAAATACAAAATGAAAGACTACAATTAGCAGAAAGTCTTGCAGTAAAAGCAAGAAATCTTATGGTGTGGTATAAAGAAGTTGAAGACCACGAAAGTAGTCGCTACATTTTTGGTAATGACATGTTTGAAGAAAAACTTGGGATTAAAAGAAATAGCGAAGGATTAATTTCGATAAAGGACTTAAAAAGGACATTTTATATATATGATGAACAATCAAAAAGCAATGCTAAAGCTGTAGCTAAAGGATTAAAAGATGTTCTTAGCGGAAAAATTAACACTGTTAAAAAAATCTTATCTACACATAAAAACCTGATAACCAATGAAATAATTTATTTGGAGCACTCAGTAGAAGTTAGTGTGTCTCCTGACAACAATAATTCTAGAATGGTTGGGGGAATTATGTTAGATGTTACAGAAAACATCTTGTACCAAGAAAAGGTCAAGTTTCTTGCTAATTATGATGTTCTAACGGAAACATACAATCGAAACTACTTTGAACAATATATTAAAACAAGATTACCTTCTTCTTATACTGTTCTTGTGTTTGATCTTGATGGTCTAAAACTTACAAATGATGTTTTTGGACATATTGAAGGAGATAAAATCATCAGGCAAACTTCTGAATTCCTTAAAAAGGTATACAAGGATGATTTCTTTATATCAAGAATTGGTGGAGATGAGTTTGTTGTATTATCTAGAGATACAAATCATGAATCAGTTACTGCGAAAGCAAATCTATTAGAAGCACTGATTGAAGACTATAATAAAAACAATTCAATTGAAATGAATATAAGTAAAGGTGGACTTATTGTTATTAATCAAGAAATGATTTTTGAAAAAGCTTTTGTAGAAGCTGAGAACATAATGTATAGAAGAAAGCTAAATAGTCGATCTTCACGAAAATCAAAAGTCCTAGAATCAATTTTAGAAACATTAAATGCCAAAACAGAGGAAACAAAAGAACATAGTATGAGACTTGGTGATTTAGCTGTAAAGACGATTAATGCATTAGGGTTATATCGAGGTAGTGAAGTTGAAGATATGATATTACTAGCTAAAGTTCATGACATTGGTAAAATAACAATTTTGGACAGTATTTTACACAAACCTGATAAACTAACAAAGTTTGATTTTGAAATGATTAAAAAACATTGTGAAGCAGGATACAATATAATTCGAAACATCACAGATAGTGATAGAGTGTGTAACGGTGTGTTACTTCATCATGAGAGATGGGATGGAAAAGGATATCCGCAAGGTCTAAAAGGGGAAAATATTCCTTTATTTGCGAGAGTCATAAATGTTGTAGATGCATATGATGCTATGACAAATGATCGAGTATATAAAAAGGGAATTCCACATGAAAAGGCTGTTGAGGAAATAATAAGATGCTCAGGTACACAGTTCGATCCTAACATCGTTAAAGCTTTCCTGAAATCTTGTTTTGACATTGAATTATAATAAATAAACACCAAAAACTGGTTGCCAGTATTTGGTGTTTTTATTATTTAAAAAGTTTTTTTGTATCAACATAGGTAGATATTAGTAAAGTATATTATAATATATATAGATATGTGCAAGGAGTGATTACATGGTGACACGATTAAGACACAACATGTTAGTACCATATATAGCATTAGGTTTTATTATATTATCACTATTTCTACAACCCTTATCTGAGTTTTTTAAAGGTTATGGAAGAATATTAGTTAGTGAAAGCATCTTGCTAACTGACTACGTTTCAGTAGGTGGTATTGGACCTGCATTATTTAATTCTGGTTCCTTAATGCTAATTAGTTACATACTTATCAGAAAACTTGATTTACGAGTTACTGGTTCAATATTCGCGGGAATATTGACGATAGGTGGATTTGCCTTCTTTGGAAAGAACCTGTTGAATGTATCAATTATATTTCTAGGTGTATTTCTTTATTCTAGATATAAAAACATAAAACTAAAAAGTGTAATTATTGTTTTGTTATTTTCTACTGGACTGAGTCCAATATCAAGTGTAGTAATGTTTGGCGTTGGAATTCCTTTATATTATAGTATTCCATTTGGAATATTTATTGGTGTTCTATCAGGTTTCCTAATTGTTGAGCTGTCATCACATGTTATTACGTTCCATAGAGGATATGATTTATACAATGTCGGATTTGCTGGTGGAATTCTTGCATTTGCATATTTTAGTATCTTTAAATTATTAGATATCGAATATACTACAAACTTAATTTATACAAATGATCAACACTTATTGTTATTGTACCTATATATAGCTATTTGTTTACTCTTTATAGTTGTTGGTGTGATATTAAACGATAAGCCACTAAAAGAATACTTCATGATTACTAAACTTAGTGGACGAGCTGTAACTGACTTTACAAGAAAAAGCAATCAACCACTTACAATGTTTAATATTGGAGTTACTGGATTAGCAGCATTAGTTGTCCTATTAATTCTAAATGTCCATATGAATGGTCCAGTATTTGGAGGATTAATGACTATTGTAGGATTTAGTGCCTTTGGTAAACATCCTAGAAATGTCTTACCACCAATGATTGGAGTTTTACTCGTAACCTTAATATTCAGTATTCCTCTAAGTGTTCCGGTTGTATTAGCAATTATATTCTCAACAGCACTTGCCCCTATTGCTGGTGAACATGGTTTTATAATTGGGGTTTTATCTGGTATGTTACATCTCCCAATTGTTACGAGTTTAGGACAATTACATGGAGGAGTACTACTTTATAGCAATGGTTTTGCCGCAGCATTTACCGCAGTAATATTTATTACTGTAATTCATACATTTGAAAGGAGTCGAAATAATGGCGCTACACGAGTATAAAAAATGTGCTAAGATTATTGAAGAAATTACTGAATACCTTTTAGGAAAAGGATACAATAAATTTGATACTTCTCTAGAACTCAAAGAACTAGAAACAACAATAATCGTTAAAGTTATAACAAATGAGAATCCCCTCTCAGCAAGTCTAGAAAAAGACTTATTCTGCTGCAGAGACGTGGAACTTGAAGAGTATGGTTGGGAACTAACAGGAGACATTCATTGTGTTTGTACATTAGATTCTCTAGGCTTACTAGTAGATAAGTATGATATAACAGAAACGAATGATTTGTGCACAATAACATTCCATAGAATTAAAAAATAAAAGGACTGTAAGTCCTTTTTTATTTACATATTACGTATCTAAGATTTTTTCTTCTTAAAATAAAAACAGGTATTGTCCTTTCGAATGGACAACACCTGTTAAGTTATTCTGCTTGCTTTTTCCCACCATAAGTTAAGAATCCAACAACTGTTACTACTAATACAATAAGTGCAAAGTACAAGAACATTTTTTCATCAGAAGTAAATGCTCCATAAACTAAATATAAAGCCCCTAATGATGCAACTACAGGTACAACGTATCTTTGATATACATTTAAATCAGTAAGTTTTCTCGAAATAAATACGTAAACAACAATATAACTAGCATATAAGAATACGATAGGAAGAATTGAAGTATCCATAAAATTACCATTCCACCATCCTTCAAAATTACCAAACCATAATAACCCCCAGAATAGAGTTACTACAAAACTTAAGAATCCAGAATTTACTGTAGCGTCATTTTTTGATAGCTTAGTAAACAATTCTGGCTTCGGTCCTTTACCTCTAACACTAACAGCATACATACCGCGAACACCACCCATTACTAATCCGTTTAATGTACCAAGTACACTAACTAAAACTAACACAACAACAGCACTACCAAAGAAATTACCAAATAATGTTTTAGCTGCTTCTACAGAAGTATCTAAGCTACCAGATAATTCAATTGCACGATTATTTGTTAATACTCCGGATAATCCTAGGAAGAATAACAAATAAGCTGCAACTACTGCTAAAGTCCCAAATACTAGTGCTCTAGGTAAAGTCTTCTTTGCATCTCTTAATTCTGAGTTAATTGATGTTGCAATAATCCAACCTTCATAAGCAAATACAGTTACAGCAACCGCTTTTGCTAAAGAACCAGCTGAAGCATTTGTTGCAGCATTTGTAAAATTATCTACAGTTGTCCCATTAAACAATCCTGAGATTAACCCAACAACAGCTATTAAAGCAACAGGAACTAATTTTATAACAGTAGCACTAACTTGCCACTGTCCTGCTAACTTAGGAGAAAGGATACTTAATACATAAGTACCTACTAGATATAATGCTGCTAGATACCACGTAGCACTAGCTGCAGTAAATCCAAATAAAGTTGCACTTATGCTTCCACCAAGCCAAGCTAAAATCCCAATTAAAGTAGGATAATAAACAAAATTCATAAACCATGCCATCAGGTACCCAGCTTTTTCTCCAGCTGCTTCCTCAACATAATCTACGATACCTGAATTCTTTTCCACACGCACTGCAATTAAACTAAAAGCATATGCACTAACAACCATAATTGCTCCACCAACAAGCCAAGCAACAATTGCTGTAAACAAACTTCCACCAGCAGCATCAAGTACTCCCCCAGCACTTTTAAATACTCCAGATCCAATTACAATTCCAACAACCATTGCCGTTGCCGTTACAAATCCATACTTCTTTTTTAAAGTTTCCATTTTTCCATCTCCTTTTCAGTCATTTTTATGATAATAACACATAATTTAAACAAAAAAACATTGAAAACGCATCCACTTGCAAAAATAATCGTTGAAAACGCATTCATATGTATAAAATGGCAAACCCTCTATTTGGCGTTAAAAAGGTAGACCCTTGTGAGGTCTACCCTAATTATTAAAATTTTGATGATTAACTAAATAGTTTGTATCCATTATTTATAAAGCTCCAAAGTGACAAGGCAATAATAGCTACTATAATCGCACCTGTGTAATAAATTGGTAATTGAGTAGTTAAATAATGTCCTTCTTTCCCAATATGTTTCATTAAAATTGCAAAGAACGCCCAAATGAAAACAAGACCGTATATAACATTTCTATCAAATATTAATAACGAGGAAATTATGGCAAGTCCAACAGTAATAACTATCACATACCATAAAACTTGATTTTGAGAAAATATCGGTAGATCTAGTTTAACCAACATGATAGTTATATTTGCAATCAGTGCAATCATGATCCAACCTGCATAAAGGCTAAAAGTAGATTTCATTAGTACTTCTGAAGAAGGTATCAATCTTACTGTTATTACATTCGCAATTAAAAACAATATCATGATAATTGTTGATAACACTATTAAATCATAGTGCCAACATAGCAACCACGTTATATTAAATACTGATGTAAGCATAAATAATCCCATA
>Ga0102811_1001041_pt1 | contig 13202 bp, 9 predicted proteins | sample ColrivemetaGS705_FD_84507 | JGI IMG/M metagenome (GOLD analysis project Ga0102811, IMG submission 84507) | Estuarine microbial communities from the Columbia River estuary - Flood tide ETM metaG S.705 | ecosystem: Environmental > Aquatic > Marine > Intertidal zone > Estuary | place: USA: Columbia... | reverse complement strand
GCCGAACCTTTCATTATTTCATCCCAGAGTTCGTGCGTGACCTCTTCCCATTCTTCCCAACCTTTGGTCGCCACAGCTTCTCTTAGCTGAAAATCCGGTTCTTCAGTAGGTTTAGAGAACCTATTCCATGGGCACACATCTTGGCAAACATCACAGCCGTATACCCATTCCTCCATTTTATCTTGATAGTCCGTTGGCAGCGCTTTTTTGTACTCTATGGTGAGGTAACTGATGCATTTATTGCTATCCACCACCGTTGGCGCAACTATGGCTTGTGTAGGGCAAGCATCAATACAAGCGGTACATGTTCCGCAATGGTCCGTGCTCTGTCCATCAGGGGTCAATTCTAAATCGAGTATCAACTCTCCAATAAAAAAGAAACTCCCCTCCTTCTTGCTAAGCAACAGACTGTGCTTCCCTATCCATCCCAGGCCGCTTCTGCGTGCCCAAGCCCTGTCCATCACGGGTGCACTATCCACAAATCCCCGGCCTTCGACCTCCCCTACTTCGGCTCTAATCCCCTCCAGCATGCGCTTGAGTTTACCGCGAATCACCTTGTGGTAGTCTCGACCGTAGGCATATTTCGAAATCTTTGGCACACCCACGTTTTGTTCTTGGGCAGGATAGTAGTTGAGGAGTACACTTACCACCGATTTAGCCCCAGGCATCAATTTACGTGGGTCTAATCGGGCATCGAAATGATTTTCCATCCAAGACATATCCCCGTGAAAACCGGCTTTAAGCCATCGCTCTAAACCGGTTGCTTCTTCTTCTAGAAAATCAGCCTTTGATATACCGCAAGCGAAAAACCCTTGTTCCTTCGCAAGTCGCTTGATTATCCTTGAAGCTACTTCTGGAGTCATTAAAAAAGGGTGCCTGTTTCACCGGAATCTTTACGGGCTTTGCCTAAATGTTGATAGGCCTTTTCTGTAACCATGCGCCCACGTGGCGTTCGAAGAATAAAACCCTCTTTAATCAAAAACGGTTCGTATACCTCTTCTATGGTTTCCGCCTGCTCACCTATGGCTGTGCTCAACGTACTCAAACCGACAGGGCCACCAGCAAAGTTATCGATGAGTACGGAAATGATTTTATTATCCATCTCATCGAGGCCACGACTGTCAACGTTTAAAGCATTCAAGCCATATTCGGCTATAGCGACATCGATGGACCCGTTTCCTTTCACCATGGCAAAATCTCGTACCCTACGCAATAAGGCATTCGCAATACGAGGAGTTCCACGAGAACGGCTTGCAATTCGAATGGCTGCCTCATATTCTGTCTTCACATCCAAGATTTCTGCACTTCGATCTACAATGGTTGTGAGTAGTTCAACGTCATAATATTCTAACCGTGCATTGATGCCAAAACGTGCTCTAAGCGGCGCGGTAAGTAAGCCCGAACGCGTAGTCGCACCGACCAATGTAAATGGATTCAAGGCAATCTGAACGCTCCTAGCGCTTGGCCCAGAATCAATCATGATATCTATTTTAAAATCCTCCATAGCACTGTAGAGGTATTCCTCAATTACAGGCGATAGACGGTGGATTTCATCTATGAACAGAACATCATTCTCTTGAAGATTTGTAAGTAGACCCGCCAAATCAGAAGGCTTATCAAGCACCGGTCCCGAAGTAATTTTTATACCAACGCCAAGCTCGTTTGCGATAATATGGCTCAATGTAGTTTTACCCAGTCCTGGAGGACCATGAAGTAATACATGATCCATGGCCTCATCACGCATCTTAGCCGCCTCTACGAAAATCTTTAAGTTTTCTAACACGGAAGCCTGTCCCGTAAAATCGTCAAAGGATAACGGGCGGAGCTTGCGTTCAATATCGCGCTCCGTATTCGAAAAATTTTCACCCGTAGGGTCTAGATGCTCGTTCATAGGTTCTACAAAATACCACAAAAAATCCCCTTACCTAAAGGCAAGGGGATTTGAATTTTAAAAAAGCTCGAATGGCCTAGTGACCGCTCTCTTCACCTTCTGCAAGTGGCACGTTCTGTGGCACAAAGTCTTCATCGTACCCTGGCTTAGAATAATCGTAAGCCCAACGGTAAACTATAGGTACATCACCTGGCCAGTTGCCGTGCAGGTGCTCTACAGGGGTTGTCCATTCTAATGAGTTGGCTCGCCACGGGTTTTGCGAAGCTTTAGGACCTCTCCAAATGCTGTAGAAGAAGTTGAAAATAAAGATCAATTGGGCAATACCTCCAATAATCGCGAAGTATGTGATCAAAACATTAATGTCGGCCAAATTATCGAACATTGGGAATGCCGTATTGCTGTAGTAACGACGTGGTAATCCTGCCATACCTAGGAAGTGCATGGGGAAGAATACTCCGTATGCCGTAATAAACGTCAACCAGAAGTGCGCGTAGCCCATAGATTTGTTCATCATGCGGCCGTACATCTTAGGGAACCAGTGGTATACCCCAGCGAACATACCAAAGATGGCGCTGAGCCCCATTACAATGTGGAAGTGCGCAACTACGAAGTAGGTATCGTGAACGTTTATATCTAACGCTGAATCACCAAGAATAACCCCAGTTAAACCGCCCGTTACGAACGTACTTACAAGACCTATTGAAAATAACATCGCAGGTGTATACTGGATATTTCCTTTCCACAAGGTTGTGATATAATTAAACGCCTTTACCGCAGAAGGAATGGCGATCAACAACGTGGTAAACGTAAATACAGAACCAAGGAATGGGTTCATCCCTGTCACAAACATGTGGTGACCCCAAACGATAAAGCTTAAGAAAGCAATGGCTAAAATTGAACCAACCATCGCGCGGTAGCCAAAGATTGGCTTACGTGAATTGGTAGCTATAACCTCTGATGAAATACCTAGCGCTGGTAATAAGATAATATACACCTCTGGGTGCCCTAAGAACCAGAATAAATGCTGGTACAATACTGGTGAACCACCGCTATAGCTTAATACCTCGCCACCAATGAAAATATCACTTAAGTAAAAAGAGGTACCGATCAAACGGTCCATCATTAGCAATAATGCTGCACTCAATAATACGGGGAAGGAAAGCACACCCAATACCGCCGTTACGAAGAATGCCCATATGGTTAAAGGCAATCTTGTCATGCTCATCCCTTTAGTACGCATATTTATCACCGTAACGATGTAATTAAGCGATCCCAACAAAGAACCAACGATAAAGAATGTCATAGAAATCAACCAGAGCGTCATACCCGTTCCAGAACCTGGCATGGCCTGAGGCAACGCAGATAAAGGAGGATAAACCGTCCAACCGCCTGAAGCAGGTCCTGACTCAACAAATAATGAAGCGATCATGACGACTGAACTCAAGAAGAAGAACCAGTACGAGAGTGCATTCATGAAACCTGAAGCCATATCACGTGCACCAATCTGCAATGGGATAAGTAGATTGGAGAATGTACCTGAAAGACCTGCCGTTAGGACAAAGAATACCATGATGGTACCATGAATGGTAACCAGTGCTAAGTACATATTAGGATCCATCACACCATCTGGTGCCCATTTACCCAAGAAGAATTCTAAGATGGGGAAACTCTGTTCTGGATAAGCGAGTTCTAATCGGAAGAGCATGGACATCATAACACCCACAATTCCCATGATCATACCGGTAATCAAAAACTGCTTACCAATCATTTTATGGTCCATCGTAAAGATGTACTTCGTGAAGAAATTCTCCTTATGATGGTGCTCCATCAAATGATCCTGAAAGTGCTCGTTTTTTGTCGAAGTAGTTGACATAGCTTTTTTAATTACGTCTTAATTACAAAGTCTCAGCGACCGTTTTTTGTTCCTTGATCCATGCATTGAATTCATCTTCTGTTTCAACGATGATTTCCATTTGCATGTTGTAATGAGCTGCACCACAGATTTTGTTACACAACAATACGTAGTTAAACTCCCAGACGTCTTCACCTTTTGCCAAGCGAATTTCATTCACTTCAGCAACGTGATTTTTCACGTCCTTATCTTGGCGGATTTCAGCGGTGGTTTTGGTGGGTGTGAACTGGAAATAGGTTTTTGAACCCGGTACACAGTTCATTTGCGCCCTAAAATGCGGGAAAAATGCAGAGTGAATGACATCTTGTGATCGGAATTCAAATTTAATTGGCTTTCCAACTGGCAAGTGCAACTCTTTCGTAATGATATCATCCGAAGAGTAAGCATCTTTCGTATCTACACCAACGATATTAGCGCCGGCTATTTCATGCACTGTTGCATAACCTAATTGGTTATCTCCTCCACTATAACGCGCGGTCCAATTAAATTGTTGAGCGTAAAGTTCAATAACTATAGGTTCTTCTTCATTTTCGGGCATCATTAATCCACTCCATACATTAAGACCCCAAATGATAAGAACTGCAAGGAAGAGCGCTGGAACGACAGTCCAAAAAAGCTCTAGCTTATTGTTGTGCTCGTAATACACAGCTTTAGTGCCTTTTTTTCCTCTGTATTTATATCCGAAGTAAAATAGTATGGGCTGAACGATAAAGAACACAACATTAATAATGAGCATGCTCAAGTTCCACAAACTATCAATTTCTGAACCGTGCTCCGATGAAGGTGCAGGCAGACTATGGTAGCCCCAAGCCCAATACATAACCAACACACTAATAACAAAGCCCATCCCTACTAATAGGAGTAGCTTACCCTGTGTGTCATTATCTTTTTCGCTGACCTGATTATCCTTACCACCTTGAATAGATGAGGAAATCTCAGAGATGCGCATCACCTGAACAATAGTCAGGACGGCGAGTACGATTAATACGATGATGGAAACTGTATTCATTATCTAAGTCTCTTTTTCGAATTATTGTTGGAAGTACTTTGACTCCGTTATCATTGGGTGATTCTTATGTAATAAAGGTGCCTTCGCTAGACTGCTCAGAACAACGATAATAAACAATCCTGTGAAGAATAAGATAGCACCCAACTCTAGTAAACCGAATCCGTAATGATCGCCTACCGTTCCTGGCATTATCATTACATAGTGATCCATGTAGTGTCCAACAAGCACGAAGAACGCTGCCATAACTACTGTTCCTGGAACCCGCTTAGCAGGACGGCTTAATACAGCCAAAACTGGCAGTAAGAAGTTCAACGTAAGCATGGTGAAGAAAGGCACTTTATATTGATCAAAACGTTGCATGTAGTACGTAACCTCTTCCGGGATATCCGCATACCAGATCAACATAAACTGAGAGAACCATAAGTAGGTCCAGAATACCGAGAATGCGAACATGAACTTACCTAGATCATGCATGTGGTTCTCATTAATCCACTCCATGTGTCCTTTGCCCTTGAGATAGAGCGTAATAAGAATTAATGCAGCGAAAGAGCTAACGAACATTCCCGCAAATGTGTACCAACCAAAGAGGGTTGAGAACCAGTGCGTATCAATGCTCATGATGAAATCCCAAGCAGAAGTTGAAGAAGTAACTGCATAGAATACTGTAAAGGCTGCAGCGACTCCGCGGTTTTTCTTCCACATCGCTACACCGTCACCAGAATCGGACAACAATGAATTTTTACGAAGCATTTTTGCTGCCCAGATCCAACCTACAGTGTAGACTATGGCGCGTATACTAAAAAATAAAGGGCTTAAGAAGCCTGTCTTTTCGGCTATAATTGCATCATAATTTGGGTGTCCTTGTACATCGATACCTTCTACCATCCAGTGGAACATATGATGAACATGTCCAAATCCAAGAAACGAAATGATTAAGATTACAATCAATGGAATCACAATGGCAAATGCCTGTGCTTCCATGACTCTTAACAATCCTGCTGACCATCCAGCCTGCGCCACATATTGAATACCCAAGAAGAACAACTGACCCAATCCTAAACCAAGGAAGAAGATAGCTGCCACATACAATGCACTCCAAGGACGATTCGCAATTTGATGCGCCTCATGTGCTGCATGCGCATCGTGTTCCAGTGCAGACTCAATCATTGCGGCATGTGCTTCACCTGGGTAATCATCGTTACCTGCATGGCCATGATCATCGTGCGATGCATCAGCGTGGTCATCGTGGCCTGCATCAGCCTGGTCATCATGACTTGCATCAGCGTGGTGCTCAGTAGCATGACTGCTGTGCCCATGATCCGCTTCGTTAGAAGAAGATCCATTCAAGGCAAATCCAACGATCCAAAGGATAGCACCTACTACCGTAAGTGCGATTGCCAACTGTTTTGTTTTTGAACTAAACTCAAACATTCTCTTCAGCGGTTTTTATTCTTGATCTTCTCTAAGCTTCACAACGTAACGAACAATCTTCCAACGCTCGTTATACGTCAACTGGGATGCGTGCGATCCCATAATTCCTTTACCGTGCATGATCACATGGTACATAGAACCAGGTGTGATGTCGCGGTCTTTGTATGCTGGTACACCAAGGATTTTTTCCTGCTGCACCAAATTTCCATTACCGTCGCCCTTTTCGCCGTGGCAATTCACGCAGAAAGTGGTGTACAACTCCTTTCCTTCTTTCAATACATCCTCAGAAAGAAAAGACTCGGGCATCAATAACCCAGCTTTAGCAGCATCGTAACCTTCATTTGTGTTACTGTATTCGTAAGGATGGTAGCCACGCGGTACTGTTCCTTCCACTGGGAGCTGAGCACTCAATCCATTTGCGAACTGGTACGCAGGCTCGTAAGTCTCTAATGAAGGACTGGTGTACATATCGTCCATGTACGTATATCCAGGGGTCGTCTTATCAGCATTACAGCTTGCTAAAAACGCAGCTGAAGCTAAGAGTAGTAGTGTAGATAAACGCTTCATTATTAGTCTTCTAATTTTGAAATTTCCAATGCACCCAATTCCTGAAGTTTTGCAGTTAAAGCAGCCTCGTCGCCTTCCAACTCAACTTCCATTAAGAAGTGATCGTCAGTCGTACGAGGATCAGGATTTTGTGCTTTGGCGCCCGGATATAATCCGTTTACAGCGAAATAGGACCAACACATCAAGTGTGCAGCAAAGAATACCGTCAATTCGAACATAATAGGCACAAACGAGGGCATGTTTATAAACCAATATGCGTTTGGTTTACCACCAATATTTTGTGGCCAATCGGCAATCATTGTGTAATACGTCAACCAAGAAGCAAAAGACAAACCGATTAAGCCGTAGAAAAATGCCGCTGTACTCAAACGCGTTCTTTTTAGGCCTAAAGCTTCATCCAAACCGTGAATTGGGAATGGTGAGTACACTTCGCTGACGCTAAAACCGTTTGCACGGAGATCTTTAACCGCATCTAAAACGACATCGTCGTCGTTAAATAGTGCGCGTACGATAGGATTATGTTTAGTGTGCCCCATGTTCGTCGTGGTGTTTTTTAAAGTTTTCGCCAGAAGATTTTAGAATCGTCTTTAATTCTGCCTGTGCAATTACAGGGAACGTTCTAGCGTACAAAAGGAACAAGACAAAGAAGAAACCGATGGTTCCTACGAAAATACCAATGTCAACAAACGTAGGAGAGAACATTGACCAAGATGATGGCAAGTAATCTCTATGTAATGAGGTAACAATAATCACGAAACGCTCGAACCACATACCAATATTCACAACGATGGAAATGATAAAGGTGAATACGAGATTGGTTCTTAATTTCTTCGACCACATGAACTGAGGAGAGAATACGTTACACGACATCATTGCCCAATACGCCCACCAGTAAGGTCCAGTAGCCCTATTCAAGAAGGCATATTGCTCATATTCGACACCTGAATACCAAGCGATGAAGAGCTCTGTGATGTAAGCCACACCCACAATAGAACCTGTAACCATGATAACGATATTCATCATCTCGATGTGCTCTATGTTGATGTAATCCTCCATTTTGAAGATTTTACGCACGATCAAAAGAAGTGTCTGTACCATGGCAAAACCTGAGAAAATCGCACCTGCTACGAAATACGGTGGGAAGATGGTCGTGTGCCATCCAGGAATTACTGAAGTAGCAAAGTCCATCGATACGATCGTGTGTACTGACAATACAAGCGGAGTTGCAAGACCAGCCAACACAAGAGATACCTCTTCAAAACGTTGCCAATGCTTTGCTTTACCACCCCAACCAAATGAGAGTAGTTTATAAATGTGCTTTTGGATAGGGTTGATTGCACGGTCGCGAATCATTGCAAAATCCGGTATCAAACCTACATACCAGAATACAGTACTTACTGTTAGATAGGTAGAAATCGCGAACACGTCCCATAAAAGAGGCGAGTTGAAGTTGACCCATAGCGTACCGTACTGGTTTGGAATTGGCATTACCCAATACGCCATCCAGATACGACCCATGTGAATCAACGGGAATAAACCCGCCTGGATTACAGAGAAGATGGTCATCGCTTCCGCAGAGCGGTTGATGGCCATTCTCCATTTTTGACGGAAGAGTAAGAGTACTGCAGAAATCAATGTCCCTGCGTGACCGATACCTACCCACCATACAAAGTTGGTAATATCCCAAGCCCAATCAATGGTCTTGTTCAGTCCCCAAACACCAATACCGGTGCCGATGGTATATAGGATACATCCTACACCCCAAAGGAACATGACAAATGCGATAGAGAAGGCAATCCACCATGAACGTGGTGCTTTGGACTCTACCGGTTTAGCTATATCGTTCGTGATGTCTGAATAAGACTTGTCACCGAGGATAAGCGGATTTCTAACAGGCGATTCGTAATGCATGTCGCTTTCTTAATTTATTAGGCTCTGTTTCTAACTTTAGTCTGGTAGAAGATGCTAGGCTGTGTGCCTACTTCCTCAAGAAGGTGGTAAGCGCGTTCCTCTTGCTTGAGGTGACTTACTTCACTCTTAGGGTTATTTACATCTCCGAAAACAATGGCTCCAGATCCACAAGCCTGAGCACAAGCTGTAGTGAATTCACCGTCGGTTAATTGTCTTCCGTCTTTCTTTGCTTCTAGCTTACCCAATTGGATACGCTGAATACACAATGAACACTTTTCAATGACACCACGAGCACGAACCGTTACGTCCGGGTTCAATACCATTCTACCGTAGTCGTCTTGTGATGGGTTCACGTCTGTAAATTTGTCGTTCACCTGATAGTTAAACCAGTTGAAACGACGTACTTTATAAGGACAGTTGTTCGCACAGTAACGTGTTCCAATACATCTGTTGTAAGCCATATGGTTCAATCCCTCACGTGAGTGTACCGTTGCTCCTACAGGACAAACTGTCTCACAAGGTGCGTGATTACAATGCTGGCACATTACCGGCTGGAATACTACTGATGGACTCTCAGAAGGAACTTCCATTTTCGCGTATTTCTCGATCGCGCCTACACCTTCTTCCTCTGCAACCTCTTTGGTCATATCAGAAGAGTAGTAGCGGTCGATACGCAACCAGTGCATATCACGGTGACGACGTACTTCATCCTTACCCACCACAGGAACGTTGTTTTCCAGTGAACAGGCAACGACACAAGCACCACAACCTGTACATGAGTTCAAGTCAATAGACATGTTCCACATGTGCGAAGTTTCGTGATCTTGATCGTCCCACAAATTCGCCTCAAAAGAAGTAAGTGGGCCTTTGTAAGATTCAAAAGTTGGCTTTTCATTCCATTCTTTCGCATTACCAGATAAGAACGTAGGTAAGTTGATTTCATTCACAATCTTACGTCCCATCATAGTGTGGGCCAATTGGACCGAAGCGAAACCGTGCTCAACTTCAGTAGCAACTACTGTAGCCTCCGCGTAACTTACTGCTGGCGCCAGAAGTGAATTTGCATTCACACCGACATTGTTACCAACTTTACCCGCTTCCGTTCTACCAAAACCTACGGCAAGACCAATACTACCTTGCGTCTGACCGGGCTGAATCCAAACCGGTACATTTTCAAGTGTTGTACCATCTACAGTAATGTTGATGGTATTACCATTCATTGAACCGTTGGATTGCGCTTTTACCTCTACTCCATAGGCGACTGCATCAGCTGCGCTCATCACCACGTAGTTGTCCCACGACAAACGAGTTACCGGATCAGGTAATTCGTACGTCCATGGGTTATTCGCATTTGATCCAGCACCCATACCTGCTTTGGTATACGTGTAGAATTCTAATCCTTTTAATGGCGCACTTACAGCAACATCACTCATATCCAGTGTGCCAGTAGCAACTTCTTCTATGGCGACGTCGGCAAAACCATCGTGCAGCAAGGCATTCCAAGCTTTCGATGCGTTCTCAGAAGTAGCACTTGCTTTTATGAGTTCAACAGCGCTTTCTGAACCACCTGCGAGTGTATTTACAATCTCGACTGCACTCTTGCTATCGAACAATGGACTAATGGTCGGCTGACCAACTGCATAGACACCACTAACTGGTGCTGCATCTGTCCAAGCCTCTAGATAGTGGCTCATTGGTAATGCAACTGCAGCTTTAGAAGCTGTTTCGTCCAATCGATCTGCAATACTAACCAAGCTTACTTTTTCTGCCAAAGACGCCATTGCTGAACTGAAGTGCAGCACATTCGTATCTAAGGTTACCACGCTCGTTACGTCACCCGATTTGATATCTTCAAGTAACGCTGCAAAATCGGTATCAGAACCTGATGCAGTGAAATCTAACCTTGAAGTGTTAAACGCTTCAGAAGCTAATAATTCATTTGTCTTTGCGGCCAATTTCTCAGCTGTTGCTGAATTCAAACCGTTCAATACTAATGAACCAGAACCCGCGGCAATTAATTCATTCGCGACACCTTCTACTGAAAGCTTGATGTCTTCACGCAATGCTGGAGCAGATACTGTAGCAACTCCTACTGCATTAGCGACCTTATTATATACATGAGCCAATACTGATTCGTATTCGCTCACTTTTGCTTTAATTCGTACATCTGCATTTGCGCCTGATAAAGACAATCCAGACTCTGCTTGAATGTGGCGCAACATATCACTACCCGGCTTACGAGCAGCGGCATAAGCGCTGTTTAAATTTTCACCGCCCCAATCTCCTAAGAAATCAGCGCCTACTGCAAAAACAAGACGTGCCTTAGCCAATTCAACTGTAGGCAAACCACGAACACCCGTTAGCGCTTCGTAAACATCGGCTCTATTGCTTTGGCTTACTGCATCAACACTAACATGACGTAATCCCAGTTTCGCAATAGCACTCTTTAATGCTGGAGAAATTACCGTTCTCGTTAGAAGTACACTATTCTCTGTCAGTAAAGACTGTGCTTTAGTGATGGCTTCCTTCCAAGAAGTGGCTGCCCCATCCATCATAGGACTGTGCATGCGTGCACCATCATATAAGCTCAAAACAGATGCCTGAACGCGCGCGTTTGTCGCACCGTTAAAGATGGCATCGTTGTTCGGTTCAATTTTGATCGGGCGGCCTTCGCGAGTTTTTACCAAAACAGAGGCGAAATCGTATCCGTCGTAAAGTGACGAGGCATAGTAGTTCGCAATACCTGGCGTTAAGCTATCAGGCTTAACCACGTAAGGAATACTTTCTACGATTGGCGCCTCACAAGCTGCGAGCGTTGCTGCTGCTGTTGAGAAACCCATGAATTTCAAAAAGTCACGACGGGACGTGCTGCTTTCAGCAAGCTCGTCATTACCTAAGAAGTCCGCCTGCGAAATCTCATTAGAGAATTCGTTTTGCGCGAGCTTTTCTGATAGTTCAGGATTGGATTGATCCTCAATTCCTCTCCAATATTTGTTGTTCTCAGTCATTGCTGTGCTTCTATTAGTAGTGACACTTACCACACTCTAAACCACCGATTTTTGCTGCAGTGATTTTTTCGCCGTGGTACTTTTCTGTTAATTCTTCGTGGAAGTCTTGGTAGTAACCGTTCTTCTCAAACTGAACCTCCGTCTCGCGGTGACAATTGATACACCAACCCATCGTCAATTCTGAGTACTGGTACATTTCTTCCATCGTCTCCACCGGGCCGTGACATTCTTGGCACTCTAGTTTCCCAACATTTACGTGCTGGCTGTGATTAAAGTAGACAAGATCCGGCAGGTTGTGAATACGCACCCATTTGATGGGTCGCTCTTCATAATCTTCAATGTATTCGCGATTTTCACCATCCCAGCCAATAGCCGCATAGATTTTCGCTATTTCTGGTGAACTTTCACCATCGTATTTTAAGTTCCCTGACGCATCGGTAATTTCCGAACCATCAACGTACATGTGACAGTTCATACATACGTTCGCAGAAGGAATACCCGAATGCTTTGAATGACGCGCTGAACTGTGGCAGTAGTTACAATCAACTTGATTCTCGCCAGCATGAAGCGCGTGAGAGAAGGCAATGGGTTGTTCAGGCTGGTAGTTCTGCTCTACGCCGATACCACTCATCCACCAATAGGCTTGGTTAAGGAACAACACGGTTACTACAATCGTAGCGACAGTAACAAAACCCTTGTTGTTGATCAAACGGCCCCAGAACCAACCCGCCTCATCGAGAATGGATACGGGATCCTCGCCTTGAACAAGACGAAGTGTATTCTTCATGCGAGCTAGAAGCATCACCATGACAAACAAAAGCAATCCTAAACCTAAGGTGATTTGCTTGCTGTAATCCTTCGATTCAACCACCACAGTTGTTCCGCCGGTAAGATCGCCGCCTGGAGGAACTTGTTTAACATCGCCCTCAATGGTGTATTGAAGAATGTCAAAAATGTCTTGATCGCTTAAGGTTGGGAATGCACTCATTACAGAGCCATTGTACTCTTCGAAGATTGCAATAGCATCTTCATCTCCTGAAGCACGTAGTTCTGCGTTGTTACGAATCCATTTTTTCAACCACTCTTCAGAATACTTGTCTGTAACTCCCGTCAAAGCAGGACCTACAAGTTTCTTGTCTAACTTGTGACAGCTTGCACAATTTGATTTGAAGAGCTTCTTCCCGTTCTTGGCATCGCCCTCGAAGGCTTGCAGGGTTGAGGCAGAGAATAAGAAAATAAACACCGCCAAAAGGGTACTTAATTTTCTGAATTTTGAGGTAGTGTACATATGAGGCCTATATATAGCTATTCAGTGTCGCGCAAAAATAATGTGCAGAGGCCACAAAAAGGTTGTAATTCAAGGGAAATTATAATTTAAATTCGTTCTAAATTAAAGGTTGATGATGACCATTCGCCTGTTTGGGACCGCGCAACAGTACTTTTGAAAAATATAAGGCTCGCTACTATGCTCCG
>Ga0102811_1001032_pt1 | contig 13245 bp, 10 predicted proteins | sample ColrivemetaGS705_FD_84507 | JGI IMG/M metagenome (GOLD analysis project Ga0102811, IMG submission 84507) | Estuarine microbial communities from the Columbia River estuary - Flood tide ETM metaG S.705 | ecosystem: Environmental > Aquatic > Marine > Intertidal zone > Estuary | place: USA: Columbia... | reverse complement strand
CACGACAGGGTTGGAAGAACGCCACCATTTCCTCATCGACGACGCCGCGCGCGACATCGCCATACTGCAAACGGGCAATACGTCCTTGGGCGTAAACATGCTTGCCGCCTTGGTGGAGCAAGCCGCGCGACAATTGGGCGCGGATTGGGATATAGAAATCCTGGAGATGCACCACAGGCACAAGGTCGACGCCCCATCGGGCACAGCGTTATTGCTCGGCGAAGCCGCCGCCAAGGGCCGCGCGATCCATTTGAAAGATCATAGCGAACGGGGCCGTGACGGGATCACCGGCGCACGCAAGGCCGGCGATATCGGCTTTGCATCCTTACGCGGCGGTAGCGTGGCGGGCGACCACAGTGTCATCCTTGCATCCGACAATGAACGCATCGAGCTTATCCATCGCGCCGAAAATCGCACAATATTTGCCCGCGGCGCGGTGAAAGCCGCGGTCTGGCTAACGCCGCAAAAGCCCGGCCGATATAATATGCAAGAGGTCCTTGGCCTTTGAAGAAAGCAGATATATTCGAATTTTATCGGCGCTTGGCGGAGGCCAACCCTGATCCGGAAACCGAATTAGCTTATGGTAACCCTTATCAATTGCTCGTGGCCGTCACCTGCTCCGCGCAATCGACCGATGTCGGGGTGAACAAGGCGACAAGGGCTTTGTTTGAAGAGGTGAAGACGCCCGCGCAAATGGTCGCACTTGGGCTAGAGGGCTTGAAAGCGCACATAAAAACCATCGGCCTCTATAATAACAAGGCGAAGAACGTCATCGCTCTGTCGGAAATCCTCGTCCGTGATCACGCCGGCGAAGTGCCCGCCAACCGCGATGCGCTGGAGGCTTTGCCCGGCGTGGGCCGCAAAACTGCCAATGTGGTGATGAACACCGCCTTTGGTGCGGAAACCTTCGCCGTCGACACCCATATTTTCCGCGTTGGCAATCGCACCGGAATTGCGCCGGGCAAGACCGTGATTGCGGTCGAAAAAGCGTTGGAGAAAACTACGCCAAACCCGTTCCGCGTGGGCGCGCATCATTGGTTGATTTTACATGGCCGCTATATCTGCAAGGCGCGCACGCCCGAATGCTGGCGTTGTCCCGTGGCTGACCTATGCCGCTTTAAACCCAAAACCTCCGCACCCAAAATCAAGTCCACAAAGGCCGCTCTTACGTCATCTTGAAACAAGTTCAGGGTGACACACAACTATCGCTTTTGTTGGCATTAACGACAGATTCCCTTCGTCATCCCAGCCTGCGCTGGGATGACGGGAGTAGGAGCGGTGACGGCGGCGACGCGATTACCGCCTCGACCCTATACGACTTTATTTCCCCGTCCAATTCCCGGGCCGCTTCTCAACGAACGCAGCCATGCCTTCCTTCTGATCTTCTGTACCAAATAGGCCATGGAACAGGCGGCGTTCAAACACGACGCCTTGCTGCAATGTCGTTTCAAATGCTGCGTTGACCATTTCCTTGCACGCAAGCGCGGCCAAAGGCGCCATGGCGGCAATCGCCGTGGCGGTCTTAACGGCTTCGTCGACCAGCTCGCCTGCCGGAACAACCTTCGCAACTAAGCCTGAACGCTCTGCCTCGACCGCATCCATCATCCGGCCCGTCAGGCACATTTCCATCGCTTTCGCCTTGCCAATCGCACGCGTTAGGCGCTGGGATCCACCCATTCCGGGCGTGACGGCGAGCTTGATTTCAGGCTGTCCAAATTTGGCCGCATCGCCGGCTATGATGAAGTCTGCCATCATCGCCAATTCGCATCCCCCGCCGAGCGCGAAGCCGTTGACCGCCGCGATCCATGGCTTGCGGGTGGCGGTCACGCGGTCATAGCCTGCGAAGAAGTTTGCGCCATACATGTCCGCGAAAGATTGCGACGACATTTCCTTAATGTCCGCGCCCGCGGCAAAGGCCTTTTCGCTACCTGTTAGGACGGCGCATCTCTGGCTATCATCGGCATCAAATGCCGCAAAGGCCGCGATGAGGTCGGCCAATACCTGACTGTTCAACGCGTTCAACGCTTGCGGCCGATTCAGCGTCATCAGCGTCACGGCGCCGCGTTGTTCGACTAACAAAGTTTCATAGCTCATAGGGGCTTCCATTCTTCCTGTGCCGGCAATGCGGCAAAAATATCGTTAATGAGGTCTTCGGTAACGCCTTCCGGCATAGCGGGATCCCATTGGGGCGCATTATCCTTGTCGACGATAACGGCGCGGACGCCTTCGGCGAAATCGGGACGAACGAGCACGCGGCTGGCAATGCGATATTCCATCGCCATATTATCGGCAAAGTCGGTCAGCTTCAGGCTCTCCGACAATTGGCGTAAGGCGACTTTGCAGGTTTGCGGGCTTTTTGTCCTTAAGGTCGCCAGCTCTTTCATCGCCCATTCGCTCTTATCACCTTCAAGGTTTAGGAGAATATCTTCGAATTGGTCGGCGGCAAAATGGCGATTAATGTGCGACAGCGTTTCGACGATTTTCGACGCCGGCGGCGTTTCGGATAATGTCCCCAATATGCCATCAATACGCGCGACATCTTCGGCCGCAATCCTTGCCTTGGCGTCCGCAAGCGCGCTGCTCGGCAGATAATGGGTCGCAAGGCCAAACGCGAGACACTCTGCACCGGCCACGCGTGCCCCGGTGAGCGCCAGATACTGCCCCATGCGCCCTTCCAGCCGCGACAAATACCAACCGCCGCCTACATCGGGAAACAGGCCAATACCCGTTTCAGGCATGGCAAATTTGGTATTCTCGGTCGCTACGCGGAAACGCGCAGGTTGGCTGATACCCACGCCGCCACCCATCGTAATGCCATCCATGAACGCCACGACAGGTTTGGGAAAAGTGAACAACAAATGGTTCAATTGATATTCGTCATGGAAGAATTTTCGGCCCGACACGCCGCCGTCATTAATGGCCGAATTGCGTAAGAAAGCGATATCTCCTCCTGCGCAAAAGCCACGCCCGTCTGCATGATCAACAACTACGCATTTCACCGCAGCATCGTCAGCCCAAGCGCGCAATGCGGCTGTCATCGCGTGCACCATCGGCAATGTCAGCGCATTCAACGCCGATGGCCGGTTCAGGCTGATGAAACCGGCATGACCCTCTACGCGGATTAAGATATCATCGGTCATTGGCGCAACAGATCCCGGCCGATAATCATGCGCATGACCTGATTGGTCCCTTCAAGAATGGAATGAACGCGCAAATCGCGCCAGAAACGTTCGATAGGATAATCCCGCAAATAGCCATAGCCACCGAAAAGCTGCAGCGCTTGATTAACAATCTCGCTGCCGCTGTCGGTCGACAGGCGCTTTGCCATCGCCGAAAAGCGGGACTTGTCTGGCGCGTTGGCCGTGACCTTGGCCGCGGCGATATACAATAATGCCCGCGCCGCTTCCAAATCCGTCGCCATGTCGGCCAGCATGAATTGTGTATTCTGGAACTCGGCCACCGGCTGACCAAATTGTTGACGCTCTTTGGTGTACGCAATCGCCTCATCCAAGCATCTTTGCGCGCCGCCCAGTGAACAGGCACCGATATTCAACCGCCCACCGTCCAAGCCCATCATCGCAAAGCGGAAACCATCGCCTTCTGCGCCCACGCGATTGGCAACGGGCACGCGGCAATCTTCAAAAATCACCTGCGCCGTTGGCGATGCGTTCCAGCCCAGTTTTTTCTCCGGCGCACCAAAGCTCAGCCCTGGCGTATCTTTGTCGACGACAAGGCACGTCACGCCCTTGGTCTTTTCTGCACCCGTGCGGACCATCACGACATAGACGTCATTATAGCCAGCACCCGAGATAAACTGCTTCGTGCCGTTCAGCACATAATGATCACCATCGCGCCGCGCGCTGGTTTTCAGTGCCGCAGCGTCCGACCCGCTGCCCGGTTCGGTCAGACAGTAACTGGCGATTTTATGCATCGACACAAGGTCGGGCAAATAGCGCGCCTTCAGCTCCGCACTGCCAAAAGTATCAATCATCCACGCGGCCATATTGTGGATGGAAATGAACGCGCTGGTGGTGGGGCAGCCATAAGCCATCGCCTCCATAATCAACGCCGCCTCCAACCGGCCAAGGCCAGTGCCGCCCGATTCTTGCGAAACATAAATCGCGCCAAAGCCAAGCGCGCCGGCGGCTTTCCACACATCGACCGGATAATGCGACTTTTCGTCCCATTCAGCGGCAAAAGGAGTGATGGCATCCGCGGTGAATTTGCGTGCCATATCCTGTATGGCGAATTGATCATCGGTGAGTTCAAACTGGTTTTGCATATGATCGCCCTAGCATCGCCATTTTGAGTTATCCAGATATTAGCTGGGAACATTATCGGTATCGCGGGCACCTTGCATCCGCCCATTTCGTTCGCGCAAACGACGCTGTTTCGATGCGCTTGCGTCAAGGCAAAGGCGTAAACGTAAACCGGGTCTAAAAAAAACTTGGCGCAAGGGCGTCATGCCTGCTAACCGCTCTCGGCCCGCACCCATAGCTCAGCTGGATAGAGCGCTGCCCTCCGAAGGCAGAGGCCAGAGGTTCGAATCCTCTTGGGTGCGCCATTCAAACCATTGATATATAACAATATTTAAACGCAGCGTTGTGCTGATTGCGGCTAAAATAGCGCTTTTTAGCTATGCACAAATCGTGCACAAATTTCTATGTTCATTCGCAAACTTCCTGATTAGGCTGAGAGAGTCGGAGGAAGGCGGATTATGGCTAAAGACGGTGATATTCGGATTGATCTGCTGGGTCACGTGAAGCGAGAAAATAGGCTAACGGAGACTTTCCAAATATCCCAATGGATGCACTTTGGCGTAGCACTTTTCAATTGGGCGCGAGAAAGGGCTCACTCTCCGTGCCCAGACGAAGATGGTCAATACGTCAGCGTGCTATCAAGCCCAGCTCATAATAAGTCTTCCGCAGTCAACCGAGGCGCTTCACTTGGCATACAAATGGCTCTTGCAAGCGCTTGCATGCACCCATGTTCATTGGATCTGTGGATTCGGCGCCATTGTCCGACAGAAACACGAAGATGATGTTTTCATATGCGCCGATGGCCTTTAGATGCGCGATCAACTCGCCGATTATCCGTCGCGTTTGGCAGCGGCAGCCTCGACTACCGATCAACAGCGTCGAACTATAACAAAACGAATTGAACTATTGTCGACAATCTTGCATACAACTTTTCTACCATGTTGGAGATGCAAAATGTTGATTAGGCGCTTTTCTGATGTTGCGAGATCTTCGCTTACAATTATTGCAGCCACAACCCTGGCGATCACGTGTGAATCTTCTGCAAGTGCGACGCCGCCAAGCGGCAAATTGATAAAAGATAGAGAGCAGCTCGCTACTAAAAATGACGCAAAGCAGGAAATTCAGACGGAAGCGGTGGCGATTGCCTCTGGCGGGTTTAAGCGGGAAGCCTTTGTCCTAGCACCGCGCAGCAAGTATGGCAGCAGGCCAGCTGTAATCGTGCTGCATGGTGGCACACGCGGAGCGAACGACATATTCAAATGGACAAGTTGGCCCAAGTTGGCCGAACGGGAAAAGTTTTTGTTGGTGGCGCCACAAGGGGTCAACAATCAATGGAATGATGGCCGTGACGTAACCATTTCGGGAACGCGGAGCACGGCAGATGATGTCGGCTTTTTGTCCAGCCTGATCGAAACATTAATCCGTGATTATGGTGCTGACCCGCGTGCAATCTTTGTCACCGGTGTTTCCAACGGGGGGCTGATGTCCATGCGCCTTGGCTGCGAGAAGCCGTCACTTGTTGGTGCAATTGCACCAGTCATTTCTACCATGCCTGAAGTTATTGCGCAGATGTGCAGATCTGCAAGGCCTTTGCCTGCGATGTTCATGGCAGGAACGGCTGATCCGTTGATGCCTTATGACGGCACGCCCAACGCTTTTCTCTTGGCACGAGGAAACAATACACCAATGTTGTCTATGCCTGCGACGCTCGACTTATGGCGTGCTCGAAATGGTTGCACGGTCAAGGGGGTTGCCAAAGACCTACCCAACTTGAACAAGAATGACCGTTCAACTGTCACTCGTATCGAGTATCGTACCTGCAAATCAGGCGCGCCGGTCATACACTACCGTGTTAATGATGGCGGGCATCGGGAGCCGAGAATGCCACCGCAAGAAATACGCGGCAGGTTTGCGCAGTTGGGTCCACAGAATGGCGATATTGATGGCCCAGAGGAGATCTGGCGCTTCTTTACAACGCAGATTGACAGATGAGACCCGCGCTCTTCCTTGCCTGCGCATTTTCCTTTATGGCTCCCCAACCGCTGGCTGCGGAAGTTACGCAGCCCTGCTTCTGGCACAGCCCTAACGACCTGCCTCTTGTTGACACAAATGCGAGATATTGGCGCGCAGATTTCGATCTTTCAGATGGCGAACGACTTGAATTTCGTGGTACATTTCCATTTGCGCGTCTTATGAGCTTCAACCTGCATCGACGTTCGGACAATGCCTTGCTCGATGCGGTCACGGATACTCAGTTATCGCCGACAGCAGGCTCTACGAATCCATTTTTGAGCGGAGCGAAACGCTATGCAGTAAAACGAGACTATACTTTCTCTCTAGCAGCGAACCGTGACCGCAAAGAAGGCGACTTGACCGTCGGTTATTCTATAAAGGAATTAACCAAACTGCGATTGCTATATCGTATATATCTGCCGGATCGGCGTTTCCGCGGCGGCGGTGTTGGCCTCCCACGTGTCTGGCGTGTCGCGCCCAATGGCACAAGTGTCGAGCTGGGCGGCCAATGCCCTGTCCCGGAAGAAGTCGATGGCCTCCAGACGATTGGGCCAACTAGGCTTCCCGCTGCCCAGGGATCTCCACAAAATCCTATAGAATGGCGCGGAGGCGGCTCGCCCAGTAACCAAAGTCAGGGTGATTTATTCATCAATCGCGATAATGCCTATGCAATCGCCCTCACTGATTTCCGATATGGCGAGGTACTGGTGTTGACGGGTATTGCACCTTCGTATCCGATGACTTGGAATGGTCAACGACACGCTCGGCATGGCCAAGTGCGTTATTGGTCTCTTTGTAGCTACCGCCACCCTTCCGACCGATCGGCATCGTGCCTCGCTGACGAGATGATCGAATTAGATAAGTCGCGCCGATATAAAGTGGTAGTTAGTCCCCGCCACCTTAGACCCAAAAATGCGCGTGCCGAATGCGGTATTGGATGGGTAGAGTCTATGACTGAAGGCACAGGAGCACTCCTGCTGCGTCACGTTGCTCCCGCAAAAGGTTTCACGAATACAACCTCCGGTCTTTCATCTAGTCAGCTGGCGGGCCCCGTCTTGGGTCTCTTTGAACCAGTGGGGCACTATGCCAGCAAAGTTAGTGTTGAGACATTGGGCTGCGCAAATCCGATTAGACGATGAATTGTGTCGATTTGTTGTAATTCATTCAAGTCTTGTGAACAATTTATTGAGGTGGGGCAGACGTACATCCACTGGCTAGCGCTTCTTTTGCACTACACTTTTGCTGAGCGCGCCGCACGTAATGATCTCTGAAGGTCATACTGGAAGTCGTTGCTAGCGTATCAAAGTTATCGAGCGGGGGACATTCTCCTCGATCAAGAACTTCCGACGAAATGTCATCATCATGGGCTTCAGCAGCAACTGCCCCCCATTTCCAGCTACACTTGAGGTTACCGCATAGCTAGGCGCACTTTCATGCATTAGCTTGCGTAAGCGGCGTAGGGTAACTTAGATGCAAGCAATATGGGGATCACAAACCTCATCGCCGCGTTTTGCTCGTTGGCGGTGTTGCATACCAGAGCCCTTTTGTTCCAGTAGCGTAATAGATAGCGCCGCTTTGACTTGGCGTGAGCGTAAGGCCGAAGTTGCGGGGTAGCCTCTCAGCCCGGCCTAATTCCGTACCGTCAGAGGCCCGACGCCAGACCAAATGCTCCTGTCGGTGTTGGGGCGCGCCATAATCGTCTGCTTCTGCAACACCCATATCTGTCGCGACCACGACACGCTCCGCACTTTTGCCCATCAAAGTCATGAAGGAGCCGGTATATTGCTTAGCCTTCCAAGCGACTGAGAAACCCCGTTCCGGGTCAAAATCCAACGCAGCAAAGCCGCCATAGGCTTCACTTGTATATATTCGCCTTGCCGCCCAATCGGACGACGCCTTCGATGGAGTGAATGACCATTTTGCATTCGAATCTACAAAAGGATGAACCGAGAAACGCTGCAATGCATTGCTCTGTGACACTGCTGTTATCCGCATCGGCGCTGCTGTAGGCAGCGCGTTGGTCTGGATGACCACGAAATCCCCGAAACCGACTGCGGCGGTTCCCGGGGTCTCTTTGCCCTCACGGTAAGTGACTGGGCCCCATCCTGTATCGGGCACCAGCCTAGCTCCATCGCGGCGCATTCGGTATAGCTTGTCGAGGCCAGCCAGATAGACATATTCCTTACCACGAAACTGGGTGGCTGTGATCCGCCCTCCGATCAACTCATTCGCTTCTCCAGTCCAAATGATTTTCATCCTATCCGGATCGATCATTACCAATGCCGAAGCTGGCAATCCATCGACCCCGCAGACTATGAAGGCACGGTAACCCTGCGACGGACAATTGGCTTTGCGATGATGAGACTTGGTCACAATCATCCCATCATTTAGAACGATAAAGCCATTATAGCTGCTGTTCGTCAGCCCATTGGGTGTAGGTAGATCAATGAACGATAAGACATTGCCATTTGCAGGATCGAGCTTGGCAAGGCGCGCAGCATACGCCACATATAGGTATCCATTAGCGTGAACACCAATTCCGCCAGGATAGATCCAGACATCCTTCCCCTCAACCATAGGCAATGTAGTGCGCCACAATTCACGATGGCTCGTTGGATCAAGTCGGCTAACAAAGGGCTTGGCAGTCGAAAGATCACCAACAACGCCGGCAAAAGCAAAAACTCGATCTTTGCCGTCAATGGCTACACTCCAAAGACCTGGCAGACTGGCTACTGCCGAGGCCTTCGGTTCGCCTTCAGACGCGGCGAAGGGCAACGCATCTGCAAATAAACCAGTTCGCGCAGAGTCCCCGTGTTCAAATGACCCAACGGCTGGATCCCAGCTCTTGGCAAGCAAATGTCCATTGGAGAACAACATTATAAGGCCAAGTGAGACTTTGACTAAACGCCGTCGCAGCATAGCACCTCCCTCATTGACCGCTTTGATAAAACCCTTCTCGATCTTCAATAAGTGCAAACTGGTCGCATCTATTGTTCACCTCCGAACTTGAAGCTCAGCTCAACACCGTAACGAGCGCGCTCATTATAGTAATTATTGCCGTTTACGTTTTGTATAATATACGTTTTATCGGTCAGGTTTTTTCCAAAGGCAGACAATTGCCAAGCTTTGCTCTTAAGCGAGATGCGGGCATCTATAATGGTAAAGTTCTCTAATTTGCGACCTGATACGTGTGTTGTACCCCCCGTAGCATTTTCATATCCCCCCCGTTCGGCCCTAAGGCTTCCACCGACCACGAGGTCGACGCCATCCCAGAGTTGATGCGAATAAAATGACGAAAGATTCAGGGTTAGGTCACGCGCACGATTGACGCGCCCTCCTGAGATATCAACTAGCTGCCCAGTGACGATGATCGTCGAACCATCGTCGAAACGGCCATCTTGGGTTGCTGCACTCAGGTTATAGTTCAAGCGCCCATTCCCGAGTGTCACTATCCCAGACAGTTCAGCCTCTGCGCCCCATTGCTTGGCTCCAGCTACATTGGAAAGAGTGAAGGTCGTGTCTGTAGCGCTTGCCGCTGTCACTACCTGCATATCATCGGTAATTGTATAGTAACCGACGACACCGAACCGCATTCGCAGGTCGGGGATGCGGCCTTTAAATCCCATCTCGAAAGACTGCGCTGTCTCGGGATTATACTCTAGCTGGGCCAGATTGGTTACGCCCTGATTGAAACCACCTGGCCGAAAACCGGTTGCATAACGGGCATATAAATTTGAATTATCTCCTAGCTTGTAGCGGATAGACGCTACTGGCAAGGTTTCCTGCCAAACGGGGTTAGAAGTTTGCACTGGCCCGGTAACCAGATCAATGCGCTGGAACCGAAAGTTCTTTTCATCGCGCTGAGACCGCAATTCAATTCCGGCTGAAAATCGATTACTAATTGCGTAGTCAATAGACCCAAATATTGACCATGAGGTTAGCTTCTCAAGTGCCGTGTCACGGCGCACTGCCTGTGATCGTAACGCAGCAGACGAGGTCGCAGGAACAGTCCCACCATTGAACGCGACAGCATCCGAGAGTGTATCTTGATAGTCAGTTCCGACCAGCCAGTTCAGAGGGCCATCCCCATTGGATGAAAGTCGAATCTCAGCGCCATCACGTTTAAAATCTTCACTCTGGTTACCGATCATGTCGACGCCAGCCAGACCTTCGAGGCCAAGGAAATGATCTAGATCCTCATTAAGGCGGCGACCGTCCCTGTTCTTGTGCACAAAAACAGCGGCAAGATTGGCGAAGCCAACTTCTCCATCTAGTTCAGCAAGAAAGGTCTTATCGTTGATCTTTACACGACCAACTCGGCTAGCATTGCGCAGATAGGGGCTGGGATCTGAAACACGCCCAGCTGGTAGTCCAGCAGCGAGACGTTGACCGAGGGCAGTAAAGCCAGCAGCCTCGGAAGAGTACACCTCATAGGTCAGTCGTGCTTCCCAACCCGATGCGATTTTGGTGAGCAGTTGCGCTCGGCCACCTTCATACTTCTGACTGTCTAGTATTTTGAGAGTGTTGATATCGACAATGTCGCCTCCGCGCTGGTTGATCATAAGACCTCCCAAACGGACAGAAACTCTGTCTTCTATCAAAGCGCCGTTAACGATGCCCTCGAGTTTCAAACGGTCAGCCGCACCATATTCCAAGTTGCTGGCAAGCCCAAGGTCCATCGTAGGTCGGTTGCTGACGACATTGACGGCGCCGCCAACCGCGTTTCGACCATAAAGTGCGCCCTGCGGTCCACGATACACTTCCACACGCGCGTTGTCGAAATAGTCGAGACGGTTAAAAGACCGACCACCAAAGCCGCCACCAGCAACGAATATTCCATTCCGATAGACACCTGTCGCGCTCTCCGAAAAGCCGTTGCGCCCGCCGCCCTGCCCCCGGATAGAAATGTCGGCGAGGTAGTCCGGGCCTGACGAAACAAGCAGAACACCGGCGGTTTGACGCAAGTAATCACCCATACCATCGAGAACAAGATTTTCTTGATCAGCTGCGGAGAGTGCACTGACTGACGCCGGAACATCATCAAGCGACTCTTCGCGCTTTCGGGCAACAACTAAAATTTCGGGAACACTAGCCTCTGTATCTTCAGGCACCGCAGTTTGCGCAAGAGCCGGATTAGCTTGCGCACCTGCAACCAAACCGAGCGCTGAGGCTAAGTAAAGTGCTGATTTCATGATGTGTTCCTCTCCCGTTTGTTCTTTTCAACTGAGTTTGTACGGCGAACTTCTGATAGTATCCATAGATTGGAAAACAATATTGTCAACAATATGGTAGACATAGATTCTCTTGGCTTGTAGTAGCTCGGTGTTCTAAGGCGACGGGAGAGGCTGTTGTTACACGCTGAACCAATTGAAGGAATTGCGATCATAACTCGAGAGGTCCAAACTGTACCGCGCCGTCGCGTGTCCGCTGAACAAATTGCATTAGACGTGGTCACCTTGATCGGGTCCCGCGGATTTCAACCTGGGGACAGGCTCAGGGAACAAGAGCTCGCAGATAGGTTCAACGTCAGTCGGGGCCCAGTGCGCGAAGCACTCCGTATCCTTGAGGCGCGGTCAATTGTTCATTTAGAGCCGATGCGTGGCGCAACGATTACCCGGCTTAAGGATGATGAGGTTCTAGATGCAGTGGCCGCGGCCGGCGCATTGTTTGGCTTAGTGTGCCGTCTAGCATGTGAACGGCGAACTAACATTGATATAGCAAAGATCGCAGAAAAAATCTCTCAACTTGAAACGTTATGCGACGAATACAGTTCACCTCGCCAGTTCTTTACCCAGACGTTAAGGATCGGTCGCTCAATAGGGCAAGCAGCCCGCAGCCCGCGGTTGATGAGGATGGTTGAGGATACACGCTTTGGCGCGCCGGACTATTTTGGGCCGCTGGGCTTTACTAGTGAGAAGCTGCGGCAAGAGGCTTTGAGAAATTGGAAAGCTATCCAGACCGCAATAACAGAACGTGATGCAACTGTCGCGGACGATTTAGGCCGCAAAGTTCACGACAACGCCCTCGCAGCGGCGTTGCTTGCAGTAGCTTGATGCAGAAGCTCTAAGAGATGGGCAAGGCGGTGCTGTCAGTCTAATCGCAACTCGTCTCCGATTGGCGGAGCTGTAGCTTTGAGCGCGAGGGCCTAGGCCATAAGAGACTGCCATTCGGCCAGTGCGGCCGAGCGGCGTTCCTTGTAGGTCTGGCGATCGACGAGGTGGCGTTCCTGGTTGAAGTGGTTGTGGACGTTGGCATGGACCGAGGCGAACTTCTGCAGTGTCTTCATTCGCCTGAACCTGAGCATCGCCCGTTCTCGTCGTCGGAAGGACAGGTGGCTGTTCTCAACCCGGTTGTTGGCCCAGCGGCCGATCTCCTGCTTCTCGGCATTGCCGAGCTCATTCATCGCCGCGCCGTAGGATCGTAGGCCGTCGGTGTTGATCTTTTCCGGCGATCCGTGGCGCTTCAGTGCCCTCTTAATGAAGGTGAGCGCGGCTTCCTTGTCGCGGGTCTTCGTGATGTAGCTCTCGAGGATCTCACCTTCCTGGTCGACCGCCCGCCACAGGTAGACCAGCTCGCCATTCAGCTTCACGTACATCTCATCAAGATGCCAGCGCCACTGCCGGAACCCTCGCATCCGGCTCACCCGCTGTCTGCGGATGTCGCCGGCGAACATGGGACCGAACCGGTTCCACCACATCCGCACCGTCTCATGGCAGAGGTCGATCCCGCGCTCGAACAGTAGGTCCTCGACGTTCCTCAACGACAGCGGAAACCGCACATACATCATCACCACAAGCCGGATCACCTCGGGAGAAGAGTTGAAGTAGCGGAACGGACTGGCGGGTTTGCGGGGACGCGGCATCCCGCTGACCTAGCTGTTGGGTTCAAATCCCGCTAGTCGGTGCATTTGCTCTGACAGAGCCCGCGGCATGCGACACACGCTAATCCGCCAATCCTAACTAGAGGTGCATTT
>Ga0102811_1001022_pt1 | contig 13306 bp, 13 predicted proteins | sample ColrivemetaGS705_FD_84507 | JGI IMG/M metagenome (GOLD analysis project Ga0102811, IMG submission 84507) | Estuarine microbial communities from the Columbia River estuary - Flood tide ETM metaG S.705 | ecosystem: Environmental > Aquatic > Marine > Intertidal zone > Estuary | place: USA: Columbia... | reverse complement strand
AGAACAGTGACAAGGTAGCCCAGGCGATTCGCAATGCGGGTTACCAGGCCGCGGAGGTGGTCGTTGAATAAGGCGGCTCACGAAAACGCGGTCGTCTCCCATGAATCCGAAAACCTGATCCTGGTCGACCACGAGGACCAGGAGATTGGCAACCTGGACAAGGCCGGCTGCCACGACGGCCAGGGAAAATTACACCGGGCCTTCTCGCTGTTTATTTTCAATTCCCGTGGAGAAATGCTGCTGCAAAAACGCAGCGGGCAAAAACGCCTGTGGGGCGGTTACTGGTCAAACAGCTGTTGCAGCCACCCCCGCCACGGCGAGGACATGCCCGAAGCCACCGTGCGTCGACTGCACCAGGAACTGGGACTGCATTGCGAATTGCACTTCCTGTACAAATTTGAGTACCACGCCAACTTTGATGCCGAGGGTTCCGAGCATGAGCTGTGCTGGGTCTATGTCGGACGCAGCGACGAAGATGTCATCGTGAATCGTAACGAAGTTGAAGAATGGCGCTTCATCTCACCCGAACAGCTGGATCGGGAAATGAGTGAGCAGGCTGAACTGTTCACGCCCTGGTTCAAGATGGAATGGCAGCAGGTCAGGGAACGCTACCAGGAAATACTTGGACTGGCCTGAACCAGACCATCGTCACAATGCTAGGGCCGTAGTTGCCCGCTACCCCGAACAACGTATTTATAGCTGGTTAGCTGCTCAACGCCTACCGGCCCGCGGGCATGCAAACGTCCCGTGGCAATTCCAACCTCGGCGCCCATCCCGAACTCCCCGCCATCGGCAAACTGGGTGGAGGTGTTATGCATCACAATGGCGCTGTCCACGGCAGAAAGAAAACGTTCGGCAACCCGGGCATCACCCGCGATAACCGATTCCGTATGCCCTGTGCCATAGCGCTGGATGTGCTCAATCGCGCTCTCAACGCCGTCCACCATGGCAGCGGATATCACCGGCGCAAGGTACTCGGTAGACCAATCTGATTCATCCGCTGGCGGCAACTCGGGGAACTGATCTCGCAAGGCCTGGTCCGCGCGAATTTCACAGCCCGCACCGGACAGACCCTGGACCAGTGCCGCTACCAATTCACGGTCAGCATGCCTGTCCAGCAAAAGGGTCTCGGCAGCGCCACAAATTCCGGTGCGGCGCATTTTTGCATTCACCACCACATTCACAGCCAGTTCCAGATCCGCCGAGGCATCGACATACAGGTGACAGATGCCTTCCAGGTGACCCAGCACCGGCACCCTGGCCTCGCGCTCCACACGGGCCACCAGGCCCTTGCCTCCCCGTGGAATGACTACATCCAGGTATTGGGCCATTTCCGAGAGCAGGTAACCCACCGCCTCCCGATCCGTGGTCGGCACCATCTGGATGCTGTCCGCGGGCAAACCAGCCTTCTCCAATCCCTCACACAGGCAAGCGTGAATTTTGTTGCTGGAATGGAAGCTTTCCGACCCACCCCTGAGTATTACCGCATTACCCGCCTTCAGGCACAGGGCCCCGGCATCTGCGGTCACATTGGGCCGGCTCTCGTAGATGATGCCGATCACGCCCAGGGGCACACTCAGTCGCTGGATATCCAGACCGTTAGGACGCGTCCACTGGGCCAGCACCCTGCCCACCGGATCATCCAGTTCAGCGATGTTGCGCAAGCCATCCGCCATGGACAGTACCCTGCTCTCGTCCAACATCAGACGATCCAGCATAGCCTCGGACAGGCCCGAAGCCCGGGCCGCCTGGAGGTCTTTTTCATTAGCCGCGAGAATCTCCGGCATGTGATTTTTCAGGCTTTCAGCAGCGGCCAGCAGGGCGCCATTCTTTTGTTCGGCGCTGGCCCCCGCCAACACGCGAGCAGACTGTCGCGCCCTTGCTCCCATGGCATCCATGACTGTGGATAGCTCACCACCCGGGGTCGTTGCGGTCATAACCGTCACACTCCAAACAACACGAGGTCGTCCCTGTGAATCAATTCGTCTCTGCCACTGTAACCGAGGATTCCGGCAATCTCGCTGCTCTGGCATCCGGCAATGCTCGCCGCCTCGGCGCTGGTGTAGGCACTAAGGCCATGCCCAAGGATGCGCCCATCCGGAGCTGTGAGCGCCACCGCATCGCCGCGTTCGAATTCACCTTGTACCGCTGTGACACCCGCGGGTAACAGGCTCTTCCCGGCAAGCAAGGCAGTTCGCGCACCCTCGTCCAGTTGCAGGCTGCCCAGGGGCTTGAGCGAACCGGCTATCCATTGCTTGCGCGCCGCAGCCGGTGATCGATGACGGACGAACCATGTGCATCGCCCGCCCTGTTCCATAGCCAACAGGGGACGCTCCAGGCGGCCGTTGGCAATCGCCACGTGACAGCCGGCGCCCAGCGCGATGCGAGCGGCAATCAACTTGGTAACCATGCCGCCGCGGCCCATGCCGGAGCGCGATTCGCCGGCCAGGGCTTCAATTTCCGGGGTCAGTTCCGGCACCAGGGGAATGAACTTCGCATCGGGATCCACACCCGGATCAGCGCTGTACAACCCGTCTATATCCGAGAGCAATACCAGGCAATCGGCGCTCACCAGTTGCGCCACCCTGGCCGCCAGCCGATCATTGTCGCCATAGCGAATTTCCTCGGTGGCCACGGTGTCGTTCTCATTCACTACCGGCACTGCCCCCAAATCCAGCAGTGTCTTGAGGGTGTTGCGTGCGTTGAGATAGCGACGTCGCTGCTCGGTGTCCGACAGGGTGAGCAGCACCTGGGCCACATGCAGATTACTGCTGGAGAGGGTTTGCGAATAGGCGTGGGCCAGGGCCACCTGCCCCGCCGCCGCCGCGGCCTGGCTTTCCTCCAGGCGCAAGCTACCCTCGCTCATATTCAGGATTCGGCGGCCCAGGGCGATAGCCCCTGAGGAGACCAGCACCACTTGCTGGCCCCGGGCTCGCATACGGGCGATGTCCTCACACAGCGCTTCCAGCCAGGAACGGTGGATGCGACCGGTGGACGCTTCCACCAGCAACGAAGAACCAATTTTTATCACCACCCGGCGAGCCAGCGTCAGGTCCAGGCCTGGATGTCGTTCCTGTGTACTAGCCATGCTTTGTAATCCGCGACCCGGCATCCTTACCGGAATAGCCAGCTTACCCCCGGGAGGTCATCTTTTTATAGTGCTTCCGCCCCGGCGGCAGTGCTTTGTGAACCCAGGATCTTGTCCAGCCCCGACTTAAGGTCGACGAGCAAGTCCTCGATGTTCTCGATTCCAACCGACAAGCGAATCAGGTTATCGCCGATGCCAGCCAGCTTGCGTCCTTCGGGCCCCATAGCCGCATGGGACATGGTGGCAGGATGGGCCACCAGGCTCTCCACCCCGCCCAGTGACTCGGCCAGGGAGAAGTATTTCAGGGCATTCAGAAACACCCCGGCCTGCTGCTGGCTGCCATGCAGTTCGAAGCTGATCATTCCGCCAAACCCACGTTGCTGGCTGGCGGCAATCTCGTGACCCGGGTGACTGGCCAGGCCGGGATAATGGACCTTGCTCACCGCAGGATGATCGCTCAGCAGGCTCACCAGGGCACCGGCGTTTTCCTCGTGCAGGCGAATACGCGCATGCAGGGTGCGCAGACCACGCAGGGTCAGGAAGCTGTCAAAGGGTGCACCGGTGATGCCCAGGCAATTGGCCCACCAGGCCAGTTCTTCGTGCAGGGTGGCATCGGCGGCTATCACCGCTCCGCCGACCACATCGCTATGGCCGTTTAAATACTTGGTCGTGGAATGCACCACGATATCGGCACCCAGGCTGATTGGATTCTGCAAGGCGGGGGACAGGAAAGTGTTATCTACCGTCATCAAGGCGCCATGCAAACGACAAAGTCGCGACAGGGCCCGCAGGTCAACAATGCGCAACAAGGGGTTGCTGGGACTCTCCACCCAGACCAGCCTCGGTCGCTCGGCCAGGGCGGCTGCCAGGGCCTGGGGATCGCTCTGGTTCACGAAACGTACATGGAACTGCCCTCGTTCAGCCAGGGCGTTAAAAAGCCGGTAGGTACCGCCGTAGCAATCATGGGGAGCAATCAGGATGTCACCGGGCTTGAGCAACTGGCAGACCAGGGTCGCCGCGGCCATACCCGACGCCGTAATCACGCCGCCCGCCCCGCCTTCTTGTTCGGCGATGGCATCACCCAGCAGGTCCCGGGTGGGGTTGCCGGTGCGGCTGTAATCGTAGGCACGGGGTTGGCCCATATCCCTGAACGTGTAGTTGGAGGTCAGGTACAGGGGCGGCGCCACGGCGCCGTACTGCCTGTCTGATTCAATGCCCGCGCGCACCGCGCCGGTCCGTCCTTGCTGATCTGGCTTGCTCATTTCCGGGTCTCTGGCGCGAACGCCTGTGTACTGATCCTGGAGAGAGTCACGCTGAGCTCATGTAACCACGCACCCTGGCATCCAGGATCGACCGGAGCCTGCCAACGCATAAATGTGGAAACACATTCTCTAGCGCTTTGAATGGCAAAGGGGCTGTACATGAATTCGGTCCTCTCTCGCTCACACCCGGCTGACCGGGATCTGGTTTCTCATCTCGAAACCCTGCGCAGAGACCGCTGGTGGGAGTTACCGTGACCTACACCCAATCCGGGTGTTTCACAGTAGCTCATCTATCGGCGGCCAGCCCTCAGGCTGGTCCCGCAGGAGTTAGCACCATTGCGAACTGGTTAGATCCGCTGGTTGCCCCGGCTTCTTCGGGCCTGTCCCTCTGCCGGTCTCGATGAGTAAGGCTCGAGTGTAAGCAGGCGTTCTGACTTGCGTCAAGCCAAACTTTTAGACTCCCTCTGGTCTTATTCGTCAGGAAATGTAGAATTCCCACCCTCTTTCAACCCCTGACGCTCCCGGAAAAATGAAACGAATACTGGTATTCCAACACGTCCCCTACGAACCCCTGGGCACCCTGAATCCACAGCTAAAGGCTGCGGGATTTCGTATTCGTTACGTGAATTTCAGCCGCGAACCCGATGCCCGGCCGGACATGAGCAGCTACAACGGACTGGTGGTGCTGGGCGGACCCATGAGCGTCAACCAGACTGACCGTTATCCTCACCTGGATACCGAGATCGAATTAATTCAAGAAGCCCTGGAACTGCGCTTACCCATCCTGGGGATCTGCCTGGGCGCCCAGCTGCTGGCACGGGCCCTGGGGGCAAAAGTTAAACGCAGTTCCCGGCCGGAGATCGGCTGGCACGATATAAGCGTGGATCCCAAAGCAGCAGATGACCCCCTGCTAGGCAACTTTGGACCCAGCGAGAAAATCTTCCAGTGGCACAGCGACACCTTCGAGTTGCCCAGGGGAGCGGTCCAGCTTGCCAGCAGCGATGTCTGCGCACACCAGGCCTTCCGCTACGGAGACAATGCCTACGGCTTCCAATTCCACCTGGAAGTGGACGGCGACCTGATTGGACGCTGGCTGAAGGTCCCGGCCAACCGGCGAGACCTTGAATCCATGGGTAGCCTGGTCGACCCGGAGCAGGTCATGAGCGAAACACGTGAACAGATCGCCTCAAACCATCAATTGGCCGAGGCGACGTTTGCTGAATTCATCAAGCTGTTCAGCCACCATGGAAGGCGGCGGCTACTCAGATCTCGCTAGCTCACCAGGGGCTTACTGAGTTCCAGCAGCCTTGAATGCACGGATTTCATTGTTGAGCTTGTTAGCGATTTCTTCTTCCGAAGTAATCGAGGCGTTGAAGCGCAGATCATGGAACTGCACTGCCTCAAGTGGCTTCGGATCTGCCACGGCAGCCAGCTCTTCGTCCAGGCAGGTGCGAAAGGCAGCCATCTCGCCCTGGTAAGCCCTGACCTTTTTGATAGCGGCGACCATGGTTTCTTTCGAGGCCTTGCTACCGTCGGGGACGTCTATTTCTGAGCTGGGGAATACGCATTCAGCGTGCAGTGCACCGGCAGACAACATGAGCAATGTTGCGGCGGCAGCAGAAATCAGTCGTTTCATTAATCTCGTCCATCTTCCAGTTTAAATCGATAAGCAATGTTAGCGGATTGAATTCGCGCTGGGTAGACCTGCACCCATGGACATTTCCATGCCTGCCGGCGTCAATGCTAACGGTAGGTAATCAAATCCATACGCTTACCATTCTCAAGGTGGGCAACGCTGTTAAACGTCTCCATGGATGCGCGCTCACCGTCCCAGAGAATACGCGTAAGAGAACTGTTTCGTATGACCCAGGCGAGGCGCAGTGCTTCATGCCTGGCGGTTCCCAGGACCGATTGCAGGGCAACGCTGATCGCTCCCGCCGAGGTACTCACCAGTACCCGCCGGCCCTGGCCTGCCGCCTCCTGAAGGGCGACCATGCCGTTCTCCACGCGCTGACAAAACTCTACCCAGCTTTCCAGGTCAGGCCCCTGTAGCTTTCCGGAGATCCAGTCTGCGGTGGCCGCATCAAACACCTTCTGGAAATACGGACGATCTTCCCGCAGGCGAGGGATATCCACCGAGCCATCACCCCCCGCGATCATGCCTTCCAGGTACTCGCGCAAGACCGGCAAATGATCGAATTCGTTGAAGTGATCCATGATCTCGAAACCCTCGGGGTTCGAGTGCCCCATCCCCTCGAGCAGTATCCGCGCAGTGTCCCGCTGGCGTCGCATGGCGCCGCTGAAAATCGCATCAAATTCCATACCCAGTTCGGCAAGGTGCTCACCAAGCAGTCTGGCCTGGGTCTCTCCGGCCTCGGACAATCGATCGTAGTCCTCGGCGCCAAAAGAGGCCTGACCATGCCGTAACAGATAAATTTCACTCACCACGTAACTCTCCTGCCACAATTTCTAAACACTCCGAGAGCAACCGGGTACACTGTCGCCAAAGATTCAAATCGGGAGTTTATATGGCCACTGTTGCATTTATTGGTCTCGGAGTCATGGGTGCACCGATGGCGGGACACCTTCAGACCGCGGGTCACGAAACCAGAGTTTACAACCGCACTGCCAGTACCGCAGCCCAATGGGTTTCCCGCCACAAGGGAACCAGCTTCGCGACGCCCGCCGAGGCCGCCCGGGGCGCTGAATTCGTGTTTGTTTGCGTTGGTAATGACGATGACCTGAGACAGGTTGTACTGGGTCCCAACGGAGCACTGGCCGGCATGAGCTCGGGCAGCATCCTGGTGGACCATACCACTACCTCTGCGGAAGTGGCGCGGGAGATCTACGCCCTGGCGGCCAACAATGGCATCGGCTTTATCGATGCCCCGGTATCCGGCGGCCAGGCGGGAGCGGAGAATGGCGCATTGACGGTTATGTGTGGCGGCGACCAGGAGGCCTTCGACAGGGCCTACCCGATCATCGACTGCTTCGCCCGCGCCTGCATCCTGCTGGGTGATTCGGGGTCCGGCCAGTTGACCAAGATGGTTAATCAATTGTGCATCGCCGGCCTGGTCCAGGGGCTTGCCGAGGGTATGAACTTCGGACAAAAAGCCGGCCTGGATATGAATCGGGTTATTGACGTGATTTCCAAGGGTGCCGCCCAGTCGTGGCAGATGGACAATCGCGCCAAAACCATGTGCGAAGGCAAGTTCGAATTCGGCTTTGCCGTGGACTGGATGCGCAAGGATCTTGGCATCGCCCTGGACGAGGCCAATCGCAATGGCGCTCGCCTTCCGGTGGCCGCGCTGGTGGACCAGTTCTATGCCCAGGTCCAGGCCCGCGGTGGCCGTCGCTGGGATACTTCCAGCCTGGTGCAATTGCTGGCCAACGACTGATCTGGAAACACTGTCGGCACGGGCCCACAAGGCCCGCTGCCGGCAGTTTGAGAAACCATTCATCAACGCGCCGTCGTGCCGCCGTCCACCGGAATTTCCGCACCGGTAATAAAGCTGGACTGATCTGAGGCCAGGAACAAAATCGCGTTAGACACTTCCCTGGGCTCACCCAGGCGATTCATTGGGCTCACTTTTTCCAGTCGCTTGCGCATTACCACCGGATCCGAACCCAGGCCGATCAGCCCCTGCACCATGGGCGTATCCGTGTAGGACGGGTGCAGGGAATTACAGCGAATATTATCGCCGTTTTCAGCGCACTCTACAGCCACCGACTTGGTGAGCATGCGCACCGCACCCTTGGCTGAACAGTAGGCCGTGAGTTTGCCCACACCACGTAATCCGGCGGTTGAGGACAGGTTGATAATCGAACCGCTGCCAGATTTGCGCATGGCAGGAATCGCCGCCTTGCAGCCCAGGAACACCCCTTCCACATTCACCGCGTGAATATTCCGGAACTGGGCAAGGCTTGTATCCTCCACCCCCGCGAACATGGCAATGCCAGCAGCATTGACCAGCACATGCAGGCCACCGAAGCGGGTTACCGCCTCATCCACGACTTGCTGCCAGCGTGATTCATCCCGTACATCCTGCTGCATGAACACGGCGTTTTCGCCCAGCTTGCCGGCGGCTTCCTCGCCCAACTCCACTTGCACATCAGTCATCACTACCCGGGCGCCACTTGCAACAAAGGCTGCTGCGCAGTCCAGGCCAAGCCCGGATGCTGCGCCGGTAACCAGGACTACTTTGCCGGAAAAATCGTACATAACAGGAAACACTCCGTGGTTTGCGTGGGCTTAAGCCAGGTAGCCGCCATCAGCGGTAATACAGGTACCCGTGGCGTAGGAGGATGCATCCGACACCAGGAACAACACCGAGCCGGCCATCTCTTCGGGCTCCGCCATGCGACCCAGGGGTACAAACTTGAGGTAGTAATCACGGGCCTGTTCATTCTCGGTCAATGCCGAGGCGAACTTGGTCCGGGTTAACCCTGGCAACAGGGCATTAACACGAATATTGAACTCGCCACATTCCTTGGCAAACGCCTTGGTCATGTTGATCACCGCGGCCTTGGTGATGGAATAAATTCCCTGCAAGGGACCGGGGCGCACACCATTCACAGACGCCACATTCACGATGGCCCCACCGCCTTGCTTGCGCATGCGCTTGCCCGCCTCGATGGTCATGAAAAAGTAACCGCGGATATTTACGTCCACCGTCTTGTCATAGGCCGCCAGGTCGGTGTCCAGGATATGTCCGTAGAAAGGGTTGGCTGCAGCGTTGTTCACCAGGATATCCAGGCGACCGAATTTTTCATCAATTGCCGCATACAGTTTCTGAATCTGATCCAGGTCGCCGATATGACAGGCCATGGCAACGGCATCGCCTCCTTTCTCTCGAATGTCCGCCGCAACAAGTTCGCAGGCATCCAGCTTGCGGCTGGCGACGATCACCCGGGCGCCATGCTTTGCCAACAGGCGCACCGAAGCCTCGCCTATTCCTCTACTCGCCCCGGTTACCAGGGCAACCTTGCCACTCAGATCAAACATATCTGCTGCCATCAAATTCTCCTGTGTCAGGTCCAGGGCCAGCTGATCAGAGGCTGGACCCGTCCATCAATTCCTTGCACATGCGTTCCAACCCGTGCACCCAATGTATGCAGTCGGCGAAGCGCTTGTCTGCGGTTTGCCCGTGGTAATAGCGGTAATAAATCTGCTGGGCAATCACCGCGAGACGGAACAGTCCGAAGCAGAAGTAAAAATCCATGTGCTCCATGGAATAGCCGGTGCGCTCGCTGTAACGCTGGACAATTTCCTCACGGGTAGGCGCACCTTGCGCATCGGTGGGCATCAATCTGCCGGCCCTGAGGAAATCCGGGTCCCCCTTTTCAACCCAGTAACCCAGGGTACTTCCCAGGTCCATCAAGGGATCGCCCAGGGTGGCCATCTCCCAATCCAGCACACCAATCAGGCGCATCGGATCCTGGCTGTCCCAGATCACGTTATCCAGTTTGAAATCGTTATGGATCACGCCCACATGACCCGAATCGCCGGGCTTTTTTTCCAGCAACCAGCTCATGGTGGATTCGAAATCCGGTGCGTCCTCTGTGCGGGCTGCACGGTAGCGCTTGCTCCAGCCTTTCACCTGGCGTTCAACATAGCCTTCGGGCTTGCCCAACTCCTCCAGGCCCGCCGCCTTGTAATCCACCTTGTGCAGCTCGGCCAATACATCAATGAGATTGAAAAACTGCTGGCGAACCTGCTCCGGGTTCATCTCCAGCTCGGGCGGATAATCCTTGCGTACGATCATCCCCTCGATACAACTCATCAAATAAAACTCACTGCCCAGGACACTTTCGTCCTGGCAGTAAACCAGCGGCTCCGGGCAATAGGGGAACAAGGGCCTGAGTCCCGACAAGACCTTGAATTCTCGACCCATGTCATGGGCAGACTTTGCCTTTGTACCAAAGGGTGGACGACGTAAAACCAACTTCCGGTCGCCCACCTTCAACAGGTAGGTCAGGTTGGAATACCCGGATGGAAATTGCTGAACCTCCAGGGTCCCTGCGTATTCCGGTAATTTCTCCGCCAGAAACTTCTCCAGCGCAGGCAAATCCAGTTCTTCCCCACGGCGTATCGAGGTCGCGCTATCAACCAGGCTCATGCCTAATCCCTGTATTTCGCCAGCTCTCTCCTGGCCACCAGCATACGATGCACTTCATCGGGACCATCGGCAAGGCGAAGGGTTCTTTGGTTGGCATACATTTCCGCCAGCGGAACATCCTGGCAAACGCCGGCACCGCCGTGCATCTGGATGGCCCGGTCGATCACCTTCAGGGCAATGTTTGGCGCCACCACCTTGATCTGGCTGATTTCACTGGCCGCCGCCTTGTTACCGACGTTGTCCATCAGCCAGGCAGCCTTGAGCACCAGCAGTCGGGCCTGTTCGATTTCGATGCGGGATTCCGCGACCACATCAAAATTACCGCCCAGCTTGATTAGCGGTTTGCCAAAGGCGGTGCGCTGCATGCCGCGACGACACATCAATTCCAGAGCCCTTTCGGCGGTGCCAATGGAACGCATGCAGTGATGAATTCGACCTGGACCAAGACGACCCTGGGCGATCTCAAAACCACGTCCCTCTCCCAGGATGACATTGCCGTAGGGCACGCGAACCTTGTCGAACATAATTTCGCAATGACCATGAGGTGCATGGTCATAGCCAAATACGTTCAGGGGACGCACTACCGTCACGCCCGGCGCATCCATGGGGACGAGAATCTGGGAATGCTGTTCATGACGACCCGCTTCCGGGTTGGTCAGGCACATGAAAATCGCAATCTTGCAGCGAGGGTCACCGGCACCGGAGATCCACCACTTGCGACCGTTAAGCACCCACTCGTCACCTTCCCTGACTGCGGTTGCCTCCATATTGGTGGCATCCGAGGAGGCGACGCCCGGCTCTGTCATGGCAAAGCAGGAGCGAATCTCGGCAGTCAACAGCGGCTTGAGCCACTGCTCTTTTTGTTCTTCATTGCCGTAACGGGCAATTACTTCCATGTTGCCGGTATCCGGCGCGCCACAATTGAACACCTCCGGCGCCCACTCATTGCATCCCATGACCTCGGCAAGCGGGGCATATTCCAGGTTGCTCAGACCCGCGCCATATTCGGGCTCGGGCAGAAACAAATTCCACAGCCCCTGCTCCCGGGCCAGGGCCTGCAATTCAGCCACCACCGGGACCGCGGCCCAGCGATCGCCCTCATTCACCTGTCGGGAAAAGACCTCTTCGTTGGGATAGATATGCTCATCCCTGAAAGCGATTAATTTATCCAGCAATTCCTGGGTCTTGGGGCTATATGAAAAATCCACGCTGCACCTCCGCAAAAAACATAGGCTGAAAACGCTGTCAGCCGGGCTGATGCTCAGGGTAGGACCAGACTCGCGATTATTCCAATTTATTTTAGTTATCTAGTATCATCATTTTAAATGATAGTAAGCGAGCCCCTCTGAAATGCACCCGAAAGCCATAGACCTGAACCTTTACCGGGTATTCGATGCCATCTACACGGAGCATAGCCTGACCCGGGCGGGGGAAATCCTTCACGTCACACAGCCGGCGGTGAGTAATGCCCTGGCCCGCCTGCGCCAGGAGTTTAACGACCCCCTGTTCGTGCGCAGCGGAAGCGGCATGCAACCCACACCCCTGGCCGAGTCCATGGCAACCGAGGTTCGCCGTGCGTTGAAGTTACTGGATAACACCCGGGTCGCTGCTGTGGACTTCGATCCTGCCACCTCGACCCGGCGCTTTCGCCTGCGACTCTCCGATTTGCTCGAGGCCATCCTGGTGCCACCCCTGCTCAAGCGACTGCAGGATGTGGCCCCGTCCGTGTCACTGGAAACCTTCCAGGGCTCAAGACGAAATCTGGTGAAGGACCTGGCATCCGGGGAGGCGGACCTGGGGATGGATGGATTGCTGCATTCCGACCCGCAACTCCAGCACTCACTACTTTGCCGGGACAGCTATGCCTGCATGGTAAGACCCGATCATCCCATGGTCGGCAAGCCCCTTGGACTGGAGGATTACCTTGCCTTGCAACACGTCATGCCTTCCAGTCGCCGACGGGGAATCGGACACGTGGACCTGGCACTGCGCCGACAAGGCCTGCAACGAACCATCCTGCTCAGAAGCCAGCACTACCTGCTCACCCCCCACGTGGTACGCAGCACAGACCTGGCCCTAAGCGCACCGGTCTCCCTGGCTGCACTGCATGGCCTGCATAGCATGGAATTACCTTTTGAGGTGCCACCCCTGGAGATCAGGATGTTCTGGCACAAGCGGGCTGATTCGGATCCGGCCCTGCGCTGGATGCGCTCACAACTGGAATCGGTCAGCGCCGATGTGTCCCTGGATCAGTCCCCGTTGGCAGGCAGAACTTCGTAGAGCCAGCGGCTCTTACGTTTTTCCTCGCCACAACTGGCCTGGAACTCGAACGCCTCGGAAACAGGTCTCAGGAAAACTTCGTGATGGCTGTTGTCGTGACTATCCAGAAACACCCTGCGCTCCACGCCATCCCGACTGTCCTGCTCCTGCAACAAGTAGCGGTCTGACTGGGTGTGTCCGCTGCGTTCACGCAAGGCGATATCAGCCCATTGTGAAACACTGTCCAGGCTGCTCAGGCCACGCAATTTTGGCAGGTGTAATTCGCCGGCCCCCTGGGCATCAAGCAAGGCAGTCACATCCATGGGTTCCAACTGACCGTATACAGCCCCGGTGGGCAGGCTTACCAGGGTGGCAGCAAAACGGTGGCCACCCAGGTGAGTGGTCTGCCAGGCCGCATCACCGCATTGGCGGGTCAGCTCTGCATACACACGCATGCCGTAAATCGCACAACAGGCGTCACGTTGACCGTTGGTGCAAACAAAAAAACGATCACCCCTAACCAGTTGGTCTGTATAGGCCCCTGGATCATCCAGCAAGGCACCCAGGTCCAGCGAGGT
>Ga0102811_1001012_pt1 | contig 13355 bp, 9 predicted proteins | sample ColrivemetaGS705_FD_84507 | JGI IMG/M metagenome (GOLD analysis project Ga0102811, IMG submission 84507) | Estuarine microbial communities from the Columbia River estuary - Flood tide ETM metaG S.705 | ecosystem: Environmental > Aquatic > Marine > Intertidal zone > Estuary | place: USA: Columbia... | reverse complement strand
AGATTTAGAAAAGTATAAACTTTCTAAACTTTATTATGAAATAGAAATCCCACTGCTTCGTGTTCTAGCAACTATGGAATTAGAAGGTATAAAATTGGATGTGTCATTTTTAAAATCACTTTCTGAAAAATTAAATGAGGACATTTTAAAACTTGAAAAAACAATTTATGAAGAAGCTAATATTGAATTTAATTTAGCCTCACCTAAACAACTTGGAGATGTGTTATTTGATCATTTAAAACTGCTTGATAAACCTAAAAAAACAAAAACTGGCCAATACGCTACAGGTGAAGAAATCCTATCTAAGTTAGCTCCAAAACATAAAATTGTGGAAGAAATTTTAGAGTGGAGAGGCTTGGTAAAATTAAAAAATACGTATGTAGATGCACTTCCAAATGAAGTAAATAAACACACTGGAAGAATTCATACAACATACAGTCAAGCTGTTGCTGCAACTGGAAGATTAAGCTCTAACAATCCTAATCTTCAAAATATTCCAATTAGAACAGAAAGAGGCAGACAAATTAGAAAAGCTTTTGTAGCTAAAGATGATCATTTCAAACTAATTTCAGCCGATTATTCTCAAATAGAATTACGTATAATTGCAGCCTTAAGTAAGGATGAAAGTATGATAGAATCGTTTAAAAAAGGTGAGGATATTCACGCTGCAACTGCTGCTAAAGTTTTTAATGTTCCTTTATTAGAAGTTACTCGTACGCAACGTGCCGATGCAAAAGCAGTAAATTTTGGAATCATTTATGGCCAAGGCGCATTTACATTAGCACAACAGCTAAATAAATCTCGTTCTGAAGCCAAAGAACTCATTGATAATTATTACAAAACATTTCCAAAACTAAATCAATTTATTGCAAATCAAATTGAATTTGCAAGAGAAAATGGATATGTTGAAACCATTTTAGGCAGAAGAAGATATTTGAAAAATATCAATTCACAAAATGCCATTGTTCGTTCTGCCGATGAAAGAAATGCTGTGAACGCACCAATACAAGGTAGCGCTGCTGATATTATTAAAATTGCTATGATAAACATTTTTGAATTGTTAACTGAAGGTAATTTTAAATCAAAAATGTTATTACAAGTGCATGATGAATTGGTTTTTGATGTTTATAAAGAAGAAATACCACTATTAAAACCACTAATTATAAAAGAAATGGAAAATGCCATTCAGCTTTCAGTCCCATTAACTGTAGAATTAGGAGAAGGATTAGACTGGCTTGAAGCACATTAATTTAAATTTACAATGTTAAAAATACTATTCCCAAAACGGTTTCATTTAGTAAAATCATTTACTGTAACATATTTACTCTTTTCTTTTATTATTAGGCTTTTACTGTATTTATGGTCTCTTAATAATATCGATTTTTCTTTTTTGAATTTTTGCAAGGTTTTTGCACTCGGATTTTTATTTGATATAGGAAATATTTCCTATATTTTAGTTGCATATTTAATATATCTGCTAATAATTCCAAAGCGTTTTTATGGAAATTCTATCGACAGGTTTTTAACCTATTTTATGTATTCATTGGCGCTTTTTATAATTATTTTTTCCTTTTTAGCCGAGCTTACTTTTTGGGAAGAATACCAAAAAAGATTTAACTTTATTGCTGTAGATTATTTGTTATACACCTATGAAGTTATTAAAAACATCAATCAATCATATCCAATATATCTTATACTTGCTATTATTTTAAGCATCCTTTTTGTAACAATAAAAGTTACAAAAAGAAAAAATGCATTTCAATTTACTTTTAATAATTCTGATTCATTTTCAACTAAAATTATACCAGTACTTTTTTGGGTATTTATTTTATTTGGCTTCCAAAAAAAAGTAAAAAATGATGATGCTGAAATTTTTTCAAACCAATATGAAAATGAAATAGCCAAATCTGGTATTTACTCATTTTTTGCAGCTTATAATGCTAATGAACTAGATTATAATGATTTTTACAAAACCTATCCTTCAAAAACAGTATATAATAATATAAGAAAATTAATTGTAGCTGAAAATGATAGCTTAAAAACAAATTTAGAAAGCATTACAAGATATATTCATAATGAAGGTGAAGAGCAAAAACCAAATATAATATTTATAGGTTTAGAAAGTGTTAGCGCATCATTTATGCAGCGTTTTGGAGCCCAAAACAATTTTCTTTCATCAATTGATTCATTAGCAAAAGAATCAATACTTTTTACCAATTTACAAGCAACAGGAACAAGAACTATAAGAGGAATTGAGGCATTAACTTTATGCATTCCGCCAACTCCAGGCAGAAGCATTGTTAAGAGAGAAAACAACCAAAATTTATTTACTATTGGAGAAGTTTTCAAGCAAAAAGGGTACACGCGAACATTTTTTTATGGAGGAGATGGCTATTTTGATAATATGAACCATTTCTTTGGAAATAATGGTTTTGATATTATTGATAGAAAAAAGAATTTTAGACCCGCAGCACTTATTTCAACAAAAAGAACTCAAATTAATGATGATGAAGTAACTTTTGAAAATGCATGGGGAATTTGTGATGGTGATTTATTTGATAAAGTTTTAAAAGAAGCAGATGAACAATTTAAAAATAAAAAACCATTTTTTAATTTTGTAATGACAAGCAGTAATCACAAACCATATACTTATCCAAACGGTATAGTTAATATTCCATCAGGAACAAATAGAGATGGTGCTTTAAAATATACTAATTGGGCTTTTCAAAAATTCTTTAATGAAGCAAAAAATAAACCATGGTTTAAAAATACTGTTTTTGTAATAGCTTCAGATCACTGCGCTTATAGTGCTGGACGTGATGAAATTAATGTAAACAGCTATCATATCCCTGCATTTATTTACAACTTAAAAGGCAAAAACGCTGAAGAAATTCATAAACTTAGCTCACAAATAGATCTTTTCCCTACACTATTTGGATATTTAAACTGGAGTTATGAATCTAATCTTTTTGGTAAAGACATTCGCAAAATGCAGCCTAAAGATGAAAGAGCATTTATCTCAAATCACAGAAAATTAGGGTTATTAAAGGACAATCATTTAGTAATTCTAAATAATCACAAAGGGCATAATTTTTATCAGACAAATCCAAACAACAAGCAATTAATCAGCAAAAAAACAGATTCCTTATTTTTGGAAGAGACTGTTTCATATTATCAAACAGCATTTGACTTGTTTAAAAACAATAGTTTGAAGATTCAAAAGTAGTATTGAAACTTTACTGTTTGATTGTTAGAAAATTAACAATTTAACTTTTCTAACAATTACCTTAAAAATATCCGTATTAACCTGTTTGTTATATAAATAATAGTTTGTACATTTGCACTCCCTTTTTAGGGAGAAAAATAAATGTTTAATTATAACAAAGAATTTAATTGTGAATACATTAAGTTACAAAACAGTGTCAGCTAACAAAGTAACCGCTACTAAAGAGTGGGTTCTAGTTGATGCAGACGGCCAAACGTTGGGTCGTCTAGCTTCTAAAATAGCCATGCTAATTAGAGGTAAGTACAAAACTAACTACACTCCTCACGTAGATTGTGGAGATAACGTAGTAGTAATCAACGCGGAAAAAATCAATTTAACTGGAAAAAAATGGAATGACAAATCTTATATTCGTCATACAGGTTATCCAGGTGGTCAAAGATCATTAACTGCAACAGAAATGTTCCAAAAAGATCCAACTCGTTTAATTGAGAAGGCAGTAAAAGGGATGTTACCAAAAAACAAATTAGGTAGCGCTTTGTACAGAAACTTGTATGTTTATGCAGGAACAGAACATAACCAAGCAGCACAAACTCCTAAAGTTATTAACCTTAACGACCTTAAATAATGGATACAATACACAAAATAGGTAGAAGAAAAACAGCTGTTGCTCGTATTTATCTTTCTGAAGGTAAAGGAAACATTACTGTAAACAAAAAAGACTATAAAGATTATTTTACAACTTCTCATTTACAATATAAAGTATTACAAGCTTTAAATTTAACAGATAATGCTACTGCATTTGATATTAAAGTAAATGTTTTTGGTGGAGGAATAACTGGACAAGCTGAAGCTATTCGTTTAGCAATATCAAGAGCTTTAGTTTTCTTAAACGAAGAAAATAGATTAATCTTGAAGCCAGAAGGATTACTTACAAGAGACCCAAGAATGGTTGAACGTAAAAAATTCGGTCAAAAGAAAGCAAGAAAAAAATTCCAATTCTCAAAACGTTAATAGTTTTATTGAATTGTTTCACCAAATTATTTGGTGGTTCATTGAAATTAAAAATAAAAACAAAGTTGTCGTTGTTCAGTCAATGACTGATATAAGTTTAGCATCCAAATAGGGAAGATCGATTATCGCTACTTCCCTATTGCTAACTCTCAACGGAACGTAAACTAAATACAGATGACAAACATAGAAGTTCAAGAATTATTAGACGCAGGTGTGCACTTTGGCCACCTAACAAGAAAATGGGATCCAAACATGGCTCCTTATATATATGGAGAGCGTAATGGCGTTCATATTATAGATCTTTACAAAACTGCAGCAAAAATTGATGAAGCAGCAGATGCTTTGAAAAAAATTGCAGCATCAGGAAGAAAAATTCTTTTTGTAGCTACAAAAAAACAAGCAAAAGAAATCATTTCAGAAAAATCAAAAAGCGTAAACATGCCATACATCACTGAAAGATGGCCAGGTGGTATGTTAACTAACTTTGTAACTATTAGAAAAGCTGTTAAAAAAATGTCATCTATTGACAGAATGAAATTAGATGGCTCTTTTGATGCTCTTTCTAAAAGAGAAAAATTACAAATTAACCGTCAACGTGAAAAACTAGAAAAAAACTTAGGTTCAATTTCTGATATGACACGTTTACCAGGAGCACTTTTTATTGTAGATGTTAAAAAAGAACATATTGCAGTTGCTGAAGCTAAAAATTTAAACATTCCAATTTTTGCAATGGTTGATACAAATTCTGATCCAAGAGGAATTGATTATGTAGTTCCTGCAAATGATGATGCATCTAAATCTATTAATAAAGTTTTAGGTTATATTACTGATGCTATTGCTGAAGGTTTGGCTGACAGAAAAGTTAACAAAGACAGTAAAGATTCTGACGAAAACGATAATTAATGTATAATAGTTGGATATAAATTCAACAAAAAATATAAATAAAATGGCAAACATTACAGCCGCAGAAGTAAACAAATTAAGACAATCTACCGGAGCAGGTATGATGGATTGTAAAAATGCACTTGTTGAAGCCGAAGGAGATTTCGACAAAGCAATTGATATTTTACGTAAAAAAGGACAAAAAGTTGCTGCTAATAGAGCTGATAGAGATTCATCAGAAGGAGCGGTAATTGCATATGTTAATGATGACAATACTAAAGGTGTTATTGTTTCATTAAATTGTGAAACAGATTTCGTTGCTAAAAACGATGCTTTTGTAGCATTAGCTACTGAGTTCGCTCAAATTGCTGTTAACTACACTTCAAAAGAAGACTTTTTAAAAGCTCCTTTTGGAAACATAACAGTTGCTGAAAAATTAATTGAGCAAACTGGTGTTATTGGTGAAAAATTAGAAATTGGTGCTTTTGAATGTGTATCTGGTGCTTTTATTGGATATTACATTCACGCAGGAAACAAAATTGCTGCTGTAACAGCTTTATCTGCTAATGTTAAAGGAGCTGATGTAGTTGCTAAAGATGTTTCTATGCAAGCTGCAGCTATGGGTGCTTCAATTTTATCTTATAAAGATTTTACTCCTGAATTCGTTGCTTCTGAAACTGATGCTAGAATTGCAGTAATTGAAAAAGAAAACGAAGAGTTTAAAAGATTAGGAAAAACACTTAAAAACATTCCTACTTTTATTTCAAGAGCTCAATTAACTCCTGAAATTATTGCTCAAGCTGAAGAAGTAGTAAAAGCTGAATTAAAAGCTGAAGGAAAACCAGAAGCTATTTGGGATAGAATTTTACCAGGTAAATTAGAAAGATTTATTTCTGATAACACTACTTTAGATCAAGAATTATGTTTACTTGATCAAAACTTTATTAAAGACGAAAAAATCAACGTTGCACAATATGTTAGTTCATTAGGTGATGTTGTTGTTACAGACTTTAAAAGAGTTTCATTAGCTTAATACAAAACACTTAAATATTAAAAACTCGTCAAAATTGACGAGTTTTTTTTTACATTAAACTTTCTATACTATTTTCAAAATAATAAAAATCTATAAAAACAAACTTCTTTTACTTTTAAAGTATTTATTATATTTGCATAACTTAAAAAAATTATGGCTTACAAAAGAATTCTATTAAAACTAAGTGGTGAAGCACTTATGGGAGATCGCCAATATGGAATTGACCCCACTCGTTTAGCTGATTATGCTAAAGATATAAAAACAATTGTTGATAAAGGAGTGGAAGTCGCCCTTGTTATTGGTGGCGGAAATATATTTAGAGGTGTTTCTGGAGCAAGTAACGGAATAGACAGAGTTCAAGGGGATTACATGGGAATGCTTGCTACAATAATAAATGGTTTAGCTCTACAAAGTGCTTTAGAAGATGAAGGGATTTATACACGTCTTTTAACAGCAATTAAAATGGAACAAGTAGCAGAACCTTTTATTAAAAGAAGAGCTGTAAGACATTTAGAAAAAGGAAGAGTTGTTATTTTTGGTGGAGGAACTGGAAATCCTTATTTCACAACTGATACGGCTGCGGTTTTAAGAGCTATTGAAATTGGTGCAGATGTCATTTTAAAAGGAACTAGAGTTGATGGTATTTACAATTCTGATCCAGAAAAAAATAGCGATGCCATAAAATTTGACTCAATAACATATAAGGATGTTATGACTAAAGGCTTAAAAGTAATGGATATGACTGCCTTTGCATTAAGCCAAGAAAACAACTTACCAATTGTTGTTTTTGATATGAATAAAAAAGGAAACTTAGAAAAAGTAGTTTCAGGTGAAAATATTGGAACTATAGTTGATAAATAATAGTATAATTAAAGTTTTTCAATTATGAATGAAGAATTAGCTTTTATAATAGATAGCACACGTGAATTAATGCAAAATTCAATTGAGCATTTAGAAAAAGAATTCAGAAATATTAGAGCAGGAAAAGCAACACCTGCAATGTTAGGTGGAGTAACCGTTGAATATTACGGCTCTCAAACTCCGCTTTCTCAAGTAGCTAATGTAAGTACAATGGATGCCCATACAATAACTGTACAACCTTGGGAAAAAAAGATGTTACACGAAATTGAAAAAGCCATTATGATAGCTAACTTAGGGTTTAATCCTATGAATAATGGTGAAATTATAATTATAAATGTTCCAGTTTTAACAGAAGAACGTCGTAAAGAACTATCAAAGCAAGCAAAATCTGAGGCTGAAAATGCAAAAATTGGAATTAGAAATGACAGAAGAGAAGCTATGCAAGAAATAAAAAAAGCTGAAGCTTCTGAAGACATGAAAGCAAATGCAGAAATTGACATTCAAAATTTAACTGATAAATTTATTTTAGAGGTTGATGAACATTATAAAGTTAAAGATCTTGAAATAATGAAAGTTTAACTTTTAAAAAAGTTAAACTTATCCAAAAACAACTAAGCACTCCATTGAGTGCTTTTTTATTATCTATATTTGTTAAAAATTGAAGTTATACAACTCATGAAAAAAAGGTTCTTATTCATATTTCTGTTTCCATTACTCATTTTTTCTCAAAATCAAATTCAGGGAATAGTTATAGATAACACTACAAAAAAACCACTCCCTTTTGCTTCAATAATTACAAATACTAATGCAGGAACACTTTCAGATGTAGATGGTAAATTTTTTATTAAAACCACTTCCTCTTTTAATGAAATTACTGTTTCTTATATTGGATACAAAAAAGTTAATATCCCAATTTCAAATAATACTAACTACATAAAAATTGAATTAAATTCTTCAACTGAAAGTTTAAATGAAATTATTATAACTGCTAAAGAAAATCCAGCAATACAAATTATAAGAAGTACAATACAAAACAAGAAAGTAAACAATATTGAAACAGCCCTAAACTCTTTTAAATTCAATGCATACACTAAACTTTTAGTAACTGCAAATCCAGATTCTATAAATGGAAAAATAGACTCAATTTTTATTTTAAAAAATGGTGAAAAAAAGTTTTCAAAAATAGATTCCACAAATTTTAAATTTAAAAAAGAAATTAACAAACAGCATTTATATATTTCAGAAAAAATAGCAGAATATCAATTTCAAAAAGGAAAAAAAACAAAAGAAATAATTTTAGCTTCAAGAATGGCTGGCTTGCAGCAACCTATTTATGAATTATTAGCTGTAACATTTCAAGATTTTTCATTTTACAATGAATATTATACAATTGCAGGAACCAAATATATAAATCCAATAGCTGATAACGCATTAAAACACTACAATTATAAAATTTTAGATACTATTGAAAAGGATAGCAGAAAGTCAGTGCTCATTCATTATAAACCAAAAGTTATAAAAGATTTTACAGGAATTGAGGGCGTATTATTTCTTGATTTAGAATCTTTTGCTATTACAAAAGGCATTGCAGAATTAAAAGCAATTGTAAATGTTAAAGCCGAACAAAATTATACTTATTTAACTGAAAATACTATATGGTTTCCTTCAAACAGAAATATTGTTATAAAAAAAGGTGATAACAATGAAAATGTAAATTTATTTGGAGGAATTATAAAAGTTTCAAATTCTGAAAAGAATGATTCTATTGTGAATACAAGTAAAACTAGCCCCTCAGATATCACTTATTTTATTTCAAAAACTGAAAATTCCAATATTCAAATAAACATTCCTGTAATTGTAAAGAATTCTTCTTCAACAATACTTTTTAACGATGATGCAACTAAAAAAGATGATAAATATTGGAACATCTATAGAACTGACTCGTTATCTAACAGAGGAATATCAACTTATAAATATTTGGATAGTATTGCAAAAACTGAAAATATTGATAATAAAATTGCCATAGGAAGAAATCTGTTAAAAGGATATTTTCATACAAAATACATTAATTTAAATCTTGGGAAAATTATTAATCTTAACAATTATGAAGGATTAAGATTAGGTTTTGGAGGAATTACTAATCAAAATTTTTCAAGCAAATTTAAAATTGAATCCTATGTTGCCTATGGAACTAAAGACAAAGATTTCAAATATAGTTTTGGATCATCTTTAAGACTAAATAAAGATACTAATACTTGGTTTGGCGCTAATTTTACTAATGATTTAAAAGAAGCTGCATCAATGGATTTTATTGCTGAAAATACTTCATTTTCGCCTATAAATCCAAGAAACTTAAACATTGATAAATTTTATAATTATAAAACCATAAGTGCTTTTTTAGAACATGATATTCAGCCAAATTTAGAAGCAAAACTACAAATATCTTCAGGAGATTTTACACCTGTATTTAATTATCAATTTATAAACAGCACAAAAAACATATCAAGCTATAAATTAACAACAGCTACATTAAATTTACAATATAGTCCCAAAAGTGAATTTATGAATTCACCAATAGGAAAACTTACTATTAAAAATGAATTTCCACAATTTACATTGCAGCTAACAAAAAGTTTTGAAGAAGCATTTGGAAGTGATTTTGATTTCACACAAATAAATTTAAGGATACTTCACAAAATTAAACCATTAAGAAAAGGAGTTACTAATATATTAGTTGAAGGTGGACTTGTATTTGGAGATGCTCCAATTTCACACTTATATAATGCAACTCCAAACTATACTTACAAAAGTCCATGGGTAAAAAGAATCACTTTTGCAGGTAAAAATAGCTTTGAAACTATGGGTTATAATGAGTTTATTTCTGACAGGTTTTTAGCTATACACTTAAAACAAAATTTTGAGCCAGTAAAACTTGGTAAAAAATTTAAACCTCAAATAAGTATTGCAACAAGAGCTGCTATTGGAAATATAAATAATGCTTCCTATCATAATGGATTATTATTTAAAAGCATGGAAAAAGGGTACATTGAAAGTGGTGTAGAATTAAACAGTATTTTTAAAGGGTTTGGATTCAGCGCATTTTATCGATATGGCCCATATGAAAATCCTATTTGGACAAATAATTTAGCCGTAAAAATTACCTATAAACTAAAGCTAGGATTTTAACCCTTAACATGTTGAAACCTAAACTAATTTACTACCTTTGCAGAAATTTTTTTTAATGGATTTTTGGACGCAGGTTTCTAGACTTATTTTAAAAAGCAGGTACATTATTTTAGTAATAATAGCTGCATTCACTTATTTTTTATCAACTCAAATGCAGTATATGAGGTTTTCATATACAGAAGCAAACTTATTACCTGAAAATCATCAGGTAAATATAGATTATAACAAGTTTTTAAAAATATTTGGTGAAGAAGGAAATATTATCATTTTAGCTGTTGAAGATTCAACAATTTTCACTCCCAATAAATTTAACGCTTGGAATAAATTATCAAAAAACTTAGATAGTTTAAAAGAAATTGATTTTACTGTAGCTGTTGGAGACATTAAAAAGCTGGTAAAAAACACAGAAGAGGAAAAGTTTGTTACAGAACCTTTATACGATAAAGAGCCTGAAACAGTTGAAGAAGTTTTAAAAATTAAACACGAACTTTTTGATAATTTACCTTTTTTCGACAACTTTTTATACAATAAAAAAACTGGAACTATTCGTTCTGTTATTTATTTAGATAAAGATATTGTAAACACAGCTGCAAGAAAAGATTTCATTTTTGAGGTTTTAAATCCAACTATTGAAAAATTTGAAAAAGACTATAATATAAACGTTCGGGTTTCTGGAATGCCTTATATTAGAACCATGAACGCCCAAAACATTATTGATGAAATTGGGATGTTTGTTGGATTAGCATTAGGGGTTACTGCCTTAATTTTCTTTTTCTTTTTCAGATCTTTTAGAGCAACAGCAATTACACTATTAGTTGTTAGCATTGGTGTTGTTTGGGCATTTGGCTTTATTGGTTTATTTAGATATGAAATTACAGTTTTAATGGCCTTAATTCCACCATTAATTATTGTAATTGGGGTTCCAAACGCTATATTTTTAATAAATAAATATCAGCAAGAAGTTAAAAAACATGGTAACCAAGCAAAATCATTACAACGTGTAATTACCAAAATTGGTAACGCTACCTTAATGACAAATGTAACTACCGCATCTGGTTTTGCAACTTTTATTTTTACAAAAAGTCAACTTTTAAGAGAATTTGGTACAATAGCTTCCATAAATATTTTAGCAATTTTTGTATTGGCATTACTATTAATTCCAATTATTTATAGTTTTATGTCATTGCCAAAAGAAAAGCATTTAAAACATTTAGAGCGCAAATGGATTGATAAAATTGTTACTTGGATGGAATCTGTTGTTAGAAATAACAGACTTGCAGTATACACTGTTACCATAACATTAATAATTGTAAGTATGATAGGTGTTTACAAAATTAAAGTGTCTGGAAGTTTAATTGAAGATATGCCTAAAGGCAAAGATTTTTTTAAAGACATAGAGTTTTTTGAGGAAGAGTTTGGTGGTATTATGCCTTTAGAAATTGTTATTGATACAAAAAAGGAAAATGGTGTTATGAGCCTGTCTACACTTAAAAGAATGGAAAAGCTAGATGAAACCATTGAAGAAATACCTCAGTTATCAAAGCCTATTTCAGTATTAAATATTGTAAAATATTCAAAACAAGCATTTTACAATGGCTTACCTGAGTATTACCAATTACCTAGTAGCCAAGAAAAAAACTGGATTTTAAACTATTCTAAAAACTCATCAACTAATACACATTTACTAGACAATTTTGTTGATTCTACAGGAAGATATGCTCGAATAACTACCTTTATGAAGGATATTGGCACTGATAAGATGACTAATATTGAAGAACGGCTTCAACAAAAAATTAACAAAGAATTTCCTAAGGAAAAGTATGACGTTTCAATGACAGGTGGAGCCTTAGTATTTTTAAAAGGAACTAATTATTTAATAAACAATCTTGTAATTTCACTTTCATTAGCCATACTACTAATTGCTATTTTTATGGCTTTTATGTTTAGGTCATTTAGAATGATTTTAATTTCATTAATACCAAATATATTCCCTTTATTAATTACTGCAGGATTAATGGGTTACTTAGGGGTCCCTATTAAACCTTCAACAATTTTGGTGTTTAGTATTGCATTTGGTATTTCCGTTGATGATACTATACACTTTTTAGCAAAATACAGACAAGAATTAATTGCCAATAATTGGCGAATTAAACAATCTGTTTACGCTGCTCTAAGAGAAACTGGAGTAAGTATGTTTTATACTTCTATTGTGTTATTTTTCGGGTTTTTGGTATTTACAGTTTCAAGTTTTGGAGGAACAATTGCATTAGGTGGTTTAGTTTCAATTACATTATTGTTTGCAATGGTTTCTAACCTAATTCTATTGCCATCTCTTTTACTTTCTTTAGAAAAGAAAATAGCCAATAAAGAGATTTTAAAAGAGCCTGTACTTGATATTTTAGATCCTGATAGTGAAAGTGACTTAAATGATTAATTAAATTTCATTAAATAGTTTGTATTAATAACTTATTTTTAAACATTCAACCTTTACTTCTTTCATTAGTTCATGTATCTTTGTAATTCTAAATTTTAGAATATGAATAGAAGTACTGTTGCTGAACTTTTAAGTTCAACTAATTTTTTACAAGAAGTAACTATAAAAGGATGGGTAAGAACCTTTAGAGCAAATAGATTTATAGCTTTAAATGATGGTTCTACTATAAATAATATACAATGTGTTGTTGATTTTGAAAACACAGAAGAAACAACTTTAAAGCGAATAACTACAGGTGCTGCCATTTCTGTTAAAGGAATTTTAATTGAAAGCCAAGGGAAAGGGCAAAATGTTGAAATTCAAGTAAATGAAATTGAAATTTTAGGAGACTCAAACCCAGAAGAATACCCAATACAACCAAAAAAACACAGTTTAGAATTTTTAAGAGAAAATGCTCATTTACGCATTAGAACAAATACTTTTAGTGCAGTAATGAGAGTTCGATCTATGCTCTCTTTTGCTATTCATAAATACTTTGTAGATAATGGTTTTTATCATTTTCATGCGCCAATTATTACAGGGACAGATGCAGAAGGTGCAGGTGAAATGTTTCAGGTAAGCACTTTAGACAACAGTAAGCTTCCTAAAAATGAATCTGGTGATGTTGATTATACAAAAGACTTTTTTGGAAAACAAACTAACCTAACTGTTTCAGGACAGTT
>Ga0102811_1001002_pt1 | contig 13444 bp, 24 predicted proteins | sample ColrivemetaGS705_FD_84507 | JGI IMG/M metagenome (GOLD analysis project Ga0102811, IMG submission 84507) | Estuarine microbial communities from the Columbia River estuary - Flood tide ETM metaG S.705 | ecosystem: Environmental > Aquatic > Marine > Intertidal zone > Estuary | place: USA: Columbia... | reverse complement strand
TTAGAGGGTTGCTTAAAAGTCGCTACAATAGCTCCATTGATAACGACCCTTAAAACGAATCTGTCTGCAGATCCTAGGGTTCCGAGTGTGAAGACGTTTGGCGCGTAGGCCAGGTTCCAGTTGTTTGGTTGTGATGATAACGTTGCCATTACAAATCTAAGTTTTCATTTATAAGTTCTGCCATTCGATCAACGAGCTCGTTAATATCGAAGAACTGTTTACCATTTAATCCGTTTCTGTGGATTGCTACACGGACACCAAATGGTAAGTCTCCGCCAATCATTTTGTTTTGGGGGTTGAACGAGTAGGTGCTTCCTTCACGTTGAGGTAGGAAGGCACTGACCTCTTCAGGGACGCCAAATTGACGAGTCGCGTTATTGGTACCCTTAACTCCGTAATTTTGATAGAAGCCATAATCTGCCATTGAGATTCCAAAATACTGGTTGTCGATTAGGCGTACTGAAAGTGAATCTCTAAGCGCACCCGTATCAACCGGAAAGTTTGGATTGTTTTTAATTTCGTTTATCAACACCTGTGCAGCATTGTTAATAGCAGTTTCAAGGTTTACCGGGATTGATTCGCCGATATCCTCAATAGCTGCTGCAATTTGTTCAGGTGTTAGGGCCATTAGATTGCTTTGTAAATTTTTAAAGTACTAGGCGGTACGCTTTTGACATTAAATGAGCTACTTTCTGGTTCATTTCCAATAGCTAATAGAGTTACTACTGAAGCTTCTACTTCAAACTCTGCATGCACGTCATAAATTGTAGTAGTATTTTCAAATGAAGCTGGCCAACCTGTTATAAGTGTTGGTTTAACCCAAGTAGTTGTAACGCCATTAAAAACTTTTAAAGCGGGGCCATCTGAAAATGGCCATGAAGGGCTATTTGTTGTGATTTTACCGTCAAACACTAACTTATAATTTGAATTATAATCTGCAACGTCATAGTTGTAGAAGCCCATGTTACCATCATTAAGTGTGATACCCGTGAAAGCAATTGATGCACCAGCAGAAGTTGTTTGCAAACTTTCTGTATAAACATCTACTATTAGTTCATAATCTAAATTATTAATAAAAGGTGCAATGCAATCGTTTAGTCCGTCTTTAACAGTTAACTCAATGGTTGCTGTGACGCCTGAAACTACATCGTCGTATTTTTCTTTGAATGGGATTACTGACACATTCAAGTTAAAGTCGTAATCTGATAGGTGGTAGTAGAAGTGGCCTAAAATATCTTTGACATATTCAAGACACTGAGATTGCGCATTGATAACTGAATCAATGTCATCCTTTGGAAGCTCCATCATAATCAGATTAAAGCGGTAAGTCATTTGGCCTTTACCTAACGAGTGGTTAGTTGGCTGCAAGAATGCATAAGGGTAGTTGGTATCGTATTGACCACGTGGCACTTTGATTTCGCTCAAAGGACCATACCCTGCAGTCTTGATCATCTTGTGGTTAGAGATGATTGCGAAAAAATCATCGAGAACGTTTTTGTAAGTCATACTTTCGTTTTACTTGTTCGAGTTGCTGTTTTGCAATCTCATTCTTTTTCCAGGTTAGGAAGTTTAGGGCTTCCTTGTACGGTCTAGCAGTCACGAGACCAATGTTTAAGAATTGATGGTCTGCAAGCATTAGTATAGCTTCGTACCACATCAACTGTATATTATGTATTTCGATTTTTTCATTGGCATCTTGATTGCCCTTGATTTCGAAAAACTCATCATGTTCCTTGTAAACTAGTTCGCGCCATTTCGCTACAGCGACCAACGCAGCCCACACTCTTTTAATACTTATGTGTGCTGCTGTTCCTATCGGCATATCATATAACTTAGTTACAAGGTCCACAACGTGTTTTGTAAGTCCGTCAGCAATGTAAAGGTCAATATCTACAAAGTCACCCAACGTGAAAGCATCAAAGTCTTTAAGGGCATACACCCCATTCTGTTTGTTCAACGTTTCATCGGCGGGCAGCAGAGACACACAGTATGCAAAGATCAAATTAAAGGTATCGTCGTCTAAGAGGTTTAATTCTTTGATCGGACAATTTGAAATCGCCGACACAAAGGGTTTTAGGTTCTTTGCATCTTCAATGTCCCAGGCCATAGCCGATTGAAATGTTTGAGCATCCAGTTCATTTGGTACTTCCCATTTGTTAGGTCCTATTTGAAAGCTGAATTCCATACTTATTAAGATATACTTGTGTGAAGGTCTGAAGTTTCGAGTATGAGTTGCGTCGTTAGAAAGCGACTCATACGTATTATAATTATTAATATAATTATTGTTAGCCCTTGGGGATATACCTTTCAGCCCCAGGGGATATACCTTTTAGCCCCAGGGGATATACCTTTTAGAGTATCAAAAGAAACTATTTGAAAAAAAGTTGCCCGTATATTTTTTTATGTCGCCAGGATTTCGTATATTTACATATAACAATTAAGAATAGCAACATGAACTATCAAACACAAAAGATGATTTCTAAAATCAATGCCTTCAACAAACAGATGAATGCAAAGCAATTTACTCAACCTACGCTTGTTGACCAGGAAACCCTTTTAAGCGTTGTAGAAAACAACGACAGCGAAGCACTTGCAATGATTGTCACACACAAACTATTTAAAGAAATGCAAAGCGAACTCCCTGGTGAAAGCTTGTATATGCAGACCCACTATTATAAGGATGGCATCTTTAATGCTACCAATATTTCCATGACCAAAGCTTTTACAGAATATCTGTCTAACAAAGCAAACTACCGCTACAACATCATCAGCGAATCTGGCACTTACCAAGTTGAGATTTATGCTATCAATGAAAACACGATTTGCTTGAATCACATCGGAGCTCCTATCGGATCTGGAATGGGCACTGAGATTATGAGCCGCTTGATGGACATCGCCGACGAGCTTGGTATTAACATTACCTTGGTCCCTACTTGGTTATCTAAAACCACTTTGATGGATGCCTTCAAAAATACTATTCGCTTGCGCGCTTGGTATGCAGCCCTCGGCTTTAAAGCTGACCGCGGAGCTTACATGACTTACAAAGCTAACTAAAATTGTTAGTAACTTGACTAAAAAAAGTTGCCCGTATATTTTTTTATGTCAAACTTATAGCGTATATTTATATAGTTAATGAATGAGAGTAATCAAAAAAACAAAAACAAAATGAAAAACACAAACGTAGAACAAGTAAAAGAACTTTTAAGCAACGTTGACCCACAAACCTTGATGTATGCAATTTCTCAAATGAATGAGATTTATGTGCCTCAGTGTTATTTCGGCGACCATGCCGAATACTATGGCTTCGAGAGTATCAAAGAAATGAAAGAGATGGGTGATGCACATGAGGCGTATTGTTACATTGATGAGATGATGAAATACGTATCCACTACAAAATAATCTGTAAACTAAAATCAAAATGAAAAAGCACAATGTTTTACTAGCCTTTATTACTAAAGAAGAAATTATTAACTGTCTAACTGAAGAAATCGCAGGTATGAAATCTCGCGGACAAAAAACAGTATGGCCTTTCTGGCACTACAACCAAAATATGTTGCAGTATGCAGATACTAATGCTCAGTTCCGAATTATTAAAAATACGTGGGCCATGCAAGGATTTAAGTTTTCAGAACGTCGTGAATACCCTGAATTTGCTAAAGAGATCGGAGCTCGCTCAGTCAGTGCGCACATTTGGAAGAATGATCGCAAAAACGAACACAATAGTGAACCAATGACTGAAAGTCTATCAATCATGATGGGTTATATGAATGCCGGTAATGAGGCCGTCACTTGGGAAATTAACTTGTAAAACTAAAATCAAAATGACAATAATTGAAAATCAAAAAGCAAAACAGACTTGGACAAAAGCAAATCGATTTAAGTTAGTTATGGCTGGTGGTAATGGATTTACACGAGGTTCAACTTATCGTAAATATGTTGGTAAAAAGTATCTAACTGTAAAATTTAGTGTACCCGAGTATGATTACCATGATCACTCTCAACCTAATATTACATTTACGTACGGTGATCACACTAAAACTCTTTTGTTTCCACTACATACTCAAATGACAAATGCAGAATTAGTCATTGCTGCTTTGCAACAGTCTTTAGAATGGTGTGTTGCTATTAGAGTTAATCCTAAAGCAGTTGCACAAGAAATTATATATATGACTTGTTTTAATGAAATGACAAACTAAAATTGTTAGTAACTTGACTAAAAAAAAGTTACTAATACTTTTTTATGTCAAATACTTTTCGTATATTTATATAGTTAATGAATGAGTAATCTTAAAAACAACAAAAAAATGACAAAGCAACAAATCGCTAACGAATGGGTAGAATGGACTAAAGCTAACTTCTACCACGAACAGTATGGTGAATCGCAAAGCTATGCACCTATCTCCGATGCTCAATGGAACACCTTTGGTTACATTATGAGTTATCACACTGAAACCTGGTCCGACCCGTGTCCCAATGGTACCGAAGAACGTATGTGGTATCGCGCATTCGCTACTATGATTACAGTTGGTAAAGATGGCACTAAAAAGATTGTGAGTGACTTCATTGATAAACAACCTTCTTTAATGTCTGTTAGCCATCAAATCATTCAACTTATTTGTTGGTCTGATGTAATCTTTGAATCAAATTGTTAGTAACTTGACCAAAAAAAGTTATCCGTATATTTTTTAGTGTCAAATACTTTTCGTATATTTATATAGTAACAATGAGGGTAACCTCGCTAAAATAAAGTAACAATGAAAGCACAAACAGTAAACACCCAAATCCAGAAAGCGTTCAACCTTAAGAGCGTACCATTCCAACAAGTAAACAACTATTCAATGTGGGATAGTTACGGTCACTTTTACTTCAACATCGTTATGTTAGACAAGCAAAGCTTCAAAGCCGCGGCGCTCGAGGGTACGTACTACCATTTTAGCTTAGAAATGCTAGAAGATAAAATGTGTCTGAGTATGGAACTTGACCGTTCATGGGTTGATAAAGATGGTGTAACACACGAAGAAGAACTTATGAACTACTGTGAGGTGTTACCTTACAGCAAAGAAGGTATCAATGAGTTTAAAACACAACTTAAAGCTTTCAGTGTGAAGGCCACCAAGTTCTCAATGGCTCAGATAAAAGACAAGTTCTTATCTCACACTTTACAAGTACTATAAATAAAATGGAAAATCAAGTATTAAACCCAGAAGCAAACATTAATTATCTTGAATACTTTCAAACAGATGAGTTCATAAACCTTTCATTCGATGAACAGTTCAAGTACCTCGAAACATATTGTAAATACATTACACCATATACCCATCTTCAAGCAGAGCTTCCATACATTTCATTATGGAAAGACCGTAAACAACACTATGATTGGTTTCCTCAACAACACAACGTTAGCATTAGCTTTGGATTGTGTACCGTTAGAGATGCGTATACTGGTACTTTTAAAGTAATGGATAAAGGTTGCTATATTGAACTTTATACCAATGAGAATATGATGATGAAACACTACAATCGTATTTATGAGTTGTTGCAACGTTTCGAAACTGAAAAATGGGTGACTAAATAATAAGAATCTAAACTAGTTAAAACCGGGGGTTTCGTTTTGTTTGATTACAGTTAGGGTTAAATACCCAAGGGTGAGTTTCCGGTCTCACCCTTTTTTATTACCTCTTGGTACTCATCCCACAGATCTTCTTGTACCCAGTTTTCTTTCTTAACCATTATGTAGTCACGGATGTCTCGTTCTTTGGGATATGGTAGAGGTTTTGCTTTATAATTCTGTTTGCCGCTTCTCGATTTATTTCTTCTACTGTTATCATTAAAATAAGGTCATTACCTTCGGGGTTTAACGTAGTTGTAAGTTCCGAGTGTCTTGTTTTTCTTGCGGTTCCAGTTTGCAAGGGCTGTTGCAATAATGGTATCGTCATGTCCCGTTGGTGGGTGCGTATAACGAATGCTACGGGTCTTTGCATTATATTCGTAAGTGAACACAGTCATCTCAGAGTAGAGTGCCCAGAATAAGTCCTGGCTTGGTATCTTAAGAGTGTTCTCATTGATGTCCAGGATCATTCCCTCGATGATTTCATTCTTCGAAGTATTGGTAGTTGTAAAGGGATGGGTGTCAGGCCATTCTTTCTTCAACATTTCAAAAATAGGGTCACCCAGACCGTTAATTTCCACTACCACTGTAGCGTTCCATTTACGGACTCGATTTAAGATGTCTTTCACCATCTGTGACCACTCCATTTGGTTGTTCCTATATATGTCTACTATTTTACCTGAGGCATCCATAAACGTGGCCACAGTCCAGTCCTGGGCTCTGCCAATATCTACGCCGCAGTAGACCTTTCCTGCAGGAGGCGTCCAAGCTGGGAAACAGTTCTTGTCGATGTCTGTGAATACCTCACCACCTGAATCTATAAACTCTGCGAGGTACTCTTGGCGGAATACCGCTTCAGGTAGTGTGCGCTTAGCTTCATCGATCTCTGATGGATTGATGAACGGTGTCTCATATGAACTTGCAGTATACGATTTGTAATCTGGGTACTCTGGGGATTGGCCCATTAAGAAAAGTTCGTAGAAGAGTGTCTTGCCTTTGGGTGTTGACAGGAAAAGGCATTTGCGACCTCGCACTAGTAGCGTAGGTTTGATGGCCTCTGTCCAGGCCTCTGGCTTCATGAATGCAAATTCATCAAGGCAGGCGAAATCTACAGTTTCCCCTCGGATGTTATCATAGCGTTCAGCTGAACGGAAGATAATGCGGGTGCCCGTCTTTAGTTCAAGTTCGTTAGATGAAAAGTTGTTTGAGGCAACAATCCCACTCTGTGCAATCGCTGCATACAGTTCCTTGTGTACCTTCGCCGCTTGGGCATACACGGGACTCACGAACATAATCTTGCACGGACCATAGTTGATCGCCCAGTACAGCATAAGGTTCATCGCAAGCATGGTCTTCCCAACTTGGCGACCACACGACACTACATGGTATTTCTCCTGGCCCTCCAGTACACCAGCTAAAATCCTCTTCTGAAGACTTGTTGGTGTAAAGCCAATAAAGGTTTTGGTTTGGCTCATTCTTCATCGGTTTCATCAACGTATTCGCCATGCACTTTTGCGCTTGATGGGTGGTTATTAAAGTAATCGAATACGCTGCCCTGCTCGTCGCCTGGGTCACTCACATAATAGTCGTCACAAAAGATTTCGTTTTCCATAAGTTATTTACCCTGGCCGCGGTAGCGTTTAGCAGGTTTGTTTTTCTTTGAGTGTATGCCTGGGCGCTTCTTGCGAGGTTTGCCCACTAACTTGATTGCGATGCCCTTTTTCATAGTTCGTCAATATTGAAGTCACCACTACCTGGTTCCTCTTCTTCGGTTCCGTTAAACTTGAACTTAACGTTTTTGAAAAGGTCTTCACCGCCTTTCCCCGTGATTTCTTGACGGGCTAGCGTAGGTATAAATCTTTCAGAAACTTTAATCATAAGATCCATTGCTTTTTGTGGATCCGTTTCAGCAACTCTCATAATCCATTCCTCATAGTATGGAATGTTATTTTCAAGTAATTGAGCCCATGCCTCACGCAGTTCTTCAGTAATTCTGTTAGATGCACCTTTTGGTCTGCCTGGTCCTCCTGGATGTCCTTTCTCGAATGGCATATATTATTTTATATTATTTTTATACTATAAGATATACTTACTATTAAATTTAATCTAGATAAATTTGATTTCTAACAATGCGGCCAACTATTGTAGTGTTTATGTTATATTCCTTTGCTAACTTTGCAATCATACCATATTTTTTTACATACTTCGAACGAATCTCGTTTGCTAATTCCATTGTTATACTTCTGGTAGCTTTACCACCGCTACTAGAAATTCTAAAAGCTGTGTCTTTATCGATGTATGGGATTCCACCAGTACGTGTGCCGTTTCTATTTAAGCTCTCCTGTATTTTTAATTGTGTTTCAGGGCTAGGTGGTTTTAAGTTTTTAATACTAACCATATAGTGAGAATTGTCAACAGGATATCCATATTGTTTTTGTAGTTCAATTTCGCGATCGCCAGCTAGCCAACCATCTTCGTGTTCTTCAAGGATTTCCCATTCTGTAAAACCTTGTACTCTCATACGCTGCTTTATATTTTTAGTGCAGCCAATTTTAACTCCTGGTATGTGATAAATATAATGCATATTAATTAAATTTTGCGTGCTTCTCAATAGCTTTTCTAGCGTTGTAGAGACAGCGGCCGCAAGAACTTGGTTTGTGTTTGCCAGGTTCGTAAAAGTTTGCTATACTGAAGATATCTGCGGTCTCGCGCGAATCTGGTTTCTTGTTATATGGTGTGAAGAGTTTTCTGTTGGCCACCAACCAAGCGTCTACTAATTCTTGTGTCATAGTCTTTGGATTAATCTGTATATTACTTCTGAGGTTACCCCAGTCATTGCTGCAGCTAAGAAACCGTCGTTGCCGTATTGGATGACTAACGGGAATAGTGAAAGCCAGAAGCCCATACATAAGTTACAATTAAACGGCTTAAAGTTGATCTCTAAGTATTGGAAGATATCAACCATTAGGTGTGCGAGGGCTGCTAAGCCAAGGATGTTAAAAATCATAGTTTAGTTTTTATTTTTACAGTTATCGAAATGCCATCTTTTCATAGCGTTCCCACCTACCTTACCGCAATGTGGGCATTCCATAGTTTTTTGTGTTTTGCCTTTCCATTGACTTCCCAATCTAGACATGTGTCCGGATTCTTTATTTGTTTGGCCACCTTTTAATCCGCCCTTGCTACAAACTTCAAAAGTTCCGAATGGTGAGTTTTTACCACCTCTTACACGGTCTTCGTGTGTTAAGTGATGTCTTACAGTTTTTGAGTACTTCCCATTGACCGGGTAATTGTACTGTCTTTGCAACTCAACTTCTCTAACCTCGGCTACCGCTTCATCTTCGTGTTCTTCTAGAATTTCATACTCTTTGAAACCTTGCTGTCTAATACGAGATTCTATATATTTAGTCATGCCAATCTTAACGCCTGGTATATGATAAATTTTATAAGTCATAATCAATGTTCCTTTTTTTAAGTTCTGATAATATGTAAAGTTTCGCGTCTTCTACCGCATTTGAAATTGAGGTTCTTGGGATTCCGGTCTCGCGGCTTAGTTTACTAAAGTTCGGTGTATCCAACCACATTTTGAAAAGGCGACCTTTATACCACAATGATTTATTGTCGATTTCCATCTCTTCTAAAATTCCGGTGATTGCTTCTACCATAAAATCTTTTTGGAAATCATAGTCTGAGCGGACGATCCCTTCGAGGCGCACTAAGAATTCTTCTTCTGTAATGTTCTTCTTACGGTGACCAATATCCGCGCGGTGGGCCTTGTAATATCGAGTGAACTCTGATTTAGCTCCATGCCACGAATTTCTCATAATTGCAAGAATGAAACCACGGCAATGCCCGAAGCCGGGGTCCGCAGTTTCTTTCTCAATAATCTCTTGAAGTCTTTTGTGCGTCAAGAAAGTTTCAATCGCATAGTGTGCTAGGTCTTCTGATAGTTCATCACTCTTGGTAATGTTTTGTGCCCACTCTATTATATTTGGATAGTTTTTATTTATCCACTGTTCTACTGACATCTTTCTTCTTTCTTTCTTTAATCTCCCACTGTTCATCAAGTTGAATGATGTAATCACGGTGGAAGCGGAAAGCTCTTTGCACATTCATAGTTTCGCGAATGCCGAATTCTGAAACGGGATTGTGCGCTAAAGTTCCTAGGAGATACCACCACATAGCTTCGAGGCGGGGCTCCGTAATTTCTGTAGACGTTAACGGTTCTTTCGCTAACTCTGGATTTGTTAATCCATTTGCCCACTGGTTTCTAATGTACTTAGGGCGTACTCCGATATTGTTGTAATCTAAGAATACCCAGTCATACATTTTGAATAGGTTGGGATACCGCTTTTTAGTCCATGCTCTTGTGGGATCCCATCGTTCGTGTAGGTTCAAGAGTGTTCTCAAATCAAGAGATACGAAGAAGAGATAAGTATCGGATTCTACTTGTGTATATATTTCACTTAGATACGCTGCAAACAACTTTTCATTATCGCTTAAACTCTCAATATCAACCAGCGTGTGAAATCCTTCGTTAATTTTTATAACCATCCTTTTTTTTTACTTATCTCTTCTAGAGCCGCAACTCCTTCGTAGTTTTCAACTTGAATCATATCCCTTTTTGTTTGTTCAACGAAATCTACAAGGGTACCCTCGAATTCGTCTATTGATATCAGATGGAAATACAGGTCTTCGATTTGTTTAGAAAGTTTCTTCCTATACATTGCTTTCCCAATCTCATCTGCTTCAAAGTAACTGAACATAATATTATATGTATCTCTGTTAAAAAGTTTACTATTATATTATTTATTTTGAAAGCCAGCTTTGTATGCAGCAAGCTCCAGGTCGTCATAAATCAATCCTGCACACATTTTAATGAAATGCGCGTGGATTGCCTCACACTGACGAATGAGTGCAACACGCTCAGCCCTAGCATCCTTACGGGCCGTTGGGCTTTTGTGGTTTAAGATTACATCGTCGAGGAACTCGATAGCGTCTTGTAGTCTGTTTAGTTTGTCAGCCATTGACTTTCCAGCTGAGTAGTAGAATTGTTCGTTTCTTTTATCCATTACATTTCAATTGTTGGTTCGTTAATATGTGATATATTGGTTTCTTCTAAAGTGTGATCGGCACGCCAAATAAAAGAACGAAAATCACCTTCTTTAAGATTTCCATATTTTTGTTTTTGAACATGCAATGTAAAAGTACCAAGAATTCTTAAAGGGTCTCTATAATCAACTTGTAAAGAATCTGTGGGAATTTGTTTCTTACTGATTGACCAAACATAGTTAGCATGGTGCATTGCTTCATAAGCTCCTGCAACATCTGAAAGAGTTGGCGTTTGATTTTTCCTAATCATTGCATTGCTAGATTCTCTGTTCAGCTGAACCGAAGTAATCACAGCTACATTTTGTTTCATAGCCAATTGCTTTAACTCTTTAAAGATTGATCCAATGCGTTCGTACTCTTTATCTATTTTGTTTTTATTTTTAGTTTCTACAAGTTTACCGTAGTCAATAATAATAACATCAATTTCTCCTTGAATTTCACGGTGGCGTTCGATATACTTTTCAATCTTATCAATACCAATACCTGGCCATTCAACTACAAAGAATTGACCCAATTTTAATTCAGAAGCCATTCTATTGTATTCTTCACCTATTGATTGGAATCCATCTAATGTACGGTCTCTATATTCTTTCTCTGTGATGTTTAAAGTGTTTTGGTATACTCTTCGTATAGTATCACTGTAGGGTTCCTCCTGGGCCAAATAAAGCACGTTTGCACCAACCTTAAGAAGTTCATATGCCATCCAGCTTTTGATGATTGTTTTACCACCATTTGTAGTTGCAATGAAAGAGTATAGTACTTTCTTTTTAATAGGCACTTCATTGTTTCGGAACCAATCAATATGCAGGTTAATCTCATCAAGCTCTGCAGATTCAAGTGCTTCCCAGTTTAGGGCGTTTACAGGTTCTGCCCAAGTCTGATCCTTTTCTTCTCTTAGTTCATCAAGGCGTCTGAAAAGACGAGCTTTGTCCTTTTCATTCTCTTCACCCAAAAGCATCAATTGTTCCATCACTTTGAACTGAGCTCGTGTTCTAAGTCTAAAGATTTCAAGGTCTACTTCTGCGTGATCAAGCTCGGGCGCATCTACGATGGCCCTCACCAAACCCGCGAGCGCTTCGGTCTGCGCCGATGTTTCGCGCAGTTCATTCACTACCGATTTCATTGTCGGGTCTGTGATGGCTTTTTGTTTGTTCCAGGTCTTGATGATATCCATTTCTAATCCATCAAGTACCTCGTGTGGAATTCTATTTAGTGTAGCCCCGTCTTTGAAGCCAGCTTTAATTAGTGCTAGTCTACTCATTTCTTTGTGTGTTGTTTTAATATTGTTTCCCAGTATAGTGTGTCTTGTGTGTTTTGTTTCATTTCAGGGGGAGAGATCAGGGAAGGAGCGTCGTTAGAAAGCGACTTACCTGTATTATAATAATTATCATTATTATTGTTAGCCCCTGGGGCTATACCTTTGCTCCCCTGGGGATATACCTTTTTGCCCCTGGGGACATACCTTTTTGCAACGTAGCGACGAGGAATATTACCTTTCCTACTGTACTCGCGAGTGCATTTGATAAGTCCAGCTCCTACCAAACCCTCCAATGCATCTTTAACCGTGCTAGGTTTCCAGTTCCATGAGTTAGCAAAAGCGGTAGAATGGAAATCAGCATAGCCGCGTTCTTTTGTCCAATGTACTATGAAGCACAAGGCAACCCAGCTTGCGGTTTGCTTAGACCCCTTAAGAGTTAGTATATACTCGTCTTTTAACAAGTCGTGATTTATTGAATAGTTCATTTTAATTGGTATTGTTTTATAGCATTATTATATCCAAACTGCCAACCTTGTTTAACAATAGTTTCTATGAGACCCCCGCCGTTAGTGCCTTTGTATCGAACACCCCATTGATTTTGAGCCATAGCTACTGCAATGTTTTCTGCTAAGTCAACCTTCCAGCAATTCTTTCCAAAATCAAACAACCACATATGTGCACCCGTTTCCATATAAACACTGTAAGACATTTTGTTAGCTTCAGCCGTCCAACGGTTTGCAGTTTCAAACTTTGTTAGATTAGAAACATGGTCATTAGTACCTGCAACATATGTACTTGGTGTGGGTTCCTTTGGAGGTAAGACTTCAATGTTGTGTTTGGATAGCCATTCGCGCATTGTATCGAACCCAATTCTTTTTTTAATACATACTAACTCCTGAACATTTCCGTTGCTTCTAATGGAGTTTGGCACTCTAGAAAGTTGTACTACAAGTCTTGCACGTCTGTCAGCGATAATGCCATGTTGAAGTAGTGCATCTGCAATAGCTTCCCACCATTGTCTTTGCCATTTAGCAGATTCAATTGGTTCTTCAAACCTAACAATAACATGCACAGACTTTGAACCTGATTTAACCATTGTAGTGTAAGGCAAACCAGACTTGTTAAACATATCTATTTGCTCTTCAATACTGTAACCACCCTCATCCATTTCAAATAGTAATGAAACTATCTTAGTAACATTTTCAGTCTTGCGCCATTCCCTCAAAGGATTAATGCAAAACTTTTCAGCATTTGTATTTAAAAAATAGGGAATAGGATCAATAGGTTTATTGCTTGTAGCATCTGAATTACCAAATGCTACAAGATCCTCATCATCAAAAAGGGCTTCAATAAACTTAAATCTTTCTTCAGTCATTGTTATAACTTCGCTTTAGTTTGAAAACTGATTCAGCGATACCATCGAGTGTAGTAGCTGCTTGCTCTACAGTCAACTCATCATTGTTAAT
>Ga0102811_1000997_pt1 | contig 13483 bp, 10 predicted proteins | sample ColrivemetaGS705_FD_84507 | JGI IMG/M metagenome (GOLD analysis project Ga0102811, IMG submission 84507) | Estuarine microbial communities from the Columbia River estuary - Flood tide ETM metaG S.705 | ecosystem: Environmental > Aquatic > Marine > Intertidal zone > Estuary | place: USA: Columbia... | reverse complement strand
GGCCCGCGTTGACGATACCCATGTCCATACCCGCCTTGATGGCGTGGTACAGGAACACCGAGTGAATCGCCTCGCGCACCGCGTTGTTACCACGGAAAGAGAAAGACACATTGCTGACGCCGCCGCTGACCAGGGCGTAGGGCAGGCGTTTTTTAATTTCGCGAGTGGCCTCGATAAAATCCAGGCCATAAGCGTTGTGCGCTTCAATGCCGGTAGCGACGGCAAATATATTCGGGTCGAAAATAATGTCTTCCGGCGGGAAGCCAACCTCCTCGGTCAGCAACTTGTAGGAGCGCGCACAAATCTCTACCTTGCGTTCCACCGTGTCCGCCTGGCCTTGTTTATCGAAGGCCATGACGATTACCGCGGCGCCGTAACGACGCACCAGGCGAGCCTGCTCAAGGAACGGCTCCTCGCCTTCTTTCATGCTGATGGAATTGACCACGCACTTGCCCTGCACGCACTTAAGGCCCGCCTCGATCACGCTCCACTTGGACGAGTCCAGCATCACCGGCACCACCGAGATATCCGGTTCCGCCGCCAGCAGGTTCAGAAAGGTCTTCATGGCCTTTTCTGAATCCAGCATGCCCTCGTCCATGTTGATGTCCACCACCTGGGCGCCGGCAATCACCTGCTGGCGGGCCACATCCAGTGCGGCGTTGTAATCATCCGCCTCGATGAGTTTTCTGAACACCGCAGAGCCTGTGACATTGGTGCGTTCACCCACGTTCACGAACAGGCTGTCCTCGCCGATGTTCACCGCTTCCAGGCCGGACAGGCGAAGCTTGGGCTCCAGGGTCGGCAGCACCCGGGGAGGAACACCCTCAACCGCATCACGAATGGCGGTAATGTGTTTCGGTGTCGTGCCACAACACCCGCCCACCATGTTCAACAATCCACTGCGCGCAAACTCACCAATCACCCCGGCCATGCTTTCCGGTGTGTCGTCGTACTCGCCAAATTCATTAGGCAGACCCGCATTGGGGTGGGCGCTGACATGACAGTCGGCGACCCGGGAAAGCTCCGCCACATAGGGACGCAATTCTGTAGCGCCCAGGGCGCAGTTCAAACCCACCACCAGGGGTTGGGCATGGCGGATGGAATTCCAGAATGCCTCGGTGGTCTGCCCCGAAAGCGTACGCCCCGATGCATCGGTAATCGTGCCGGAAACCATGATGGGAACATCCAGTCCCCGGGTCTCTCGCAGACCGGTAATCGCAAACAACGCAGCCTTGGCGTTGAGGGTGTCGAACACGGTCTCCACCATCAGGAAATCAGCGCCGCCTTCGATCAGCGCCTTCGCACACAGCGTGTAGGTCTCTACCAACTGGTCGAAATTAATATTGCGAAAACCCGGGTCATTCACATCCGGTGACAGGGACGCGGTGCGGGTGGTCGGACCCAGCACACCCGCCACCAGGCGGCGCACACCGGTACGTTCGGTACAGGCATCCGCCTCGAGTCTGGCAAGACGGGCCGACTCGCGATTGAGTTCCTCCACCAGGGATTCCATGCCGTAGTCCGCCATGGACGGATCGTTGGCGGTAAAGGTATTGGTCTCGATGATGTCCGCGCCGGCATCCAGGTAGGCGCGATGAATCTCGCGAACAATATCCGGTCGGGTCAGGGTGAGCAGGTCGTTATTGCCCCGCAGGTCCAGGTGCCAGTCGGCAAAGCGCTCGCCGCGAAAATCCGCTTCTTCCAGGTGATAGGACTGGACCATGGTGCCCATGGCGCCATCCAGAATGAGGATGCGTTCCTGCAATAACTGCTGCAGTGATTTGGTACTGATCGGCATTGGAGTGTTCCTGGGTCAGGCTGCTGTGGACACGCTCTGCGGGCGCAAGCCCAGGGCGTGACAAATGGCATAGGTAAGTTCGGATCGATTCAGGGTGTAGAAGTGAAATTCCTCCACGCCCTGGCGCTGCAGTTCATGCACCTGGTGAATGGCGACGCTGGCAGCAATTAACTGGCGGGTTTCCGCATCATCGTCCAGGCCCCGGAACTGGTTTCTCAACCAGACGGGCACGCTTGCGCCACAGCGGGCGGCAAAGGACAGCATTTGCGGGAAACGGGTAATCGGCAAGATGCCCGGGATGATGGGCGCATCGATGCCGGCCGCCGCACAACGATCACGGAATCTCAGGTAGGTGTCGGTATCGAAAAAGAACTGCGTGATGGCGCGACTGGCGCCAGCATCAATTTTCTTCTTCAGGTAATCCAGGTCAAAAACGGCACTGGGCGCCTCGGGGTGGGCCTCGGGGTAAGCGGCCACGGTGATTTCAAAATCCCCCACCCGGCGAAGTCCTTCCACCAGGTCCAGGGCGTAGGCATAACCATCCTCACGGGGCCGGTAGGTGCCATCACCCTGGGGGGCATCACCACGCAGGGCCACGATGTGCTTCACGCCCATGTCCAGGTACTGGCGGGCGATCTCGTCGATCTCCTCACGGCTGGAGCCCACGCAGGTCAGGTGGGGAGCAGCGGTCAGGTCGGTCTCCTCCATCAGACGTCGCACCACGGCATGGGTACGCTCCCGGGTGGAGCCATCGGCGCCATAGGTCACCGACACGAAACGCGGCGACAACGGCGCAAGCCGCTGGATGCTTTTCCACAGCGTTTCGTTCATGGCCTCGCTGCCCGGCGGGAAAAATTCGAAGGACACATCGACCCGGGAGGACAACGCAAGGGCCTCCTCGTGCAAGCGTGCTTCAATCTCTGTGCTATCCATTTGCCTGATTCCTCTCGCCAGTAATGACGTTTGCCGACTGGCGTTTTGCCAGCAACACCCTCAGGACACCCTGTCCCAAGGTGATGCTGCGATGTTTAAACGGAGACAACCCGGCGTCGCTGCAATAACGGCTGACCTGGGCATCATCTGCCTGGTCCACCACTAACAGTTGGCCATTGGGTCGCAAGATGCGTGCCGCCTCGGCGATCACACGTTGCGGGTCCTCGGCCTGGCCCAACACCTCGTCCAGGGTGACGGTGTCAAAGGATGCGGCAGGAAAAGGCAGTTGATACATGTTGGCGTGGCGCACCATGCAGTGGTCCATACCGGCCTGTTCAAGGGAACTGCGGGCCACTGCCAGCATGTCCCGGGACAGGTCCACCCCCACCGCTTCCTCGGCCCGACCCCCCAGTAACCTGAGCATCCGACCGGTGCCGGTACCGATATCCAGCAGCGCGCCAATCCGGCAGTCGTTAAGCATGTTCACGATGCTGCCGCGAATCCGCGCCTCTTCTTCCGGCGTACTTGAGCCCGCCCAGTTGCTGGGTACGCCCTGCAAATACTCAGAGGCCTGGCTTGCCCGGTCAGCCTTGATCCGGGCAAGTCCCTGGCGATCGGAATCCAGTGACGCGTCGGCCACCGGGAACTGGGCCAGCAGCGCCCGGGCAAGACTGCCCGCCTCGCCTTTTCGGGCCAGGCGGTAATACACGTTCTGGCGCTCCTTGAAGCGATCCAGCAGGCCGGCGTCACACAAGATGCGCAAGTGCCTGGCCACCCGGGGCTGGCTCTGGCCCAGCACCTCGGTCAATTCAGCCTGGGTCAGTTCTCCACTGGCGCACAGACTGAGCAGGCGCAGACGGGTGGGGTCTGCACTGGCTTTGAGTCCCTGCAACAGGATTTCCAGACTGGGTTGCGAGTCAGGCATAACGATATAAAGATGTCTTTATGTAATAGAGAAGACAGTATGAAGCCTGACCTGCCTGAAGGCAAGCCAGATTCCATGGAATTCAAAGGAAACCGCGGGCCAGGCCGGCGGATTTAATGGACCGAGGAGGAACCCCCGCCCATACCCGACGCGAACAAGCGGGCAGTATCTACTTCATCGAAGCGGTAGGGCTTATTGCAAAATTCGCAATGCACTTCCACCTGACCCTTCTCGGTAAGCACCTCGCCCACCTCTTCTTCGCCCAACATCTTGAGCACGTCTTCCACCCGGTCCCGGGTGCACAGACAGCTGAAGGTGACGCGCCGGGGTTCAAACATCCGCACGTCTTCCTCGTGGAACAAGCGCAGCAGGATTTCCCGGTCGGGCAACTCCAGCAGTTCCTTGTCGGTAAGAGTACCGGCCAACATATTAAGACGCGGCCAGGCGTCCTCGTCACCCGCGGCGGCGCCATGGGGCAACTGCTGCAGCAACATGCCAGCCGCAGTGGCCTGGCCGCTGGCCAGCCAGAAACGCGTGGGCAACTGCTCGGAGGTGTAGAAGTAGGAATCCAGGCACTGGGCCAGGTTATCGCCTTCCAGGGGCACGATGCCCTGGTAGCGATTACTCGCATCCCCGGTTTCCAGGGTGACCAGCATGCGGCCCTCGCCAACCAGTTCTGAGAAAGTCTTGCCCTTTAGCCCCGGCTCGTAGCGGGCCAAACCGCGCAGGGACAACTCGTCAGTGCACTGGACAACCAGCATCTTCACGTCGCCATCTCCCTGCAATTGCAGGGTCAGCTGACCGTGGAACTTCAAGGTGGCCGCCAGCAGCACGGCTGCGACCATGGCCTGGCCCAGCAATTCACGCACCGGCTCCGGGTAGGGATGCAGGTCCATTACCGCTTTAAACGAGGCGTTCAGGTTCACCAGGCGCCCGTGCATGGGCAGCTGGTCAAAAACAAAACGCCTTAGCTGATCCTTGTCCTGGCTCATGATTTGCGCACGTCAGGCATCTATCAGCCGGCCAGTTTCTTACGAAGCACGTCGTTCACCTGGGCGGGATTTGCCTTGCCCTGGGTGGCCTTCATCACCTGGCCCACGAAGAAACCAAACAGTTTATCTTTGCCGGAACGGTAATCCGCCAGCTGACCCAGGTTAGCCTCCATGACCTGGTCGATGACCGCTTTGATGGCGCTGCTGTCTGTGATCTGTTTCAGACCACGGGCCTCGATGATCTCATCAGCCGTGCCCTCGCCGCTCCACATGGCTTCGAACACGTCCTTGGCAATCTTGCCAGAGATGGTGTTGTCCACAATCCGGCCCAGCATGTCAGCCAGTGCCTCGGGACCCACCACGCTTTCGGTGATATCCAGTCCCGCCTTGTTCAATGCACCAGCCAGTTCACCGGACACCCAGTTGGCAGCCAGCTTGGGATCGCCACCCAAACGCTCCACCACGTGCTCGTAGTAATCACCCAGTTCGCGACTGGCGGTGAGCACGCCCGCGTCGTAGGCAGACAGGCCGTGCTCATCAATGAAGCGCTTGCGCTTCTGACCCGGCAGCTCAGGCAGAGTCTTGGCGATATCCTCGATATAGCTTTCCTCAAGCACCACCGGCAACAGGTCAGGATCGGGGAAGTAGCGGTAATCATTCGCTTCTTCCTTGCTGCGCATGGAGCGCGTCTCGTCCTTGACCGAATCGTACAGGCGGGTTTCCTGGACCACCTTGCCGCCGCTTTCAAGGATGTCGATCTGACGCTCCACTTCGAAGTTGATGGCGCGCTCAACGAAACGGAAAGAGTTCAGGTTCTTGATCTCGGAACGGGTGCCTAGTTTATCGCTACCCTTGGGTCGCACGGACACGTTGGCGTCACAGCGGAAGGAGCCCTCTGCCATGTTGCCATCGGAGATGTCCAGGTAACGCACCAGGGTATGGATGGTCTTCATGTAGGCCACCGCTTCCTTGGCGTTGTACATCTCCGGCTCGGAAACGATTTCCAGCAGCGGTGTACCGGCCCGGTTCAAATCGATACCGGTCATGCCTGCAAAATCCTCGTGCAAGGACTTGCCGGCATCTTCTTCCAGGTGCGCACGGGTCAGCCCCACGATCTTGATGCTGCCATCTTCCAGCACCACCTCAAGCTTGCCGGTCTCCACGATAGGCAGCTCGAACTGACTGATCTGGTAACCCTTGGGCAGGTCAGGATAAAAATAGTTCTTGCGGGCGAACACCGAGCGGCGCGCCACCTTTGATCCGGTAGCCAGGCCGAACTTCACCGCCTTGGCCACGGCCTGCGCGTTGAGCACCGGCAACTGGCCCGGGTAGCCCAGGTCCACCAGGCAGGCCTGGCTGTTGGGCTCGGCGCCATAGGCGGTCGACGCACCAGAGAAGATCTTGCTGAGGGTATTGAGCTGTGCGTGAATTTCCAGCCCGATTACAGTTTCCCATTCCATGTTTATTGCCCTGGTTCCTATTCGTAGTCACTGCCGGGGAGGCGCTGGTGCCAATCGGTTTCCTGCTGGTAGCGGTGGGCTACATTCAGCAGTTTCGCCTCGGAGAAGTGCGAGCCAATCAGCTGTAATCCCACCGGCAGGTCGTTCACAAATCCGCAAGGGATGGACACACCAGGCAGACCGGCAAGGTTCACACCAATGGTGTAAATATCGTTCAGGTACATGGTGATCGGATCGGCGGTCTTGGCGCCCAGCTCGAAAGCCGGTTCCGGAGTGGTCGGACCCATCAGCACATCCACTTCCTTGAACACCCTGGTGAAATCCTCGGCGATCAACTGGCGTACTTTCTGAGCCTGCAGGTAGTACGCGTCGTAGTAACCGGCGGAGAGTACGTAAGTGCCGGTCATGATGCGACGTTTGACCTCTTCACCGAAACCTTCACCGCGGCTGCGCTTGTACATATCCACCAGGTCCACCGGGCTTTCACAGCGGTAGCCGAAACGCACACCGTCAAAACGGGACAGGTTGGATGAGGCTTCCGCCGGGGCCACCACGTAATAGGTCGGCACTGACAAGGCCAGGCTGGGCATGCTCACAGGGTGGATGGTGGCGCCCAGGGAACGATACACCTCAAGGGCGGCCTCCACGGCGGCACGGTTCTGGGGATCCAGGCCCTCGTCCAGGAATTCCTGGGGAACACCCACACGCAGTCCTTCCAGGCTCTCATTCAGTGAACCGTGATAACTGGGCACCGCAGCCGGAGAGCTGGTGGAGTCGTGCTTGTCGAATCCAGACATGGCTTCCAGCACCAACGCCGCATCTTCGGCGTTCTGGGTCAGGGTTCCGGCCTGGTCCAGGCTGGAGGCGAAGGCGATCATGCCGTAGCGCGATACCCGGCCGTAAGTCGGCTTCACACCGGTAATACCTGCCAGGGCCGCCGGCTGACGAATGGATCCGCCGGTATCGGTACCGGTGGCCACCGGAGCCAGGCGGGCGGCCACAGCCGCTGCCGATCCACCCGAGGAACCACCGGGGACGGTATTCAAATCCCAGGGATTGTGCACCGGACCGTAAAAACTGGTCTCGTTGGAGGAGCCCATGGCGAACTCGTCCATATTGGTCTTGCCCAGCATCACCATGCCGGCATCCTTCAAGCGGGCGACAACGGTGGCATCGTAGGGAGAGACGAAGTTATCCAGCATCCGCGAACCGCAGCTGGTGCGCACACCATCGGTACAGAATATGTCCTTGTGGGCAATGGGCACCCCGGTCAGGGGGCCGGCATCACCACTGGCAATTCTCTTGTCAGCTGCCGCGGCAGCGGCCAGGGCAAAATCGGCGGTTACCGTGATGAAGCTATTGAGATTCTTGTCCAGCGAATCAATACGGGAGAGCAGGTGGCGAGTAATCTCGACACTGCTGAATTCCCTGGCCTGCAGGGAACGGGATATTTCGGCGACGGTCTTCTTGTGCATCATTCAAACCTGTCTGCAATCGGAGACAATGGCAACCAGAGGCTGCCTGTGGGAACGTTCTGGCCAGTTTTTAGCCCAGATTCCGGGGTCTTCTTTACTCAATGACCTTGGGAACCAGGTACAAACCGGCCTCTACGGCCGAGGTGTTAGCCTGGAACCGTTTGCGCTGATCCGACTCACTTACCTCGTCGGTCCGCAGTCGCTGACTCATATCAAGCGGGTGCGCCATGGGTAAAACATCGCCGGTATCAGCGCCTCGTAACTGGTCTACAAAATCAATAATTGAAGAGAGGTTCTCGACAACTCGCTCGATCTCGCCCTCGGTAATCTCCAATCGGGCCAGGTGTGCGACGTTTTCAACCTCACGCTTTGTAAGAGACATGCTGCTATTCTCCATGGGGAGACTTGAAAAAAAGAGCCGCCAATAATACACGGCTGCTTGCCCAAAGTCCTACCCATTGTTAGAGTAGCGCGTTGAATTCCGCCATTTGAAACCCAGGCTGATCCGTACATGTTCAAGAACTTGATGGGCTACTTCTCAAACGATCTTTCAATAGATCTGGGAACTGCAAATACTCTCATCTACGTGCGTGGCCGAGGCATAGTCCTCGACGAGCCATCGGTGGTGGCTATCCGTGACGACGGCGGTGGCCGTGGGCGCACCATGGAAGCCGTAGGTCAGGAAGCAAAAAACATGCTGGGACGTACACCCGGCAATATTACTGCCATCCGGCCTCTGAAAGACGGCGTAATCGCCGATTTCACGGTGACTGAGAAGATGCTGCAGTACTTCATCAAGAAAGCCCATGGCGGCCGCTTTATTCGCCCCAGCCCACGGGTTCTGATCTGCGTACCCTATGGCTCCACCCAGGTGGAACGCCGCGCGATCCGGGAATCTGCCGAAGGCGCCGGCGCCCGCAAGGTCTACCTGATTGACGAACCCATGGCTGCGGCAATGGGCGCAGGAATGCCGGTACATGAAGCCCGCGGCTCCATGGTGCTGGATATTGGTGGCGGAACCTCCGAGGTGGCCGTTATCTCCCTGAACGGTATTGTTTATGCGGCTTCGGTGCGCATCGGTGGCGACCGTTTTGACGATGCGATCATTAATTACGTGCGTCGCAACTACGGCATTTTGATCGGTGAGGCGACCGCCGAGCGCATCAAGCACGAGGTGGGTTCAGCCTATCCGGGCCAGGAAGTGCGGGAAATCTCGGTAAAGGGCCGTAATCTGTCCGAAGGCGTGCCCCGCAGCTTTACCCTGAACAGCAACGAAATTCTCGAAGCCCTGCAGGAACCCCTGCAAGGCATCGTGGGTGCGGTCAAGGCCGCCCTGGAGCAGACTCCGCCGGAACTGGGCGCCGATGTCGCCGAGCGCGGCATTGTGCTGACCGGTGGTGGCGCACTGCTTCGCGACCTGGACAAACTGCTCATGGAAGAGACCGGACTGCCGGTAGTAGTGGCGGACGAGCCCCTGACCTGCGTGGCCCGCGGTGGCGGCCGAGTGCTTGAACTAATGGATGAGCACGGACCTGCCATGTTCAACCTGGACTGATCCAGTGAGCCAGCGGACGACCGACCCAGACCGAATTGCCGGCCCGGTCGCCCGCAAATCCCAAAGACACCAACGACAACGCCCGGGTCAAGACTCCCGGGTGGACGCGCAGGCCCATGGCAATCCAGTCTGAGCAACACCGACCACTACTGCTTCGGGGCCCCTCCCCGGGGAGCCGCTTCTTATTGTTGTGGGTGGCCTGCATCCTGCTCATGGTGCTGGATCATCAGCAGAACCAGACCCAAAACATCAGAGCCGCCCTGTCGGTAGCGACCTACCCCTTGCAAGCCCTGGTAAACATGCCCTTTGCGGTCGGCAAGTGGGCCGGCGAGTCCCTGTCCAGCCGGAATACGCTGCTCTCGGAAAACGAGGAACTTCGCAGCCAGGTCCTTCAACAGCAATTCCAGCTCCAGAAACTTAATGCCCTGCAGGTCGAGAACACCCGGCTCAGGGAAATGATGCGCTCGGCCGCAGAAGTGGCAGAACGCATCCTGGTGGCAGAAATTCGCTCAATGGATCTTGATCCCTACCGTCATCGAATGATCATCAACAAGGGGAGCCGGGACGGCGCCTATGCCGGCCAGGCCATCCTGGATGCCTACGGGGTGATCGGACAGATCACCAGCGCGGAACCCCTCACCTCCCGGGCGATCCTGATCACCGACCCCAGTCACGCCACCCCCGTTGAAATCAATCGCAACGGCATTCGTACCGTGGCCCTGGGCAGCGGCGACACCAGGGAACTGAACCTGCCGTTCCTGCCTAACAGCACGGACATCCAGGTTGGCGACCTGCTGGTGAGTTCCGGACTCGGCGGTCAATTCCCGCCAGGCTACCCGGTGGGCGTGGTGTTTGAAGTACTCAGAGATCCCGGAAAGAACTTTGCGACGGTACGTGCCCGTCCCAGTGCTCAACTTGATCGCGGGCGACAGGTGCTGCTGGTCTGGTTTGGCGAGCCTCAACGAGTCCGCCAGGCGACTGAAGAGGAGGTGCCGGAATGAGCACACCTCCCTGGCAATTCTGGCTGACCCTCGGCCTGGCGTTAATGCTGTCTATCATTCCCCTGCCCTACGCCTATGCTGCCTGGAACCCGGACTGGGTGGCGCTGGTCGTGATCCTCTGGACCCTGTATTACCCGCGGCGGGTGGGTGTCGGGTCGGCCTGGATCGGCGGCTTGCTCCTGGACGTCATGCAGGGCTCCTTGCTCGGATCACAAGCCATGGCCATGACCCTGGTGGGCTACCTGACGGTGAAGTTCTACCTGCGCATGCGGGTGTTTCCACTGGGCCAGCAGGCATTGGCGGTGGCCATGTTCCTGACCCTGTATCACTTCGTACTGTTCTGGATTGAAGGCGTTATCGGCGGCCCTTCCCCCGGCCTGGATCGCTGGTATCCCATCGCACTGGGCGTAGTAGCCTGGGTTCCCCTGCAAGCGGCTTTCAGAATTCTCTGGCCGCGCATCCTGAAAACCTGACCGTGCAACCGGCATGCTAGGAAACATTGCCCTCAAGGATCACTGGCGCGAACAACGCATGTTCGTCAGCCGGGTAATTCTGGGTGGAGTCATTGCCCTGGTGTTGATTGGCGTGGTGGTGGCCCGGCTGATAAACCTGCAGGTCACCAACTACGAACACTTTAGCGCCCTGTCCCAGGGTAACCACGTGCGCATTGAGCCCCTGCCGCCAACCCGGGGACTTATCTACGATCGAAATGGCGAGATCATCGCCCAGAACCTGCCCGCCTATCAGTTGGAACTCACCCGTGAGGGCGTCAAGGACCTGGACGAAACCCTGGGTCGACTGGTGTCCATTGGACTGGTAAAGGAGTCTGACCTGGAGCGATTGACCGGCCTGATTCTCAGTCGTCGCAAGTTTGAACCCGTCACGCTGAATTACCAGCTGGACGACCAGGAGGTGGCCAGGTTCGCGGTCAGGCGCCAGGAATTCACCGGCGTGGACATCCGGGCCCGGCTGATCCGCCAGTATCCTTTCGGGGAAATCACCAGTCACGTGGTGGGCTACGTCAGCAGCATGAACGAGGCTGACCTGAAGCGCTCCGACCCGTCGGCCTACGCCGGCACCAACCAGATTGGAAAGCTGGGCATCGAACGCGCCCACGAGGCCAATCTACTGGGCAAGGTGGGTTACCAGGAAAACCTGGTCAACGCCCAGGGCCGGGCCCTGCAACACACTCCCCAGCAATCGCCGGTGGCGGGTGATGACCTTATCTCAACCCTGGACATCAGCTTGCAGCAAATCGCCTACGAGGCCATGGGGGATCGTCGCGGTGCGGTGGTTGCCATGGACCCGAGAAACGGCGATGTACTGGTGTTCGCCAGCAGCCCCGCTTTCGACCCCAATCAATTTGCCCAGGGCTTGAGCCGAAGCCAGTACAGCGCGCTGCAAAACGACCCGGGTATCCCCTTGTTCAACCGCGCCCTCAGGGGCCAATACCCACCAGGTTCAACGGTGAAACCGCTCATCGCCCTGGCCAGCCTGCAATACCTGAAGGAAAATCCTAGCAAGAAACACTTCTGCCCGGGCTACTTCACGCTGCCCGAGGGCAAGCATCGCTATCGAGACTGGAAAAAAGACGGCCATGGACAGATGGATATGCGGGAAGCCATCGCCGAGTCCTGCGACGTCTTCTTTTATGAGATCGCCCTGGAACTGGGCATCGACAAAATACATGATTTTCTCGTGACCTTCGGCCTGGGCAGTCTCAGCGGCATTGATATCCCGGGAGAAAAGCCGGGGTTGGTGCCATCACGGGCATGGAAAAAATCCGCCTTCAGCAGGCGCGAGGACCAGTCCTGGTATCCCGGCGAGACCGTGATTGCAGGCATAGGCCAGGGGTATATGCTGACCACTCCGCTGCAACTGGCCGAGGCCACCGCGATCATCGCTGCCAAGGGGAAGCGTTACCGGCCGAGACTGCTTGCCGGCACCCGGGATCCGCTTACCGGCGAGGTCAGTGAATTACCACTGGAGGAATTACCCCCGGTGACAGTGGACGATCCTTATTACTGGACAATCATCGAAAAGGCCATGGAAGACGTGCTCCACGGCCCCAAGGGCACGGCACGAGGATCCGCCGCGGGCGCCAGTTACCGGTATGCCGGAAAGTCCGGCACCGCCCAGGTTTTCAGTGTTGCCCAGGATGAAGAATACGAGGCGGAGGACGTGCCGGAACACTTGCGTCACCATGCCCTGTTCGTGGCTTACGCGCCGGCGGAGAATCCCGAAATCGCTATCGCCGTGGTGGTGGAACATGGTGGCGGCGGAAGCACCTCGGCAGCACCGGTGGCCCGCAAGGTCCTGGATGCCTATATGCAGAGCTACAAGCCATGAACGAGATCGGCAACCTTAACACCAGTACCTCGGACCGCACTATCGGCTTTGCGGCCCGGCTGATGAAAGGCCTGCACGTGGACGGACCGCTGCTAATCAGTCTGTTGCTGGTAAGCGGACTGGGGATGATCGTTCTGTACAGCGCAGGCGGTCAGAATTCAGCCCTGATCATCCGCCAGGTAACCCGGCTGGCGCTGGCCATGGGCGCGATGCTGCTGGTGGCCCAGGTCCCACCCAATTACCTGCGCATGTGGGCTCCGTGGCTGTTCCTGGCCGGAACAGGTTTGCTGGTGGCGGTGTTAGTAACCGGACAGATCGGCAAGGGTGCACAACGCTGGCTCAACCTGGGATTCTTCCGCTTTCAGCCATCGGAACTGATGAAGCTGGGCGTACCCATGATGGCTGCCTGGTTCCTGCACAGACGCCGCCTGCCACCCAGCGTGGCAGAACTACTGGTCCTTGCCGTGATTGTCTTCGTGCCCACCCTGCTGATCGCCAAGCAGCCTGACCTGGGCACCTCGCTGCTGATCGCAAGCAGCGGCATTTTCGTTGTGCTGCTGGCAGGCCTGCGCTTCCGGATGATTTTCACCCTGGCCGGCATGGCGCTGGGCGCACTTCCCCTGATCTGGCATTTCATGCGCGATTACCAGCGCCAGCGGGTACTCACACTGCTGAATCCGGAAAGCGACCCACTGGGCGCGGGTTATCACATCATCCAGTCCAAGATCGCGATTGGTTCCGGTGGCGTATTTGGCAAGGGCTGGCTCAATGGCTCCCAGGCCAAGCTGGAATTCCTGCCGGAAAGCTCCACCGACTTTATCTTCGCCGTGCTGGGCGAAGAATTCGGCCTGATGGGACAATTGGTGCTGATACTGCTGTATTTATTCATCGTGGCGCGAGGTCTGTATATCGCCAGCCAGGGCCAGGACACGTTCTCCAGATTGCTGGCGGGAAGCATATCCCTGACCTTCTTCGTGTACTTTTTCGTCAACATG
>Ga0102811_1000995_pt1 | contig 13502 bp, 16 predicted proteins | sample ColrivemetaGS705_FD_84507 | JGI IMG/M metagenome (GOLD analysis project Ga0102811, IMG submission 84507) | Estuarine microbial communities from the Columbia River estuary - Flood tide ETM metaG S.705 | ecosystem: Environmental > Aquatic > Marine > Intertidal zone > Estuary | place: USA: Columbia... | reverse complement strand
GCAGGCATTTTTGTCGTTCGATAGAAAACTAAGCCGGGCACCGTTTTAGCGGGCAAATCACCAGGCAGATTTTATGATCAACGCACTTGTGGATCGTTCAAGCTATCCCAGCCTGGACGATTGCGTCTATCTCAACCAGGCTTCACTGGGGCTGATCGGTCAGCCAGCCGTTCGGTCAATGCACGAGTTCCTTGATAACACGGCTCGTCACGGCAATCTCAGGATGACCGACGAGGAAGAGGTGGGTTTCTTCGAATCCTTGCGGCAGCGTGGCGCGAGTCTCCTTAATTGCCCTGCCGATCTGCTGGCCATTACAGCAAGCGCCAGTGAGCTACTCGGTCAGCTTCCCTTCCTGATTCGCCCGGCGTCGGGGAGTTCCATTGTTGCGGTAGCCACGGATTTTCCGGCCGTTACCCGTCCCTGGCTTCGTTATGCGGCTGAAAACGATTGTTCTGTCCACTTTGTTGAGGACATCGCCAGCGAGAACCTGACCACCAGGCTTATCGCTGGCATTGATGCCCAGACCAGCGTCGTCGCCGTCAGCTGTGTTCAGTTCTCAACCGGGTCTATGGTCGATGTCCCCAGGCTGCGCGAGGCGTGTGGGCGTGTTGGTGCAAGGCTGGTCATCGATGCAACCCAGGCGGCGGGCCTGCTGAAGGTGGACTCACAGCGGTGGAAGGCTGATGCGGTCGTCACCAGCGGCTACAAGTGGTTAGGCGGGCACGGCGGCGTTGCGCTCTCGGCAGTCTCTGCCGGTTTGCTGGAGCAAGATCCATTGCTTCCGGGCTGGTTTGGAACCAACAGTCCTTTTCACTTTGAGGCCACAAGCCTGCCTTTTGCGGCCAGCGCACGACGCTTTACCCAGTCGACGATGTCCTACATCTCGATGGCTGGCCTGGCAACGGCGATCGACCAATTGCTGCCGTTTGGAGAAGGTGAACTTGAGATGCATTCACGCCGTCTTGCAGATCGGCTGATCAAGGCTGCGAGCGCACACGGATGGACGCCGTTTAGGGCCTTGGATGACCCATCGGCGTCACCCCATATTGTCTCGCTCACTCACCCGGACCTCGACCCGGGGAAAGCCACAGACGCGTTGCGTCGCAACCGTATCGTTTGTGGAGTTCGCAACGGTCGCATCAGGATTTCGCTGGCTCCCTATAACAACAGTGCTGACATTGATGCCTTAATTGATGTGTTGGCTTCTGTTTGAAATAGAGGGATAGGGGTCGAACCGCCATTACCCCTTGTTTTCGGTTGCGGCGATTCGCCTAGTTGAGAGGATTCTCCGGTAGTCGCAGCCGATGCAGGATGTCTTTGAAACGCGCCTCGCCACGCAATGACTCGAAACGTGGAAATGAATTCAGGGTAATCAACCAGCTGTCACGTTCCTCCACGGCTCGCTCCAGCCAATCCAGCGCCTGGTCAGTCTGACCCAGGCCTTCATAGACATACGCGATAAGCAAAGGTGGGGCATAGCCCTGGGGTGATTGTTCGCCGAGGTTCTGTAGTTCCTTGAGTATGGCCAGTGCGGATGCTTCGTCACCGGATTTTGCGTAGGCATAAGCGAGCATCGCAAGGGTGGGGGGCATACGGCCCGAGTGCTCAACCGCGTAGCCAAGCTTGCTGATGGCAATCTCGAAACGACCGTGGAGCGTGTGAATGATGCCCTGGTTCCAGTATGCGGCGATGAAATTCGGGTTCAGAGCGATCATTTCATCATCCATCTGTAGCGCTTCGGTATACCTTCCCTGCTGAAAGTACTTGAAGGCGACGGAATTCATGATCGGCAGGGACAGGGGATCAAGTGCCAGTGCCTCCAAGGCCGACGCTAGCGCTGCCGGCGGGTTTGCCACGGCGAGATATTCGGCCCAGGCCCAGTGTGCCTGGGAGTAATTGGGGCTCAATTCCAGTGCCCGGGAAAGATCATCCCGTGCTCGATCCAGGTCCCACTCGAACAACATCCTGCCCATACCGCGTGCGATCAGCGCCTCGGTCGAGCCCGGATCCAGGGCCAGGGCCGCTTCGGCCTCGCCGATAGACAGGGGGTAGGCTCGCAGGGGTGGCATGACACCGAAGTAGCCCATAAAACTGTAAACCGTTGCCAACCCGGCATGTGCCGGTGCGTAGCCGGGGTCGATGACCAGCGCTTTGTTGAACGCTTCGATGCTCCGCCGGAAACCGTCCTCGCTAATGTGTGCCCAGTGATAGCGACCCTTGAGGTAGAGGTCGTACGCTTGTGGATTGACGGCGGTGCTGGCATTGAACTGCTCAATAACTTCCGGGCTCAGCTTAATACGCAGCGCTGCCACAATCGCCTTGGCAATGGTCTCCTGCAAGGCGAGGACATTTTCGAGTTTATACGTGTAGGACTCAGACCAAAGGTGGAATCCATCTTCCACGTTAATAAGCTGTGCTGTAACCCGAACTTCGTCCTCGTAGCGTCTGACACTGCCCTCCAGCACAGTCTTGACGTTCAGCCGCTCACCGATTTTACGAATGTCCCGATTGCTGCCTTTGAAGGCGAAAGCCGAGGTACGCGCCGTGACATGCAGGCCTTTGACTTTGGCCAGCGCGTCGATCATCTCTTCGGTCAAGCCATCACTGAAGTACTCGTTCTCCGGGTTTGCACTCATGTTCACGAACGGCAGCACGGCAATCGATTTATCCGCCACCTGTGATTGCCTGGACTCGGATATTTGCTCGGTGACCGCTTCGGTTGTGGTCTGTACGAGCTCGGCTTCCCTGGATGGTCCAAGGACGAACTTGTCGAATGCAAAGTAACCCAGTGAGAGGGCCAACATCACGATGATGAAGCGGTCCAGCCTTTTGCCTATTCGGGGATCCAGTGCAACAGACCGGTCGATATCCTTTTCGAGCTTGAAACCACCGGGAGTCAACTCAAAGAGCCAGGAAGCAAGCAATGCTATTGGAAAGCCAATCGCCAGCAGCGTGACCACCATCCGGACCGACCCATCAGAGAACCCGTACAGCGGCAACAGTGTCTGGGCTACCTCAAGGAGTAGCCAGGCTCCAGCCAGGTAGGCTGCAGCCACACGAAAGACGTTGCGACGCTTGAGTTCCCCAAAAACTGACATCAGCTGGCTCTGCTGTCCTTAGTTGAGAGTAATCCTACACCTCTCAATGATTTGCATCTATCCGGCGGCTGTTGGGCGAGCGGTTCGAATTGTCTGGCTCGAACCGATAATAGGGGCCGAACCGAAAGTAATTGGGAAACAGGGTCTGACCCCAATTACGCTGGGTGGCTAAACAGCATCTAACCCTCAGATATATAGTCAAAATTAGCCCGGCTTGCGGTAATACCCGTATTTTCCCTAATGGTCGCCAGCCGGCCTCAGGACTAGCGTGAATCTTGTTCAGCGGGTCATGGCGTGGGCTGAGGTTGCAAGGACCGGCTCGCCGACCCCTTGGGGTGCTGTGTTCGAGAGAGCTGAGCACCTTGCACGTAATGTGGAGAAGGATCTCCGAGAATGAAAATATTCCAATACCGCATCAGCTTGCAGCGAGTCGGCCTGCCGCTGGCCGGTCCCTTTACATTTGTTTCTCCGGTTTCGTGCCGATCGGCACGTATCTGTTCTCGTTATTCTTTTGCAACGATGGAGTAGGTCATGATGAAAAACGGATTTTTCACGCCGATTGTTACGGCCGTAGTGTTGGCGTTATCGGGCGTGGCGGTTGCCCAGGAGCCCGTCGACCCGATTGCTCCGGTCAAGGAAATCAACCTGGGTAAGGTCGAACTTGGCAAGAAGTTGTATTTTGACCCACGGTTGTCCAAATCAGGATTCATTTCATGTAACTCCTGCCACAACCTGAGCATGGGCGGAACGGATAATTTAAAAACCTCTATTGGCCATAAATGGCAGCAAGGGCCGATTAACTCTCCGACAGTGCTTAACTCGAGCCTTAGCCTGGCCCAGTTCTGGGATGGTCGTGCCGCCGATTTGAAAGCCCAGGCTGGCGGGCCTATAGCCAATCCCGGCGAGATGGCATTCACTCATGTCCTGGCAGTAGACATGCTGGAGACCATCCCCGAGTACGTAATTGAATTCAAGCTGGTGTTTGGCAAACCAGTGATCGATATCGATCAGGTTACTGATGCCATTGCAGAGTTCGAGAAGACTCTGGTCACACCGAACTCTCGCTTTGATCATTGGCTGCTGGGTGAAACCGACGCGATTACCGCCGAGGAACTGGCCGGTTATCAGTTGTTCAAGATGTCTGGTTGTATGGCCTGCCACAATGGATCGGCGCTGGGTGGCACCTCGTTCCAGAAGATGGGCGTTGTGGAACCCTACCTGACCACCAACACGGCTCAAGGACTGATAGGTGTGACCGGCAAGGATGCCGATCGCTTTAAGTTCAAGGTTCCGACCCTGCGTAACGTCGCATTAACCTATCCCTATTTCCACGATGGCGAAGCCGCCACATTGAGTCAGGCGGTGGACATCATGGGGCGTTTGCAATTGGGCAAGCAATTCACGCCCGGGGAGGACGCGCAGATCGTGGCATTCCTGAAGACCCTGACAGGCGATCAGCCCTTGTTCGACCTGCCAATGCTTCCGCCATCGACCGACAAGACGCCACCGCCAACGCCATTCAACTAATTCCTGTGACATAGCTGTGTTGGCATTAATTAGGGACAGGCACTAATTAAAAATAGGTGCCTGTCCCTATTTTTCGGCGAAAAATTCGGTTCGAACCGCAATTACCTGCCTCTCCCCGATGTCCTGCCTATTCCGTGGGCCTGAGCTGAAAGACAAGGCCTGATTTAGGCGCTCTGGCTGCCTCCCCCAGCTTAAGGCATGATCTGAAGCAGATATGGACTTCCACCGGGAGTACTATTAGTTTCAATCCTTCGTGGTTTTAGTCTGGCAGATAGAAAGGAACAAATCGGGTGATCTCTTTTACTTTAATGGTCTGGATTGGCTTCTTGTTGATGATTGCCGGGTTGGTTTCACTGGACCTTGGCGTCTTCCATCGCAAGAGCCGTGTTGTGACCCTGCCAGAGGCGCTCGGTTGGACGGCTGTGTGGGTTTCGCTTGCCCTGGTCTTTAATGCAGGCGTGTATTACCTATACGAGTTCAATCCATCCGGTTGGGATATGGACACCAGTCAGCTCAGTGGCCACGAAGCTGCAGTCCAGTTTTTTACCGGTTACCTGATCGAGAAATCGTTATCGATCGATAACATTTTCGTGATCGCTATGGTCTTTGCCCACTTCAGGGTACCGCTTTCGGAGCAGCACCGGGTATTGTTCTGGGGGATTTTTGGTGCTGTGCTGTTGCGGGGTGTCATGATCCTGGGCGGTGTGGCCGTCATCGAGCGATTCGACTGGATTGTTTACCTGCTAGGTGCGCTGCTGCTGTTCTCTGCAGCCAGTATGCTTGTGATGCGTGACGACACGCTTGCACCGGAAAAGAGTTATGCGATTCGTCTGGTGCAACGAATATATCCCGTAACGCCTACATTTCATGGCAGTAAATTCTTTATTGACGTGGATGGGGTACGAACGGCAACGCCGTTGTTGCTGGCATTGGTGCTGGTGGAAACAAGTGACGTCATGTTCGCAATAGATTCGATTCCGGCGATCTTCGCTATCACGCGCGACCCATTCATTGTTTTTACTTCCAATGTGTTTGCTATTCTCGGCCTTCGCTCCTTGTATTTCGTGCTGGCGGGGCTGATGCAAAAGTTCCGTTTTATAAAGATCAGCCTGGCTTTCCTGCTCGCTTTCATTGGTGTGAAAATGATGCTGGTTCACCATTACCCGATCCCCAGCCTGGTGTCTCTAGCCTTCATTCTCGGCATCTTGATGGTGGGCATTCTCGCCTCGATATTTGTCGGAAAGGACCCCGCAGAATTATCGTCACCGTTGGCTACTGAGTCCGAGCGAATGCTTATGACCACCTACCGGGAAGGCCGCAGGACGGTCATCTTGTTGCTGGGTTCATCGATCCTGATGATAGGTGTAGCGATGATTGTGCTACCAGGACCCTCCATCATCGTGATCCCCCTGGGCCTGGCGGTGCTTGCTGTTGAATTCGCCTGGGCCAGGCGCTGGCTGAAGCGCTTTAAGCTAAGCCTGGAGGAAGGAAAATTGGGGTCGAACCGCAATTAACAAGCAAATCCTTCGCCCCATCAGATACACCTATTCAATACGGGCATCCTGACAATTGTTGTGTAGCTTTTTAATTGAGTCCCTATGAATAAAATAAACCCGAAGAAGTTGCTGAACAGTAAATGGACGTCGGTGAATCCGACCAACAAGGAAAAACACTTCATAGTCTCTGAAATAGAGTTTGATGAAGAAGGTTTAGTAGTTTCATGCAGCATAGAAGCAGTCATATCAAAGCGGTCTATTCCGATAGATTGGAATGATCTAAAGAATGATCGTGATTGGATTCATGGTTGGAAGTAGGATCAGAATGAAATAGGGGCCGAATCGAAGCCAAGAAAAAACAGGATGTCCCCATTATTCCCCGCAAAGGACCACAGACATGAACTTCACCATCGCGGCAGTCGCAACATCCATCGCCGGCTTGATCCTGGGGCTTGGTTGGCTTTTCGCCGGAGGCCTTTGGTTCAAGCGGTTAGGCCTTGAGGCAAGTGCCTCGGGGTTGGTCATCGGTCGCCGTCTTGGTGCTGTGTACCTGGGCATTGCCATGATGTTGTTCCTGGTCAGGTCGGCACCAGCCTCTGAGTTCCGTTCGTCAGTATGCATGGCAATGATTTTTGCGCTGGGTTTGTTGGCGCTTCTTGGGCTCATTGAGTTCCACGCAAAGCGAGCCGGCCCGGGGATATTGCTTAGCGTAACCCTTGAAGTCCTGCTTGCGGCCGGGTTTGCTTATTCTCTTTTGGTGTCGATCTGAAGCAAGAAATAGAGGTCGAACCTGGATTAATAATAGAATCCCGGATGAGATCGGTTATGTACTAGTTCGACAGTGCTACTCCGATAAATACTGGTTATGCCTCGCAAAGGAGAGACCGTGTCCGATCTGTCAGTGAATCAATCATGTGCCTGCCCTTGTGGTCAGTCGACTTTTTCTGTGAGCGGCGCGCCCGTATCGCGCTTTCTCTGTCATTGCCAGATCTGTCAATCGGTCTACAAGCAGCCATTTTCTGACGTCACATTTTTCTGGGCCGGGGCTATCTCGCTGCCCGAGGATCATTCGATCCAGTTCCAACGGTATCGCCTTCCGCCCGCACTTCGGCGAGGATCCTGTGCAGCTTGTAGCGCACCAGTGATTGGCTTCCTGAGGTTGGCGCCCTTCGTGCAATTGGCTTTTGTTCCGTCACAGAACTTCTCCGCTCCGGCGGCCCTGCCATCGCCCAGCGCTCATATTTTCTACCACCGCCGGGTCTCCGACGCCCACGACTCGTTGCCGAAAGTCAGCGGGTACTGGCCAAGCGAATTCGCAGTCACCAGAATGGTTATGGGAAGCATCTTTCATGGTACTTCCAGCGCGTAAATCTTCAATCCAGCGGACTGCTTCGGCAGCCCTTGAATCCGAGCGCCAGGCGTCGCAAATGTCACCTTTACACTATTCGCGTACTCTCATCGTAGTAGTTGGGACTGCCCTGGCGCTAGGGCTCAGCATTGTTATGCTCGCCCAGGTCATCGGCTATGCATCGCCGTGGATCGCACTGCTGGTGATGTTCGACTTCATGGCCGTGGCCAAGGTTGCTGAGCCTCTGTTCGTGCTGCGAATGCCAGCCTCTCTCAGCAAAATACGGCCATGGGAGTTAACAGGTGATCTCTACAGTCAGCTTGGAGTTCGCCTGTTCGGCACGATGCTTCGAAATACTCCACTTCGCTTCCTGAATATGGGGGTCTACTTCTCTTCTAACGCCAGGGACTTGAATCGTCTTTATCGACGCGTCGCCTCTGCCGAGGCCTTCCATTTCTGGGCAGCACTGTTTTTCATGGCATACATTGGATACCTCTACCTGTCAGGTAGGCCGCAGATTGCGACTGGCTTCCTGGCAGTTCAGGTGCTCTTCAATGTCTACCCGATCCTTCATCTACGCCTTATGCGCGGTCGTCTGGATGCAATCCTGCAAAGGCAACACAAAAATGGTTGAATAGGCTCGAACTGGAATTAGCCAGTTACTATCTAGGCCCAGGCCTCACCCTGGCTATTATTAGGAGATCCAACAATGAAAAATTCAAAGTGGTCCTGTCCCAAGTGCGAAAATCGTGAGTTCAAGGTTGGAGAGATGAGGGTGGCTGGTGGATTCTGGTCGAAGATATTTGATGTACAGGCATCCAGGTACAGTGCAGTGATCTGTGAAAGGTGCACCTACACGGAGTTCTACAGAACCAAGAGCTCGAGCATGGGTAGCGTGTTTGATTTTCTGACTAACTGATAAAAAACGGGGATCGAACCGTAATTAATTTCGACTGGCGAGAAAACGGAGTCAGAAAATGGGGTCGAACCGCAATTAATTGCAGCTTGCGGATACCGTTTGAAATGGAACTGACAAATGATCATTGAAACCGATCGGTTGATTCTTCGTCCTGTGGACCCCGAGCGTGATTTCGAGCCCTGGGCCAGGACCATGGCGAATGAGGCCACGGTCCGTTACCTGGGAACAAAGCCCATGAGTCGCGCTGAGGCCTGGCGAAACATGGCGGTGGTGATCGGTCACTGGGCTATCCGAGGCTACGGCTTCTTCTCCCTGGAAGACAAGAAGACCGGTGAGTGGGTGGGGCGGGTTGGCCCATGGAACCCGGAGGGCTGGCCATCACCGGAGGTGGGTTGGGCCATCTCCCCCGATCATCTTCGCAAGGGCTACGCCACCGAGGCGGCCAGGGCGTCAATCGATTACGCCTACAACACCCTGGGCTGGTCTGAAGTGGTGCATGTCATACTCGTGGGCAACGAACCGAGTATCGGTGTGGCCAAAGCCGTGGGATCCACCTTGATTGGTGAGCAGGCAGGATTACCCGGTGTCACGGACTTGCCCGTGTTGATTTATGGGCAAACCAGGCCTGCATCGTTATAGGTAAAATATTGGGGGCGAACCGAGATTAGCCAGCCAGCTGTCACAAACACCGACTTGAAAAAACTGCCCGCCGGCTACGGCCGCAACATGGGCGCCGAAGAACTCGCGCGAGATTTGCTGGGGCGATACCTGGTGCGGGTGTGGGACGACGATCACAGCGCCGGACCCGGACGCTCGGTGCTCAAGATCACAGAGACCGAGGCTTACCTTGGGCATCCGGATCGCGCCAGCCACGCCTATGCGGGCCATCGCAGCCCGCGCACTGAATCCCTCTATCTTCCCGGTGGACACTGGTACGTGTACTTCATCTACGGCATGTATTACTGCCTGAACCTGGTGGCCGGGGATGAAGGCAATGGCGAGGCAGTACTGATCCGTGCCGGGGTGGCGGTTGAGAATGCCCCGCGCATGGAAGCTAATCGACGGGCCGCGACCCGGACTCGCAAGACGGCACGCAACGAAAAGCGAACAACGCCGAGGCCCATCGACCTGGCAGGCGGACCGGGCAAGTTGTGCCAGGCGATGCAGGTGGACAAGGCTTTTGACGGGCAGCCCTGCAACCACAAGCTGCTTTACCTGGCCGAGGGAATTCCGGTAAGTGACGAGTCCCGGGTGATTCGTTCACCACGGGTGGGCATCGACTACGCGGGAGAAGCCAGGCACTGGCCCCTGCGCTTTCGTTTCAAAAATGGGGTCTGACCCTGATTACCGCAAGGGTTGCTGACTACTCCATCACCGGGAATATCCCGGTAGACTCTTGGTTATGACATTGAATTGCGAGTGACAAACGCATGAAGAAAATACGGATACCGCCACTATTGCTTACAGGAATCCTGGCACTCCTGATGTGGTTGCTGTCGACGGTCACGTGGATAATTCCGATGCCGGAGTCCATACGCTTGATAAGCGCCTCGATTCCCCTGGCCGTTGGCGCAGTGTTCACCCTGGGCGGAGTCATGGCTTTCCGGGTGGCCAGGACCACGGTTGATCCCAGGACACCTGAGAAGGCGTCCGCCCTGGTTACCTCCGGTGTCTACCGCTATTCCAGGAACCCCATGTACGTGGCGTTTGCACTGTTCCTGCTGGCATGGGCGATCTACCTGGCAGCGCCCTGGTCCCTTGGCGGCGTGGCAGGGTTTGTCCTGTTCATGGACAGACTGCAAATCCCCGCCGAAGAACAGGCCCTGGAATCTCTGTTCGGCGATGACTTCCGGCGCTACCGGGAGCGGGTCCGGCGCTGGCTGTGATGGGTGAGATTTCATATCCAGCAGTCATTAAGTCGCGATTTATGCTTGCCTAAGCGCACTGGGTGCGCGAGTATTCCCAAATACGGAAAATTAGCCCTTCCCACTAACTTGGCGACAGGGCGTTATTACGGGGATTTCGATGACGATAGAGTCGCACCCATGGATTTCGATGATGCTCATTCTGATGGTGGGTCTCGCGACGACCGGATCGTCCGCGTACGCACAGGAGTCTGACGCTCAGCGCTTCATCCGCCTTACAAAACAGATGGAAGAGAATCCCGCGCCGATTGATGACGAGAATCGGAAATGGATGGCCCAGTTGATGGCGGACAGCGAGGACGTCCAGCTCGTATTGGATTTTAGTCTTCTGATGAAACTGTTCGCTCTGGAAATGCCTAAAGGACCTTTCAAGAGTAAGGCTGATTTTCAGAGACAGAATCCGATGCGCTTGCCAGGCCGGCCAGAGTTGACTGCCCAATACGTCTATGGCCAGGCTGCCTACCAGTTACAGAACCCCGACAGGATATCCCATGTGCTGGAAGCCCAGCTTGCGGGACTTCGCAGCCTGCTGACCTTGTATCCCAGCATGTTGAAGCAGTATCCGGATGCGCGAATTGATCACATTGATGAATTGCTGGCGGAAGAGGTAATTCATCAGTTAGACGCGGAGCTGAAACGACTGGTGATGGGTAGTTTAACCTTTGATTCCAACGCTGTTCCTGAGAAGTTTTTGGGTGAGTGGGCAGCGAACCCTGAAAGCTGTGGCGATAAGGCTAGCGCTGCATCGATAAAAATATGGGAGCGGGGAGTACGGTTTACGGAAAACGTGGACAGAATGTACCACTGGAACTACACGGGCGGTCCAGGTTTGGCCATCGCAAGGTACTACAAAACAGACGAGCGCTGGGGTTACAACACCTTCGAATATTTGCAACTCTCCGAGGACCAGACCTTTCTCACGCTCGAATCAGATCGTGACGTTCCGGGGGTTTACTATCGTTGTGCTCCCGAACAGAAAGAGCCGCCCACGTCCCTCGCCGAGGCCCGGCAATTGGCTGCCCAAAGTATGAGCGCCGAGGGAGCCAGGGAGTGGGGCGCCAACGAGGACTATTTACGCTGGTTTGAAAGCCTAACCGGTGCGGCGTTCCGGATGTGTGACGGGGCGTTGCTGGACGGGCAAGACCAATCGTTCACCATGTATTTTCGCCTTGCTGACACCGGACAGGTGAAAGAGTCTTTGCTGGATGGTAAGACCGCCTACAGCGCTTGTTTCTACTCCCGTGTGACCAAATTGGCCATTAACTTCCCCGTTCCAATCAAGGATGACTTCTGGTTGAAAGTGGAGATGGATATGGGATCGGGCGACGAATAACTAAAAACTCACAATGGATGCAAGGTCACGCTCAAAGCAGTCCTCGGTCCTGCATCATTGAAAACAGGAATACGCTTTTATGGGACACCTGATACATCGATTGAGCCTTGGAGTTTGTTTCTTATTGCTGTCTGCGCTCCCTGGGATAAGCCAGGCCTCAGGCTGTGAAAGAGAGCCGGATGTTGAAGCGTTTGATTTCCTGGGGCGTGACCTTCAGGGGGACGAGAATTTTCTTTCGGAACATCGTGGAAAGGTGGTTGTTGTCACCTTCTGGGAGAGTTGGTGCAAGCCCTGCAGGCAGGAGTTACCGGTCCTGGATACTCTTCAGCGAAATCTGGGCAAGGAACGTATTGAGGTCTTTGCGATCAATTACAGTGAGAAGAAGAGCCTGGTGAAGCGTTTCAACAGGGCCTGGGACATTCCTCCTGTACTGACCCTGACCTATCGCTATGAGCGAGACAAACGTGGTTCGTACAAAGTGCCTGCTTTCCCCGCCACCTTTTTGTTCGACAAGGAAGGCCAGTTGAAGGCGTCCTCGTGCGGCTACGGGGAAGGCTCTTTGAATCCCCTGGTGGAAACGTTGCTGAACTTGATTTGATGCTTATACGGGATGCGATAGAAGACGACGCACAACAGATCAGTGATCTGTTGATCGACTCGGCCCGGGTATTCTTCGCTGACGATTTTAGTAAAGCCGGCATGGCGCTTTTTATCGATGATTGTGCACCGACTACCCTGCAGGAACGTATCCGTGCTGGTGATCGTTACTATGTGGCCATCGTCGACGATGTCATCGCAGGAGTGTGTGCAATTCGACGTGGCAATTACCTGTACAGCCTGTTTACCGACGCGGAGTTTCATCGTCGCGGCGTTGCCCGGAAACTTTGGGAGAGGGCGCTTCGGGACATCCGTGAATGCGGTTACGAGGAGGTGACGGTCAAGGCTTCCAATTACGCGGTCCCCGCCTATGAGCGACTTGGGTTTGTATGCACCGGCCCACGTGAAGAAGAAAAGGGAATAGTATCTAACCCTATGCGTTATCGACTGCCTGTTAAATAGCATCGCCCGCGAAGGAGGCGACATGAGCACCGGTTCCACGCCCCCTGCAAGTCCCATTCGAGCTTTACTGGCCTCACCGAAGGTCCAACTGGGGGCAATTGCGGTCCTCGCCGTGGTGGTTCTTATCCGCTTGGCCTTGATGACTTACTGGTCCTGGGATGACGGTTCAAGGTCGCGCCTGGTGCTTGTGTGGGCGTTGGCGTTGTTTGTGCTGGTCATGCTGGCGCGCTTCGCCTGGCACCTGCTCTCTGGCCGAGAAAACGCAACCAGCCAGGATTAGTTGCCGCTGGAACTTCGGTCTGCCCCGATTGTTATGGGTGCGTCTACTCAGGTAAGCTCTGGTTTTCCGCTACCCTCTAGATCAGAGAATAAATATATGAATATCAGTAAGTTGTCTTTGCGCGGCGTCGCTGTCGTGACGGTGTTGGTGTTGCTTGGCGGTTGCGCCCAGTCGGTGCCGGAGGACCCCGCCGCGCTGGAGAGTATTATCGCGGACATCGAAAAAGGCTGGGAAACCTCTGACGGGAAGTATTTCAAAAAGCATTTCCTGGATTACCAGGAAGCGGCTTACGTTGACGCTGGAATACTCACCAGGGGCCTTCGAATCCTGATTGACCGTGACGTGGACGACGTGGATAGGGAAGCTGGCTCGCTGGAAGATCTGGACGTGACCTATAGCAGCGTCGAAACCCACTTTGAGGGCAGCTTCGCCTGGGCGCTGGCGAAGGTGGAGATAAAGGCCGACAACACGAATACCGGAAGGGCGATACATCTCAGGGGCTACGAAACTTTCCTGT
>Ga0102811_1000991_pt1 | contig 13516 bp, 15 predicted proteins | sample ColrivemetaGS705_FD_84507 | JGI IMG/M metagenome (GOLD analysis project Ga0102811, IMG submission 84507) | Estuarine microbial communities from the Columbia River estuary - Flood tide ETM metaG S.705 | ecosystem: Environmental > Aquatic > Marine > Intertidal zone > Estuary | place: USA: Columbia... | reverse complement strand
TACCAGAGGAGATGCTTGCCATCTATCTTAAACATTAATACAATGTTTTTATGCTATACAACTTATACGATTTCGCAATACAATCGGTATCCTCAAATTTCTACAGCAATTTGCAGGATTCCTCATGTAGTCACGAATGTCTGATAAATATCCCGCACTGATTTGGTTACCCAAATTGACAGCACTTGGAATATTTATCGCCAGTTCCATTCTTGGAAAGAAATGGAACACCATATAAGTTAACACGGGATGTCATCTCCAGGTACCGGACCCTTAGGGCCCATGGAGGACATCCTAGTGGAGATGCTTGCCATCTATCTTTGGGGAACTAAACGTAACTATCAATTGATACTTTTATGAATCCTTAAAAAAATAATAAAAGAAAAAAAAACTTTTTTTTATTTTTGAGCAATAACTTTCAGCACGAGTATCGACGAGATGTCTCCTCGAGCTGAAGGTCCTGCTCTAGAGTACTTAATAGACTACACATATAATATAAAGTCCCTCAGTGAAGACCTGTCGAATCTGATCCGGATATAGCGCTAGGTAATAGAATCTAGCTTGCTAAATAATACATATACAAAGTCGAACTATTTCACTCTTACTTACATTCCCCAGATGATAACGATATACAGTTTGTATAATAATGAGAGAGGAGCTACCTGTAATGGGTTGCTCCTTTTGTTTTCTTAAAGAATACTTTTTAATAGAGAATAGATATACCTATGGTAGATATGCAAAGAGCAAATACCAATAATCAACCGAGCACTAGAGCACAGGTTGTAACAAGAAGAACATATAACAGACCGCTTAATAAAGAAGGTACTGTTTTTGAAACTTGGGAAGATACTGTTAACCGTGTAATAGAACATCAGGCATGGTTGTGGGAGAGAGCTAAGGGCTCAGAGCTTACTCAGAAAGAGTGGGCTGAACTCTATGAGTTTGGCGATCTAATGCTTCAAAGAAAGATTAGTGTATCAGGCAGAACCTTATGGTTAGGTGGTACACCTGTAGCCATGACACGTGAAGCTAGCCAATTTAATTGTTCGTTTACTAAAGTAGAGACCGTCTATGACGTAGTAGATGTACTATGGTTACTACTGCAGGGTTGTGGCGTGGGATTCTCCCCCGTCATAGGAACCTTAAATGGTTTTACTAATCCTATACCTGAGATAGAGGTCATTAAGACTACTCGTACTGGTAAGGGTGGAAGAGAAGATAACCTAGAGACATGGGATCCTATTAATAAGGTATGGACTATCTCTGTTGGTGATAGTGCAGAGGCATGGGCTAAGTCTATTGGAAAGCTATTGGCTGGTAAGTATCCTGCTAAGAAGTTAATACTAGATTATAGTGAGCTGAGACCTGCTGGTGAAAGACTTGCAGGATATGGTTGGATTTCCTCTGGTGATGAGGCTATATCAAAAGCCTATGTGGCCATCTCTACGATAATGAATAATCGTGCTGGTAGTCTTCTTAGAAGAATGGATATCCTTGACTTGGTGAACTGGCTAGGAACTATCTTAAGTTCAAGAAGGTCAGCTGAGATAGCATTGTTCTCTGTTGACGAACCTGAGTGGGAAGAGTTTGCTGTTGCTAAGAAGGACTGGTTTCTACATGACAATAAGCATAGAACTCAATCTAATAACTCATTAGTGTTTAGTACTAAGCCTAGTAGACAAGAATTAGAATACATATTTCAGATGATGGAAGATGCTGGTGGATCAGAACCTGGCTTCATAAATGGTGCTGCTGCTAGAGCTAGAGCTCCATGGTTTTGGGGATGTAATCCATGTGTTGAGATACTGTTGGGTAATAAGTCCTTCTGTAACCTCACTGAAGTTGATATAGCGAAGTTTAAGGGTGACACCTCTGGCTTACTAAGGGCTTTACATTTAGCTGCTAGAGCGAACTACAGACAGACCTGTGTTAATCTTAAGGATGGTATCCTTCAGGAAGCATGGCATCTTAATAATGAGTTCCTAAGGTTATGTGGTGTAGGGCTTACTGGTATTGCTTGTCGTGGTGATCTTGAAGCTTATGACTATCAGTGTATGCAAAGAGAAGCTACCTCAGCTGCTTATAGTATGGCTGATGAGTTAGGTACTCAGAGACCTAAGAATGTTACTTGTGTTAAGCCTAGTGGAACCTTGTCTAAGATAATGGATACTACTGAAGGTGTACATAAGCCTCTAGGTAAATACATATTTAATAGTATTAACTTTTCTAAGCATGATCCGCTAGTGTCTATACTAAGGAATGCTGGATACAAGGTATTCGATAATCCTCAAGACCCTGATGGTATACTAGTCACCTTTCCTGTTTCATACGATGATGTTAAATTCGATATCGTTGATGGAAAAGAAGTTAACCTTGAGTCGGCTATCAGCCAACTTAATAGGTATAAGCTACTTCAAAACAACTGGACGCAACAAAACACATCTGTAACTATTTCATACGACCTACATGAGGTTCCCGGAATCATTACATGGTTGCTGGATAATTGGGACTTATATGTTGGCGTCTCCTTCCTTTACAGGAATGATCCTACTAAGACAGCTGAAGACCTAGGTTACCTATATTTACCTCAAGACGTTGTTGATAAAGATGTTTACGATGAATATGTGTCTAGGTTATCCCCTATTAATTTAGAGGCTATTACTTATACTGATACGTTTGATGAGTTACAGGATGATGAATGTGCACAAGGCGTCTGTCCCGTTAAATAATATAGTATGGGCGGAGACTAGTTTTCCGCCTATCAACCTTTACTCAGCACCTAAGCTGAAGGAGAATAAAATGAAGTTAATAGGAATAGCAGGCCTAGCTAGAAGTGGTAAGGATACTGCAGGTAAGTATCTTGCTAAAAGTTTAGGACTTGAGACCTATGCATTGGCGTCTCCTATAAAGAAGATAGTTAATGATATGTTCGGTTGGGATGAGAGACATTCTGATGGTGAACTTAAAGAGATTGGTGATCCTGTGTGGGGTTTTTCCCCGCGCAAGGCTTACCAGTTGTTCGGTACTGAATTTGGTAGAGCTCTACGTGATGACATGTGGACTAAGATGGCTGAGAATAAAGCCAAAGAACTTGGTGGACTTATAGTTACTGATGTTCGTTTTGAAAATGAAGCCTCTTGGATAAGAAGTTCTGGTGGCATAGTTATACATGTTCATAGAGATAGTATTAAGAATAAGGTTCGAGCACATGCTAGTGAAGCAGGATTAGTTCATGCGCCTACTGATTGGACTGTATGGAATAATGAATCTATTGAACAGTTCTATTCTATGCTAGACGATACCATAGAAGACATTAGGGAATACTATAATGACTGAAGAGTTTAAAAGATTTGCACTTGTTGAAGGTGAGGTATTACCATGTACCATAGAAGGCTATACGATTGAGTGTAAGGCTGTTTTAGAGAACCTTAATATAGTTCAGAACATTGTTGTTGGCGTGCTTCCTAAGGGAACTGATGCGCTCTCGAAGGTTGTTGGTGCAATCTCTACTGGTGTTGGGCCAGCTAATAGGATTAAGATAGCTAATATAATGGAAAGCATTAATGTCGAGTGGCCATTTGAAGTTAGTACTGGTATCCCAGCTTACCTTGAGGGTTGTGCTATAATAAGACATGATGGTCAGGGCGGTAGAGTTATGATGGCAGTAGAGGATCCTGATATAGATGAGTAATCAATATCATACCTTAAGATACAAGCTTGACCAGAGGGGCATCAAACCTAAAGAAGGTTGTGTGATGTCTGATACTATTAATAACCACGATGTTATTACCTCATATTTTGAGGAAGTAGATATAACAATAGCTATTGATGATTTTGGTATAGCCAACATTACTCATGTCAATGGCATAGAAGTAAAGGAAGACTAATGGAACAAGAACTTATTGTATTCAGTGCTCCATGGTGCGGACCATGTAAGATGTATAAACCTATATTAGATGAGATTAAAAAAGATCTTGATCTAACTCTTACTCAATATAATGTAGATGAAGATACGGAGATGGCTACTAAGTATGGGGTTAGAAGCGTACCTACTACTGTACTAGTTAAAGAAGACGGTACTACTGCAACCTACATAGGTGTCATGACTAAGAGCAGGTTACTAGCATGGCTGGCAAAGTAGTTTATACAGACATAGAAGATGGTGAAGTATTTGACACTATCGAAGAAGCATTATTAACAAGTTGTCACCTTTGTGGCAGTCCACTTGAGTGGGCCTTAACCGTGGTTTGGAATGATGCCGATGATAAGCCCGAGATACACGGAGAGTCTTTCTCCTGTGGGGTTACGTTTAACATAAGACCCATAGAAGAAGGATATGAAACATTAATACTCAAGAAAACTTAATTCATTCAGATAAGATTATAGGTAAGTTCGGTGACGTATCTGTGAAGATAAAAAGTGCCAAAGGGTCTTCACTAAAACATAAGCCTACTATTATACAAGCTATGGATGGTGAAGTTGATGCTATACTTTATGCTGATATTAGATTGACTGATGCTAAGAGTCATGCCAGTTCAATTACTAAAAGAATCACTAGGATAGTAGATAGCTATATTGGTCAACCTAATACTAAGGCTACTCATATAGAGATGACTAATGCCATAGAGGCTGAACTTGGATTGAGGGTTCCCGGCCTCAAGATTCTTGATGGTCAAGTTGGTAAGGATGATCAGGGCCTAGTTAATATCGGTATGATTATAGAGCAACCACCTTATGTAAAAGAACTTAAATACCATCTCATTATAGATGACAGAATCCCTAAGCCTCCCGTTAAAGATGAGTCCACTGGTGGGCTTCAGGTCTTTAGTTTAGAGGATGATGATGAGCCTCCGTTCTAATGGACTATGCTAAGCTTCGGGAACTAAAGGCTAAAAAGAAAAAGTACTACTCAAAGAAAAAATCAAAAGGAGAAATTCTCTACGGTATGGGTGGAGAGTCTCGAACTATGAACACGGTTGAAGATCGTGGAAAAAGACAGTATGGCTTTAAGAGAACGACAGTTCAGCAAAAACATCGATTACCATTATACCTAATCGATTTCAGAAAAAAGAAGGGCGTCAGATGTTACAAGCACATGGGTTATATCTACACATCTACGCTCAATAAAAAACACAAGGACAAGGATATAAACGGGTTGCTGTCCTTGTTATATACCTCCTACCAAGAACCTTTGTCACTTATAGAAGACTATAAGTTTGGTTTCAGAGATCCCATATTCGCAAGAATAGTATCCCTCACAGGTATAATGAAAGACGACAGTAGACTAGACTTATTTATATCTAACTACGATGAACTATTAATTGATACCCTATTGAAATTTATATCAAAACTAGATAACTATATAGCATCAAAACGAATAACATTTTATTCATATGCAGCTAACGTAATCCCATATCGCTTCATGTCTCAATTCCTTCCCCTCCTTAACGATAAATTAGATCTTATGGAAATGGACGAGTTTGTAGATGAATCATATAGTATAGAGTTTGAATATAATCCACTGGGTCTACACCTATTAAATAATTTTAGAGAGATAAGATAATGGCTAGATACACTGGTGCTGGTATGCCACCATGGGATGTCGATTACAACAAAGTTCTAGAGGTACATAATGCTATCAATGGAATTAATAATAATTTCCAAACGGAAATTGATGATGCAATTGATATGAATAAACTAGAAAGGCTTAGGGCTAAGCTTCTAGGTAAAGAAAATGAAAGACTGGTACACACTGGTTCAATAAGTAATCAGTATAACTACATTACAGAGCCACAGTTGCGGAATGAAGTTAACACCTTAAGGTCAGAGATATATCAGAATACTGGTGCTATCAATCAGGACCAGTGGAACATTACTAACTTCCATGGAGAAGTTAACTTAGGTAATAATGTTAATGTTAATGGTTCCCTACATGTGAGAGATAGGCATGGTACCAGAAGAGATATTCTTGATATAATAGAAGGCAATACTGGTGTCAATAATCCTATTATTGGTGGCGAAGGTATACTCGTAACGAATGATGTTATTGCTATTGATATGTCTTTTATAGATAGACTTAAGGCTGAGATAGCTGAAGGGAATATCTTTGAAGATTACGACGACATTTGTAGAGAGAATAAGATACTCGAAGCTGAGAATACTGAGCTACGTAGTAGACTAGAAGTAATTGAACTGAAGCTAGGAATAATCTAATGAATAAATGGAATGATATAGATAAGGGTAAACCATATCAAGATGGCAGATATGCTGTTGTAATATTTAATCCTCACCTACCAGAACAGAAGCCTTGGACTACCTTCTTGGACTATAAGTCTGACTTAGATAAGTGGATTGGTCTAGAATTCTGCACACTTCTTTATTGGATGGAAGTCCTCCCTATACCTAGTGGAGAAAATGTTGTCCATAGACCAAAGCATTGGTCAGACTTTATGCTAGAAGCTGAAAATCATCCTAATGAATTAGTGGAGATAGAAGGTAGTATTTATAAAGTATCTGATGATATAGAAGAATTCATAAGAGACTATGGTTGGGAAACATATAGTCAAATGAATAATAGGTTGAAAGACTTGTTAGATAATGGATTACTAGTTAAACAAAAATAGGGACCCGAAGGTCCCTTAAGTTCACCCATTCAAGAGTGTTGCCTTTAGGTCTTTTACTTGTTGTTCTACTATGGCAGCCCATGAATTGAAGTCATGTTTTGTTATTCTATTCTTCAATGCATTATCCATAGCTCCTAAGGCTAATTGCTGTTCTTGTAATGCTTCTAACAGCTTGTTTAAATTGGCATGCTCCCAAGGAGTAAGCCCATCTGTAGCAGCTTGAGAAACTTCTTCTGTTTCTGCTACGCAATACAGCTTTGATCCTGCTAATGGTGCTGGAGATAGTTGAAAGAACTTACCACCTACATCATTAACTCCCCTAAATTGTACGCTTCCCGTACCATCCACTTCATTTACCCACAAACTACCTGCGATATATTCCTCAGGTGCCTCGAATAATTCTGTTGATCCGTCCGGATTGTTATCAATAAACCTTATAATTTTACTCATATTATGTATAACTACCTACTTTAAAATGGGTACTTGTTGCCCTCTTCATCGCAGAAGTGCCCCATTTTTTAGCAGCCTTAGCTCCAGCTATTCCACCACCCCAAGCTAATGCACCACCTGCCATCATAGCACCTGTAGTATTCCAAAAGCCATCGTCAGACATATTGTATCCAGCTATTTGTCCTCCATAGCCCATCGCAGTTGCTCCAGCATAGGCCTTACCTCCCATGCCGAACATATCACCTGCCATATTGCTTGTATTTTTAAAACTATTGGAAAAATCTTTTCCAATTTGCTTTATTCCTGCAAACATATTTATTCTCCTAAGTTTAGGGGCACAAAGGCCCCATCAATTAACCGATTACTACTACTTCAACTGCTGTAGCAACACCTACTACAATATCAACTGTATCAAGGTCTGTCATAGTGATTGATGTTATAGCTGAATCAGGTAGCATAATGTCAGTAGCTGTATCTCTTAACTGAACTGTTACTGCCTTAGTGTTTAAGCCATGAACTACTGAGAAGGTAGTTGCTGAAGCAAATGCTTCCACATACTTACCTGGTAGTAAGCTTAATGCTGTTAAAAGATCTGTATCCATCTGATCTAATCTAGCATCAAGTGAAGCTTCACCCTGTCTAGCATTGATTATTTCAGTGTTATGTCCATTCAACAATGCATCTGCTGCATCCATTCTTCCAGCTAGAGTACCAAAGGTACCATATACTGATGAAGTTAGTGAGTCTGCTAATACAGTATCATACTTAGTATGTGTATGTAGTACATCTGCGTTAGATCCATCCGTTAATGTTTCTAGTTCTGCAGTTGTTATACCTGTTCCACCATCGGCTGCTATAGCTTGAGTTATGGTTACGTTATTTGGATTAGAAGTATTCGCCGCGAATGATGCTGCTGTAGATTCAATTATATCTATACGTGCATCTAAGCTAGCCTGTCCACCACGTGCTCCCTGAACCTCTGCTGCTACTGCATCAGAACCTGTCTCAACAAGAGTGATCTTAGCACTTAGCGAAGCCTCTCCCTGTCTTGCAGCAAGTATCTCTGCTTCTACATTATTCAAATCAGTATTCAATACCGTAAGATCAACACCATTGATTGTTCCACCAACTGTTAACCCATTAGTACCAGAAATATCTACGTCACCATTAAAGGTTGCTAGAGATACGTTCGCTGTGAATACGTCTACTGCATTATCATTACCTAATATAGTGTTACCATTAACCTGTAGGTTACTTGTAGCCACTGCATCTTGAGTAAGTGTAGTTGTTTCGATTACTTCATGAACCCTAGTAGTGATCTTGTCAGCTACTATCTCACCATTAGTTGTAACATATACCTTAGAAATACCTGATCTATCTTTTACTTCAAACTTGATTTGAGAATCTACGTCTGATGCATTTGATCTTATGGTATGCGATACACCTGCTACTGTCTGATTAATAGACTTAGCTGTGATGTCCCCTAGGTTAAGGTTACCGTTTGTATGGGCTGAGTTGTTAGCACTATGGGTTGCTATGGCTGCTGTTGCGAATGTATTATTAGCTGTGTTAGCTGTGTCTACTTCTGCTTTAGTATAATGTACGTTAGTGTGTGAGTGTAGAGAAGTCTCTCCTCCACCTACTAGTGCATCTAAGTTAGAAGCAGTTACGCCTGCGCCCATGCCAGTTAACTGATTAAGAGCTGTAGCTGATAGTGTTACATCTGCTGCGCCATCAACTAGATTATGTCTGTGTAGAGCAGTTACGTTACCAGTTACCAATGCATCCTTCTGGATCTGAGTCATCATTCTGGTATCATTAGTACCTACTGCAATAGGCTCTGATGCTACGCTTGGAGTAGCAGAAAGTCTTACTATACCATCATAAAGATATCCACCTACTGGGATAGTCATCAACGTCTTAGGGACTATGCCGCCACCTGTTAAGATATTTAGATTACCTGCAGTTACGTTTGCACTGATACCGTCAATAGCTTGGTTGATTTCAGCTGCGGTTGCAGTTACATCTGAGATAGCTGCATCTAGTGTATGAGTATGTAGTGAAGTTATTCCACCACCTGTAAGTTCCCCTTTCTGGCCTGTAGTCAGAAGCCTTGTATCGTTTGTACCAACAGCTATAGGCTGAGCAGGATCTACTGCTGCAACACTTAGTCTTGTTGCGCCAAGGTTAGTCTGTGTCGACTTAGGGAAGTTATTTATATTTATATTACCATCCGTACCTAATAGAACACTAAGCCTATCATTGAGCGTTGGTAATACACCTCTTGCTGAGCCTACTTCAGACTCTATCGTGCTAAATCTAGTATTAAGATCTGCTTCTGAACCACGGGCACTTATAATCTCACCAGCTAAGATATCTATCTTAGAGAAGTTGTTATTAAGTGGGATGCCCCAGGTTCCTGCACTTTCACCGATGCCTAATAGCACAAGGCCTAGGCTAGGAGTATTAGTTGCCATTATTGATGTTCCTTTATATTAATTCTTGTAGTGTTAAAGATATGTTATTTATATGTACTGTGCCTGTTCCAACTATGCCTGCAGTTATCTTGAACTGGATATAGCTATTAGGCTCTACTGTTACTTTATTTTCTATATGAAAAGCTGACCCTGTTTTACCACCGGCTATGTGTAAAATCATATCGGTAGGAATTCCGTTCTTATATACTGTAACTGTAAGATTATCTACCAAAGAGTTCTCGTCTAGGTAAACATATAGTTTATCTATCTTAACTGGATTCTCCATTGGATTATAAAATTTCTGAGCTGATGCAAATTCATTATACCCTAGTCCGAATGGTGCTGCATAGCGCTCACTACCACCTGATATAACTTCATCACTAGATAGTACTAATGGCCATACAATATTCTGTACGATTCCATCATGACCTAAGTCTGTTAAGCCACCATGTGCAGCTAAGAGTTTGTCTATTAGATCTCTAAGTGAGTTTGACTGTGTCTGTCCACCCTGACCTGATGCTTGATATATATTAGTATCTAATTCATCTCCAATGGTTCTACCTCTATTAAAACAATCGGCAGCTATTTGTATTAGTTTTGAGTCAAGTACTTCTATTCTTTTGTCTACTGATACTGGTGAAGATTCTTCCCCTGCGTCAAAGATGTTGATACCTATAGTATCTTTTATCTCTAGTAGTTGTGTGCTTACGTCTGATGAACCTAGTGAGAGGTCTATCGTTCTATTAATGTCTGTAAGGATTTCTTTTAATGTCTTTGGTCTATTTTCCGTAGTATTAAAGAAGGTGCCAGTACTAACTGTATTTGATATAAGTATATTCTCACCATTGATGCCTCCCTGATTTGGATCGATAGTGCTATCAGAATAAGTTTCTTCAAAGAAGCCTGAGTATGCAGATAGATAATTACTTATATTAGATAGATCTGAATAGACTACATCTATTTCAGAATCTACTGTCTTACCAACTCTTCTTGCGGACTTTATGAAATTACCTAATCCTATTTTTGCTAGTCTAGCCATTATGTTAACCTGATGAATGCTTTTTCAATGTAAGGAATTGTATTCTTGTCTAGAGATTTCATCTCTGCTCTTAGCTTAAGCTTAGTCAGCTTCTCTTCGTAGAGTCTATAAGCTATTATTACTTCTTCGTGAGGAACTAGAGTAGAAACATTGAATCCTGTTTCGTTATTATAAAGGGTATAGTCATCCTTTTCAATTAATTCCCTATAAAACAAGAAGTCAAAAATTTGACTAATTATCATCTTATGATTATAAGGATATAATGGGTCATGTATTGTCCTTAGTGTACCTAAATCATCCTTAACTATATACTCTCCATTCAATTCAGAAACAAGTTCTGCATTCCTAGAATTTATTATTGTAGCATAGTTAGATTCTCTAATTCTTAATCTATATAGGCCGCTGGCTAGTGATACTTTACCAGTAGCCCACTTACCATTTATCTCAAGCGTAGTGTTTCCAAGTTCAATTTCTGCTGGCTTATTTAATACGCCATACACAACATAGTATCCTTTAACGTATTGCCATTCAGAGTTACCATCAGAGATGTCTCCAGAAAAAGCTCTAACCTTATTGGATATAAGAAAGTCAGATGGTAGGTTAAGTGAGTATCTGTATGCATCATCTATCTTAGTATAATCCTTTAATGATATTAGCTTATTATTAGAGTAATTATTTATAGGTATAACTATGGGATGCATTGTGTCTTTATTTATCTTAGCCACAGGTCTAATATCCTGCCACTCACTACCATCTAATGACACCTTATAGTTTATTGATACATTCTTATCTGAGTAGTTACAGCATGTGCTTAGACATAGAGATGAGTAGGCACCATTAATAGTTATATCATTTGTTTCCATGACAGCTACTTCTTCTACTGAAGCCTTTACTATATTTAAATAGTTAAACTTGACCCTATAACCATTCTTACCATTAGATAGAAAGTCATGCTTGTTTTTATTGAATACTATCTTTATGAATCTTGAGGTAGTGCCTGCTAATGGGACTACAGTATCCTTTATGTATTTAAACTTTGAGTATGCTTTCTTATATGTAATATCATCTTCTGATGTGTACACCATGGCTAGGTGTGCCCGGGCCAAGTTTATTTCTATCTGATTGAAGTACTCATTATCTTTCTTATCTATTTTTAATTCTATTCTCTTGCCATCACTGTTTTCTGACTCTGCAACTAATTGAAACCTAGTGTCACTATTGATAACTTCAGTATCTTTTGCTGCTATATAAGGTATGCCTGAGGAATTTATGCACTCTACTCTAGCCTTAGTTATATCATTATCAGATTTCATTGAACCACTAAGTGAGTTAACCATGTACTTTGTTATTCTTATTGATGACTTATCTGATGCTATCTTAGGGGTTTTAACAGTACCTATGATCAGCTCATCAGTGACAGTAGCTGTAGTTTCTTGCTGATCAAAGATGGAATTGTTTGAAAAATCTAACACTACTGTATCTACATAGCCAGACATATTCTTTTCTAGTATCTGTGCAGCCTTAATTTCATTAAGTCCACTCTCTATGTTTCTCTGTAGCCTATCAAATCTTTCCGATATAGAGTTGGTCATGCTCGATACATCACTAGCTATCCTAGCTCTATTCTCTACGTTTTTATGCATTAAACCAACAGTATAGTCATATATCTTAGACATGGCATAGGAATCAAACCTGCTACCTGGACTGAGTACAGTGTCTATTGCAGAGGAGTTAAACCCATTATTAGATATCTGTCCAATGTTATATTCTGTTACCTCAATATTATTTCTAATAAGATAATCTATTATCTCTTGTCTCATATGAAGTCTTCTTCTGTGATTGTATTTATCTTAATGTCCGTGATTGTAGGAGAGATATCATATTGCTTATCCTCTTCTGTAGTGCTCTTGATTACAGCTAAGTACTCACTGTCCTCTGTCTCACTGTCTACAGATATTGATCCTGAACCTATGCTTATTTCTGAATCTGGAACTCTTGTTAGCCCCTCATAGTTAGCAAATACAGAACTATATTGATACATTATAATAGTTCTATGGTCTATAGGTGCAGCAGTATGAATTATGCCTCTCCTGTAGTCTATTGAATACAGTCCACCGGTAGATATGGTGTTTGCCTCTATGTTATAAGTGACCTCTACATCTATTATGTCTGAAGTATAAATGCCTTCTGGTAATAGTATCTTAGGTACCGAATCATATACTATCATCCAGTCGCCTTCGTCTATAAGCTCATCCTCAGAGTAGACCCTGTTAGTAAATGTGCTTGTTGACCCACTAAATACTATTTCCCCATCATCCAGAAAGTTACTGTTTAAATTTATAACATTTCTACTGTAGTTATTAGTCTGAGAGAACCTGTCTGACAGTTGAAATTCAACTATGCCATCTACGAATGGTACTTCTTTAATAAAGGAGTTAATAGAGGCTCTTGATATGTCAAACTTCACGGTTCCATTGATCATATTAGCATGCTTTAACTTTGCTACCTTAGACAAATCATAGTCATCTAATGCATATCTAGCTTTTATCTGCTTGTTTGTTGACAGCATCAATTTACTTGTACCATCTATGTTTTTTATAGGTGTATTAGCTATATCGTTCTTAACAACCCTATCAATTATTGCATCACCCTTATAGTACCTACCAAATATAATCTTACCAAACTCTATTGCATACTCATTGGCAAGTAATGGCTTAAGTGGATATGATTCACTGTAATTTAAGCCCTGTATTTCAGGAAGACTTAGTGTGAATACATCTGACAACATCAGAACCTTATGATCTTCTACTGTGACGGTGTCTACACGACTGTGTAGCTCTCCTATCTCATTGTAAACTTCTATGGCATCTATGGCTTCATCTACTACAAGTATTATCTCAGAGTTACTATTGAAGTAACCTCTAGAT
>Ga0102811_1000985_pt1 | contig 13540 bp, 15 predicted proteins | sample ColrivemetaGS705_FD_84507 | JGI IMG/M metagenome (GOLD analysis project Ga0102811, IMG submission 84507) | Estuarine microbial communities from the Columbia River estuary - Flood tide ETM metaG S.705 | ecosystem: Environmental > Aquatic > Marine > Intertidal zone > Estuary | place: USA: Columbia... | reverse complement strand
GTAACTTCACCAAGCGTGCCTGAATAGCCCTTAGAAATTGCCGCTTAGGCCACAACCTGAGGGCAAAAAGCATTTGAAGTTGCTTAGGGCAGCTGGTTTGCGAACTTCACTAAAAGATAAGACGTCAGGTACTGAAACAGCCTTTTGCATTATGTTTGGAGCGGCATTTGAAACATACTTTTAGGTTAATCTTGGATTGGCCTTCGAACGTTCAATGGCCTCAAGTGAGAGGATATCACTGGCGGAAAGCTGAGATAGCTTCACGCGAGCCTCACTTGGGATAAGGCCGCGCAACTGAAGATCAAGAAATCTCAAACAGCAGACCCGCAAAAAGGACGTGAAATTTCCGACATCGTGACCCGCATCCAAGCTTTCATTGTATAGGCGATGCAATAGCTGCGGGACTGTTAAGTCATCCCGATCTCCGATTGTTTCAAGCGTGCGCCAAAACATCTCTTCCAACCGAACGCTTGTTACCATCCCATCCATTCGAAATGATCGTGTGTGAGACGCCCAAAGCGCTGGGTCTGCATCTATAAACAATTGACACATGCGGACGTCTCCCTTTTTTGGTCAGCGGCCTAGACGCTCTTTCACGTCTTCCGCAAAATCCTCGTAACGGCGAAGAGATTTTACATCTACCTGAACAAGGTGCCCCATCTTTTGCATGATCGGAAGATCAAACAGAATGCGATCAAGGTCATCGGGGGTTTCCACATCGGCTATCACAAGCACTTTGCGCTCTCCCACGACTTTCCAAAGATCAACAACGACGCCTGCTGACTTCGCTCCCAAAGCAGCATTCGCCTCTTCAGCCCAGACACCAAGCAAACCCTGCTGCGCCATAGTTTCATCGTACTCCACGGTAAAATCGAGTCTGTAAAGCATAGTTCCTCCCTTTCATTTTGGCTTTGTAGGTCAGGCGAACCGCCCGCCTTTTTCGATTACTTCTATTTGGTAACCGTCAGGATCTTTAATAAAGAAGAACCTCGCGACGCGCTCTCCACCGGGGCGGAAATCCACAATGTCACCCGGAATGGAATTGGCTTTTGCGGCAGTAGTATGAGCTTCTTCAAGATCATCCACGACGACAGCAAGATGGCCGTAGCCATCGCCCAGATCATAAGGCGTACCACGGCTCTTATTGACAGTAAGCTCAAGCTCAAATGTAGATGTTGGAAGGGCCAGGTAGATGAGCGTGAAGCTCTCAAAGTCCAGCCGGTCGACTACTTCTAGTCCAAAGGTATCATAATAGAATTGGACTGACACCGCTTCATTCAGAACCCTGATCATACTGTGCACAAGTTTGGTCATGTTTTCTCCTCTGAATAATGCTTATCAGTGATCAGGCAGGGAGTGGTATTATGCCGCTACTACAATCATTCTTCGGTTTGATTTGACGTCTTTTATTGTTCTCTCACGTTTTTTGATGAAACTAAGCACTTGATTGTGTGCGGCACTAGCTCCTCCTCCGGTTCGGAACTGCATTTGGTTCACTACTTTTCCAACCTGTCTACGGACCGAGCACGCGGATTCCAGTATTGGTTTCCTGCATTTGACCCGCGTTACAATTTTCAAAGTCTGAACAATCGAGTCGACCCAAATCGGCGTTGTTATGGCCGTTTCCGCGCGAGGGGCGGCCCCTCGCTCTCGGCAGGTCGGGGTCACTCTGCGTGTGCGAGTGAGCCTTCGATGTACAAGAGTGCGTCATCGGTTCGCACGTTGACGCCCAGGGTTTGACCAACACTCATCTCAACGTGATTTCGTGTTTTTGCTTTGATCAAAACACCAGTCGCCAACTGCAAAGTTACGACGCCGTCGACGCCAAGATGTTCGATTTTTTTGATCGTACCAACACCAATATTTTCAGCATCAGCAGCCACGAGCGATACATGCTCTGGTCGAATGCCCAATTGATGCCGAGACCCTGCGGTGCCAATCGTCAAATTTTTGGTCAAATCAAGCGCATCGGTCCCGAGGGCTCCATCACGAGATTCGAGGGTAATCATGTTCATCGGCGGCGAACCAATGAAGTAGCCGACAAAGTCGTTCTGGGGTCGTGAGAATAGCTCTGCAGGAGTGCCGGACTGTTGTAACAATCCATCCCTCATCACCACGATCTCATCCGCGAAACTCATGGCTTCACTTTGATCGTGGGTTACGAGGATCATTGTCATGCCGGTCTCGCGGTTAATCTCGCGCAGCTTGCGGCGCAGCATGAACTTCATTTGTGGATCAATCACGGTCAACGGTTCGTCCAGAAGGATGGCGCTGACGTCTTCGCGCACAAGACCGCGCCCCAAAGAAATCAGTTGCTTTTGATCCGCGCTCAGCCTTCGTGCTGGCATATCAAGCGCGTAATCCAGATCCAAAAGTGTCGCGACCTCGGCGACGCGGGCTTTGATGCGCTCAGGTGCCACGCCACGGCATTCCAACGGAAACGCAAGGTTTTGGCGCACTGTCTTGGTCGAATAGATCACAGGGAACTGAAACACCTGCGCAATGTTGCGCTCAACCGTTGGTGTTTGGGTGACATCTTGCCTGTCAAAAAGCAGGCGTCCATGAGAGGGGGCGACAATCCCGGAAATGATGTTAAGCATTGTCGTTTTGCCACAGCCTGATGGACCCAAAAGCGCGTAGGTCTTGCCATCCTGCCAAGTGAGATTGACTGGTTTGAGCGCAAAGTCGGCGTCGTCTTTCGGGTCAGGCAGATAACTATGCCCAAGGTTTTCGAGTACGATTTCAGCCATTTACTTGGTCCTTGTCGTGATGTTTTGCCCGTCCGATGCGAACAGCATGATGTGTTCAGTTTGGATGGACACGCTTAGGCGGGTCCCCGCTACAAAGGTCTCGATGCCCTCAACCAGCATAATCGCACGGCCGAAATCGAAATCGAGGTGCACGATGGTTTCAGACCCACTGAATTCAGAAAGACCAATTGTCGCGTTGAATGCACCCCCAGGTTCAATTGCATCGGGGCGAAGCGCGATAGTGACGGGGCCATCCGGTGGCAGGTGCAGGCCATTGTTCGGGGCCAACTGACCTTCGCCAAAGTAAAGCGCACCGCTGCGAACAAAACCTGAGATAAACGAAATCGGTGGGTCGCTGATCACGCTTGCGGCGTCTTTTGTCGGGGGATGTGCAAACAAGTCAGCAGGTGGGCCACTGGCAACGATGCGTCCATCGGTCATGACGATCATCGTGTTGCCCAATTCCATCGCCTCGCGCGGTTCGGTGGTCGTGTACAAGATTACACTGTCATCATTTCCGGCGACCAATCTTGGGAATTCTTCGCGCAGTTGTTCTCGCAGTTTGTAGTCCAGATTGGCCAACGGCTCATCCAGCATCAGGATGCGTGATTTTTTGACCATGGCACGGGCCAACGCAACACGCTGTTGTTGCCCACCCGAAAGCTGCGCAGGACGGCGTTGTAAGAAATCACCCAGACCAACTGTCGTCAGCATCTTGGCCGCAAGTAATTGCGCCTCTGCTTTCTTTTTGCCCTGACGACGCAGCGGGAACGCCACGTTGTCCAAAACGCTTAGATGCGGATAGTTGATGAACTGCTGATACACGAGCGACATGCTGCGGTCTTTTACTGGCCGTTTGGCGATACTTTGGCCATCCAGTTGGATGTCCCCTTCAACCAACGGATTAAGCCCCATCAAAGCACGCAAAAGTTCGGTCTTTCCCGCACCGGTTCGTCCAAGAATCGTATATATGTTCCCCGCGTCAAACTGGAATGAAATGTCCTGCAAAGAGACTTTGGGATCATCGGTCGTGAGTTGGTCAACTTGAAGCATGATATCTACCTGATGGCCCCCGACATAGTGCCGCGCGACATGTAACGTTCAACAATGACCGCGACACAGGCCAATGGTGCGACCGAAATCAATGCGAATGCTGACAGCGACCACCAAGGGGTTACGGATGAATTGAGGGACACGATTGAGACCGGCAAAAGCTGGGTCTCGGTGAATGTGAGAGTGAAGGCGAAGAAGAAGTCGTTCCACCCGAAGATGAGGCAGAACATGCCTGCCACGACGAGGCCAGGAACTGAATTGGGTAGGATAACCCGAAAAAACGCACCAATCGGACTGCATCCGTCGGTCATCGCCATCTCGTCGAGTTCTTTTGGGATACCGGCAAAGAAATCAGTCATGACCCAGACCGCGATGGGCAGCAGGAGTGCTACATAGACCAGCACCAATCCAAAGATCGTATCCAGCGCGCCTAACTCTTTGAGCATCAGGAAGAATGGGATCGCGAGAACGATGGGTGGCATGATCCGTTGCGAGATAAAGAAGAACGTGATGTCAGCATTTTTAACAAAACCCAACCGATATTCAAACCGCGACAGCCCGTAGGCGGCCAAGGTCCCGAGTGCCAGACTGACTAGACTTGCGATCAAGGTCACTGCGGCAGAATCGATGAACGGACCGACGATGTTAATCCCCTGCGATCCTGTTGTGAAAAGCGAGGTCCAGCCTTGTGTTGAGGGTTCATAATCCACCCAAGGGATGTAGGTTGCACCGCTTGTGATGGCATTGGCGTCCTTGAACGATGTTGTTAGTGCCCAAAGGAATGGAAAGACGACAAACAGTGACCAGCCAAAGAGGAACAGGGTTTTCAGGATGTGATAGAACTTGTTCATGTTAACCGACCTTTCCGACCAGCAATCGCAGCAATAGCTTTGCAATCACGGTGAGGCTGACAATCATGATGACCAAATAAACCAGCGACAACGCCGCCGAGTACCCAATCTGAAAGTCGCGCAGGCCGCGAATGTAGATGTAGTAGGATGAGGTTTCAGTTGCTGTTCCCGGCCCGCCCGAAGTTAAGACGTAGACCGTGTCCATGATCTTTGAGGCTTCGATAAGCCGGATGATCAGTGCACCGATTGTGATCGGTGCCATGAGCGGAAACGTAACCTGCCAAAATGTGCGCCAAGTGCCTGCGCCGTCAATTGCGGCGGCAAGGTAAGGTTCGCGTGGAAGCGACACCAAACCAGCCAACAACAAAAGGAACATAAACGGGGTCCACTGCCAGACTTCGACAATCAGGACGCTAATGAAGGCCCCGGTCGCACTGGACAGCCATGGCACCGCGCCAATGCCAAACATTCCCAGAATGTCGTTCGCGGGGCCAAGGCTTTCGTGAAAAACTGTCCGCCAGATCACGGACATAACCACCGGTGTGGTCATCATCGGGATGAGGAACAAAACCCGCAAGAACCGCCCGCCGCGAACCTGTTTCCAGACTGCAAGCGCAAGCGCAAACCCTAACGTGTATTGCAGAGACACCGAGATCAATGACAGCAATGACAGCCGTCCTAGGCTCTGCCAAAACCGTTCGTCCGCTAAGACGCGCCCGTAGTTCTTACCGCCGATGTAATCAAGGCCCGACTGGAACACATCCCAGCTCGAAAAACTCACGCGGATGGTGAACAGAAGTGGGAAAAGGATGATTGCGACCAACGTCAAAAGCGCTGGCAACAAGAAAAAGTGTTTAGACGATAGCATGGTATTTACCCCGAAAGTTGAGGTGGGCGTCATTGCGCGCCCACCTCTCGTCATCAACCTTCGTTGTCTTCAAGTGTCACAACATTGGCATATGCGTCGCGCAGACGGTCCTTACCGATGCGATCAGCAATTTCAGCCCATTCTTGCGCAACATCATCCAGCGCGTCTTGCGCCGTTTTCTGACCGGCCATCGCTTCAGCCACACCATTCGCCATTGACGACATGAACTGGCTTACACCGGGAACACGCAAGTCAAACACACGGTTTTGGCTTTCCTCCATCTCAGACAATGTCGTGACATAAGTCTGCGCTGTTTCATCAGCCCAACCCTGACCTTTCCAATAATCAATATCGAAATGGCTGTTGCGGTAAGGGTTCACACCAAAGCGACCGATCTGCATGTCATGTTCAGCGTTAGCTTCGTTGGAGAAGAAGCAAAGGAAATCAAATCCCATCTCTTGCTCCTCGGACATTGAAGACACTGCTGAAGACCAGCCCCACGTCATATAAGGTGCGCGGTTAGGTGTCTCGAATGTGTCCCATGCACCAGTTGTGCGATTCCAAACTTCGGAAGCCCCCGGTAACGGTGCGGCTGCGACCATATTTCGGATCCGGCTGTCTTCTTGATTGGCCTGAATATAGGCGTCATCCCAGCTATAGCTCATCAAAGTCTGACCACCGCCAAACGAGAAGATCTCGTCGCCCAACCCAAAGTTAGTACCGCCGGGAGGGAAACTGGCCTGAGCTTCGATAAACAGCTCAAGTCCGCGCACGAAACCCGGCGTATTGATCAACGGTTCCATTGTCTCAAGGTCAAAGAAAAACCCGCCTTGGACATCCGGATGCTTGGCATAGGGTGCCGCGCGGCTGATAAACGCTGAGAACATCAGATCATCGCGCTTGGCGACTTCTGCAGAGCCATAGTTCAACTCTCCATCTCCGTCCCAATCGGACGCGTTGAAATATGCGGCGACTTGATTGTACTCCTCCCACGTCGCGGGAACAGTCAATTCATTCCCCGTGTCGGCGAGGTACTGGGCCTGCACTTCGGCATTATCAAAGACGTCTGTGCGGAACTTCAGATAGTGGCGATCACCGTCCATTGGGTACTGGATCATTTCGCCGTTCCACGTCGCAACACCCGTAAAGCTTGGAGTAACATCCATCATGCCCGTTGAGTTGACATAGGCCTCTGGCACAGGGGCAAGGAAGCGGCTGAAATCACCAATCCAAAGTGATGGATAGAACATCACATCATAGGCGTTCTGCTCACTTTGGAATGGGATCATGATCCGCTGGAACAGATCACCAAATGGCACGTGAACGACATTAACTTCGGCTCCGGTCAACTCAGCAAACTGTTCCGCGTGAAGCGCGGTGGGTTCCCCGATGACAGGGATCGCGTGGGTGATGATGTTCAAAGTGCGCCCAGAATAATCCTTGGCGTCTGTCGCTGCATAGCTACAGGTACCCGGCAGGTCCTGTTCGATGCCAAAACGTGTGTAATCTTGTGCCGAGACAGGCACCGCAGATGAGGCGATAATCGCCAGCACCGAGGCCGAAGTTGTAAACCGATATTTCATGTTAGTCCTCCCGTTGGATATTAATGTGAACCGCTCCTCGCGGATCATGCGAAGGCCACAGTTTTGTGGCCCTCGCGATAGATTCAATTTTGGTGGGATTAGGGGATCAGAACCGCACGACCACGGATCTTCCCATCGTGAAGGTCACGCAGCGCGAGATTTGCATCACTCAACGCGTATTCCTTGGTGGTCAGGTCAACTAGCCCACGATGGGCCAATTCCATCAGCTCAGTCAACTCTGCCCACGTGCCGACAAGATTGCCGATGATGTTCTTTTCGGAAATAACTAGATCAACGGTGGGCACCTGAATATCTTCGCCATACCCAACCACGTAATAACTACCAGCAGCTCGCGTCATCGCGATACCCTTGCGTGTCGTACCCTTTTCGCCAACAAAATCAAGTACGGCTTCGGCGCCGTGACCTTTGGTAAGGGACAAAATTGCATCGACTTCGCCACCATCGGCTTTTACCAAATGATCAGCACCACATTCACCCGCGAGGGCCAGTGACGTATCAGATGTATCAACAACGATGATCTCTGCGGCACACATCGCACGCAGAACTTGAATGGCGATATGACCTAAACCACCAGCGCCGATCACAACACAGTACTCACCGGGTAACAGGTGCCGCGTTGCCTTTTTGGCAGCACGGTACGCTGTCAGTCCCGCGTCAGAATACGGTGCGACTTCTTTGGGCAACAGTGACTTGGGCAGTTTGATGATGTTGCGCTCCGATGTAACCAAAGCCTCAGCATAGCCACCATCAGAATCGAGCCCAGGAAACGTGCCTTCGCCATGCATGTCTTGGCCACGACGACAGGCAATACACGTCCCGTTCGAAATCTTGGGGTGGATAATCACCGGATCACCCTTTTTCAAGCCTTCCACTTCGGGGCCGACGTCTTCGACCCAACCTGCATTTTCATGTCCCAAGATAAGCGGCAATAATTCGTTTCCGTTCGGGTCCATATGCGGCCGCCAAATGCCCTCGATGACGTGCAGATCGGTGCGGCACACCCCTGCACCACCAATGCGAACAATTACGTCCGACCCTTTGGTAATGACAGGATCCGGCACATCGATGTAATCGACCCACGAAGGTGCAGTCAGATCGTCATCATATTTATGTAGAACTTGGGCCTTCATGGGACTCTCCGGAAATAAATGTCTGTGAGTTTCGGCATAGCACTCACTGCCTCCGCAGATTTGACTGCAAGTGTTCAGTTTCTGCATATCGCAGTTATTTATGTGCTCAATAAATGAACAAATATTGGAATTGGCTTTGTTTGTTGGGGCTTTTTTGCCATGTTCACCTTTAACGCTAGGAAGGGCGCTCATGAAAACAGCATTTGATAAAGCCCGCAACGCCCTCGAGGTGAACGGCAAGTTCGCGTATGGAGCTGTGCCAGAGACGATCGCAGACAGCTGGCGACGGTGCATGCGACTTGGCCTGGACCCCGTTGGTAAACCCGAGGAATGTGTCGTTTCTCACACCGACCTTCATCAGCGTCGCGATCAGCAAGATCGCGTGATGCGTCTTGTCAGGCCAGAATTGGAATTACTGAGCGCACAAATCGCTGGATCGAATTTTCTGGTGGCATTCGCAGACAGTGACGGTGTCGTGCTTGATCAAATTTTGGATGAAGAATTTCGCACGTCCACTTGCGGCAAAAGTATCCTCCCCGGTTCAATCTGGAGCGAGGAAATACGCGGCACCAACGCCCTTGGGCTAGCACTTCATACCGGTGCGTCTTGTAACGTCACGGGCCGCGAACATTTCTTCGCAAAAGAAGGTACGGTATCGTGCCTATCTGCTCCCATTTTTGACAGTAGCGGCCAATTAATAGGGTTGCTGGATGCGTCTTCCGAAGTGACCGCCAGACAGTATCATACCCTCGCGTTGGTAAACCTTGCCGCGCAAAACGTTGAAAACCGCTTATTCGTGGAGGATCATCGCGGCGAACACATAATCCAATTTCATCCCCGTCAAGAATACCTCAAGACCCAAAATGTCGGCATGATTGCGTTCAACGAAGACGGCCAGATAACGGGGGCAAACCGTCGCACCGGGGAGCTTTTGACAGGTTTGAATCTTGCTATTGCGATCAAATTCCAAGACGTCTTTATGGGGCAGTTCCGACCCTTGATCGAACAAATATGTAGGGGCGAAATCGTTCAAATTAGTGATTGGCTGAGGTCTGGGTACTTTGCACGCCTCAGGCTTACCCACTTGGCACGTACCAAACTTACGAATACGCAAGTGTTGCTGCCGACCGATCCGATCTATCGCGTTCCAAAGGCAGCAGGAGACGTAGGGACCGGGCGCGTTTTCGAAGATGAAGCCTTGCGCCAAAACCTTCGGTTAGGCAGAAAATCTGCCCAACAAGGCCTGCCTGTTTTGATTGTTGGCGCACCCGGAACCGGGAAAAACACAACGGCCGAGGAGATACATGATCAACTTCACCCTGATCAAGCATTCGTCCTTGTCGAGTGTGAGACACTCAATTTAGACGCGGTCGAAGGCCAGCTTATCGCACAGATGAAATCCAAAGCAGATGTGACGTCCAAAAAGCAAGATACCATTGACCTCAACAAGGGCGGCACGCTGTATCTCGATAGGGTTGATCTGCTGCCGATTGAAATCGCGCCAAGCCTGAACACCTTGCTCAATCGTGTCATTCAACGGCGCAATCCGCTGCTGGCTGACGGCGAATGGATCATAATCAGCAGCGCGCAGAATTCTGCCAGCTTGAACGACGCAATAGGCCCATTACGCACCTTATACGATCGGCTTTCTGGGTTTTCGCTCTACCTGCCCAAACTCTTAAGCCGCTCTGATTTTCGACATCTGTGTTGCGCGATGCTTGCCGCAATCTCCCCTCAACACACGCTTTCAAACAACGGCACAGAGGCGCTTAAGATGATGACTGCTGATCACAATCTAACCGATTTGAACCGAAAGCTGCGTACGCTTGCAATCCATCACCACGAAGGAATCATAAGACAAGAAGGTGTGACTCGGATTTTGGGTCAACGTCAGCTTGGGGTCTCGGCGTGTACGCGCTGCGTCGGTCAGATGATCAAGGAAGTAAGATGTATCGAAATACGAAAGGCATTGCGCGACTGTAATGGGAATGTTGCCTTGGCAGCGCGCCAACTTGGTGTTTCTCGAAATACTGTCTACGCCCACGTTGCTGACTAAGCACGCTTAAGTCGCGTCAAGCAAGCGAGCCCTCACTACATCCGCTGATCTTCCGACCGATCTAAAAGGTACTCCACTGCCACACGTATCCTGCGCGGAATATGACGACGCTCTGGATAGACGATCCAATGCGATCGGCTTTTATCTTCAAAGCCCTTTAGAATACGCAGAACCCGACCATCCGAGATCATTTCTTCAAGGTTTTCCATCGATGTGTAAACTACCACGAGTCTAGGTATTCCAGTGCGTGAGATACTGCACAGGGGGCGTCGGTTTACTCCGATGCCCCTTTCTTAAGTAAAGTTATTAAAAACGGACATTGGGGCGCGTGCAGCCAAGGACTGAAAAGTCCTGCAGAGCGGTTATCGGGCAATGTGCAGCGAAGGACCGGTTCGAACCCATACCGGAAGTGCTGAATTCTAGCTGCGTGCGCTCGCAGCGCGACTACTGCTGCATATCCAAAGACCGCGTTGTGCCATGTGTACATAAAGTCTTTAGCGCGACCATTTATCAAGCACGTTACGGCGAAGCGCTTCCATGGTGGCATTTCTCAGCTGAGCGAAAACCCGCGTCATCGGCGCCCCGAAGCTTGCCCATGTCTGTTACGGAAACGTCTTTGAAGACCCCATCTCAATCTGTGAATTGATCACAGAAACGCGGTTCCCAAAAGCATGACGCTCGTCGCGACGCCAAGAACGGGCACGAAAAGTGGTACCCGAAAGTGACTACCTGCCTCGCTGCCGCGTAATTTCAGTCGGATGAGTGCAATATTCACTGCGATAAAGACACACAAAACGATCTGGGAAGTTCGCCCAGCTAGCGTATCGATGGGAAGCATTGTGGCAAAGAGCATGATCAAGAGCGCCACAGCAATTGTCGCTATGACAGGTGTTTTCGTCCTCTGAGATACGCGTGCCAAGAGTGCAGGCAGATGGCCTCGATCAGACAATCCATACAGCACTCGTGAAGCCATGATCATCTGGATAAGCACGCCATTGACGGTTGCGATGATCGCCACAGCAGAGAAGGATTGTCGGACACGCTCGGGAGCGGTTTCAAATACAAGCAACAAAGGGGCGGTCGACGACGCTAGAACGTCAATCGGAACAGCAACCAGCACAGCGACCGTAGTGCCAATATAAAGAACTGTCGCCAACACAAGCGTCCACAAGATCGCTTTAGGCATAGTTTGAACTGGATCTTTCACTTCTTCCGCGACATTTGCCATGTCCTCGAATCCAACAAAGGCAAAGAAGGCGAGCAGGGATGCCGCACCAATCCCGATCCAATGCGGCCCATTCATGGGTGGTAGAATCTGCGACAGGTTCACACCTAATGGTTCTGCAACCGCAACCCCCCAGACAATGACGAAGATCAGCCCTGATATTTCGATCACCGTAATGATGGCCGCCACCACTACCGATTGCGTGATCCCCCAAAGTGCGATCAAACCCATCACCGCAATGATCACAATCGTCAGAAAGCCTTCCGACACCATTGTGAGGTCATGCAGATAGGATGCAGCCCCAATCGAGACAGCTGCAGCTGACACAATACCCGAAAGGGCGACTGCGAGGCCCACAACGGTCGCAAGCGACCCCGAGTTAAACCCTGCTTCAACATAAGCTGCCTCACCGGCACTTACTGGATAGCGTGTGGAGAGTTCTGCATAAGAAAAGGCTGTGAACGCCACGACCACAGCCGCAATGAGGAAAGAGATCGGCGCATAGGGCCCTGCGGCAGCTGCTGCAGCCCCTACGAGTACGTAGATCCCCGCCCCAACCGTGACGCCAAGCCCATAAAGAGTCAGAAGTGGCGTGGTCAGCGTCCGCTGCAAACGTTGCGGATGATTGTCAGTTTCATCGGCGATCCTACGTCTCCTTAAATACGATTGATCTAACGCAAGCCCGACAGCTGACTGAGCGTATTCAATGTCGGAAGATAGAGGATGATGGTCATGGCAGCAAAAAGCAAATCCGAACTACTGGAAGTAACTGAAACAGAGTTTGGAAAACTCTTGAAGCTTGTTGATTCAATCGATGCGGCGATTAAGGACGCGAGGGGTGTTTAACGGTAGTAGGGACGGGTTTTAGGTAAGTTGCGCAGCGGACTACTTCATTAAGACTATCTCTGCGATGTACCGCTGGGCTTGATACTGTTTACGCCTCTCCGGTGACCTCGACGAGAAAGAACGCCACCTCATCCAGTGACGGACCAAAAAGAAGATCGGTTACCCTGCCCGATATCTTGTGATCTGTCTTATGGGCAAATTCACGCCCGATCAGTGATGATGCTTTCATATCGCTTTCCCATTCCTTGTCGAAAGGGCCAGCTGATGATGGCTAACCCCTCATATCTATGTGCTTCTTCGAAAGATTGAAACGCGAGGTAAGGGGAGTGCGACCAAACACACGCTCGCGCTGGTTGACCGGATCATCTCCTTGGACGACGAACAGATCGTTGAGGATCAAAAAGCTAGCTGATCAGGAACCTATCAATTTCAGCAGCAAGTGCATCCCAGTCGGTAAACTCGCGCACGCCGTCGATAAGATCAACTTGGCGGTCACCCAGAATTACATTCTGCACGACTTGGCTTTCAAAATAACCGTAACTGCTGGTACGGACAGCACCCGCTGTTAATACCTCTCTATCGGGGTCAAGGCCGGTCCGCATTTTCATTTCCGTCAGATAGTCTTGGGCGGCTTCCTGACCTTCGGGAAAAGCTGCCTTCAGACTGACCGAAATGAGGAATGTTTGACATGCCTTCAAAGTGTCACGGCTTGCTGAAACGAAAACTTCAAAACCTTTCGGGTGACGCCGCTCATGTACTGGAGCCGCTAGTATGACCTTGTCGATGTCGTCAAATGAAACTTCACCGAGTTTGTCTTTTGTGTTGAACAGTCGCACTGCGTGTCCAGCGGAGCTTATCCGTTCCTCAACAAACTCCACGATCCTTCGTGTCTGTCCTTCGACTGTCTCATAGACTATTGGAATTTCCATGGTCGTCTCCTCGTTTCCAGATATGAGCAGGTTTGCGGCAGGTCATTGTAAACATCGCCGCGCTGCGTGACCTTGTTCTAAGTCAATCTGAATGACGCCTTGTGCGCATTCTGCGCAACAAAACGAATGCCCGCTCCGCGACCGCAGAGCGCGTACTAAGCCATCTGGCTGATTTGAGTTTCTAAACAGCGCCATCATTAGGGGCTATATCGCTTGCTCATATCTTGG